>Ga0118677_10001413_pt1 | contig 50958 bp, 30 predicted proteins | sample AliMusrvi5mmetaG_FD_86154 | JGI IMG/M metagenome (GOLD analysis project Ga0118677, IMG submission 86154) | reverse complement strand
GTTCACCGGCGACACGAAATTCGACGGCACGGGGTCGATCTCCGCTTACGGCGGGATTGAAATGGTGAACCCCCTGGCGCTCCAATACAGTGCCTTCGATACCTCGTCAATCGGGGCAAAGCTTGGCAACCCCGCCGCTTTAGTTCTGGGCGGTCTCGTCGGCTCGGTCAACCTAGCCGGTCTCTTGAACACCACGGCAATGACGAGTCTTACCCTCCAACCGCAGATTGCGGGCGTCACCAAGACCTATTCTGGCATTCTTAGCGGTGCCGCTGGCATGACGCTGACGAAGAACGGTCTGGGTACTCAGGTGCTTAATGGCGCCAACACCTATACCGGCACGACGACGGTGGCCCAGGGCAAACTGGTCGTCAATGGTTCGTTGGTCAGCCCCGTCACGGTCAACAGCGGCGGCACCTTGGGCGGCAAGGGCAGCCTGACGAACGTCACGGTCAACTCTGGCGGGCGGCTCGCTCCGGGCGACCCGCTGGGCGTCATGCACTTGAGCGGAAACCTGACGCTGGCGTCCAGCGCAGCGATGGACTTTGAGCTGGACGGATTTGCGACCGACGACCAGGTCTCGATGCCTTCGAGCCTCTTGTCGCTCAACGGCCAGCAGTTTTCTGATTTCAACTTCACGCCGCTGACCGGCTTCGGTCGCGGCACATATGTACTGATCGACGCCGGATCAATCAGCGGTAGACTTGGGACAAACACCAGCGGCACAATCAACGGCCTGTCGGCAACGCTTGCCATCCAAAGCAACGATCTCGTGCTGACCGTCGTGCCCGAGCCTTCCACCCTGGCACTCCTCGGCGTCGGTGTCATCGGTCTGCTGGGCTGGACGTGGCGGCAGCGACGGCTAAATGTCCGCATCGTTGCGATCGGGTTGCTGTCCATGTTGACGCTGGCCCTCGCCGCAACTGCGTCTTTCGCCGCAGCCACGATTACCCATCAGACCACGCAGATGTCCAACTCCCGCGGCCGGCCATCGGTGGCCTTCGTCGATGGAAAAATGCTCGTCATCGAGGGCTACGACGACTATAGCACGGGGCGAGCATCCAATGTCGTGGACGTCTATGACGTCCATACCTGGCAGCGCACGGCAACGATGCACTCGCTCACAGCCATGTCTTCTCCTCAGGCCACCGTGCTCGGTTCCAAGGTGATTATCGCCGGCGGCAACGTGAACATCTATGACGATGCGACCGGTTCCTGGTCCTCCAACTCGTTGTCGGTGGCGCGAAACTGGATGGGGGTGACCGCCGCGGGCGGCAAGGCGTTCTTTGCAGGAGGCGGAAATGCTGGTGACACCACCGTCGACGTTTATAACGCCACAACAGGCCTCTGGTCGGTCGATCATCTCTCCGTTGGACGGACCAGCCTGGCGGCCACGAGCGTGGGTGGCAAGGCGCTGTTTGCCGGCGGCTATAGCGATGACCGCTATCGCATCCGCAGCGACAGGGTCGACATCTTCGACACGACCACGTCACAATGGGCGACGGCCCATCTCTCGCAAGCCCGCAGCCATCTCTCGGCTACCACTGCGGGTAACTTCGCGCTGTTTGTCGGCGGAAGTTACGTCAACGGCAACGACCCTGCCGGCAGCGACGTGGTCGACATCTACAATGCGAGCACCGGCCAATGGTCGGTCACGCACATGCCCCATGCGCGAACCGTCCTGGCGGCTGGCTCCGTGGGCGACCTGGCGTACTTTGCCGGCGGCGAATACAACACCTACAGCATCGGGCTGGACTACGTCGACATCTACGACACCGACACGGGCTTGTGGAGCAGCACGACGCTCGCCGCGCCGCGCTCTTGGTTGGGCGGCGGTAGCGACGGGCATACGGCTGTTTTCGCCGGAGGCGTAAACAGCCCCAACGTCAGCAATGTCGTCGACCTGTTCTCGTCGCCCGTACCCGAACCCTCCACCCTCGCCCTGCTCGGCGTTGGTGCCTTAGTGCTCCTGGCGGCGGCCCGGCGGAAGCGGAAGCGAGCCGGCCTGGCGCTTGTCGCGATTCTGCTGGCCGTGGCCCCGCTTCGGTTCTGCGAAGCCGCCGCGTCCACCGACTGGGTCGTTCCCTCGGGCGATTGGTCGAACGGGGCGAACTGGAGCGCAGGTCAGCCCGACGCCAATACGTACGCCGGCGTCGCCCACAACGGTACGGTGACGATCTCCGCCAGCGGCACGGTCTGCGCCGGATTGGAAATCGGCTGGGATTCTGTGTATGCCAATAGCGGAACCGGGGCCGTCGTGATGACGGGAGGCGATTTCACCGCACCAACGGCGTATGTCGGATTCCGCGCCCGGGGCACGTTCACTCAAAGCGGCGGTACGGTTTCCCTCACGGCTCCCGCATCGAGCGCCTACGTCCTGCTGATCGGCGGTAACGCCCCGGGCACTTATAATCTCAGTGGCGCGGCCACGTTGAACGCTACCTGCGAGGAACTGGGGTGGGGCTCCACCGGCACCTTCAACCAATCCGGCGGAACGAATACGACTTCCAAGATCATCGTCGGTTCCCAGGGCACCGGATACTACACTCTCAGCGGCACGGGCGTGTTGTCGGCGGCGACCGAGTGGGTTGGTTATGCCGGGTCGGGTGGCACCTTTACGCAGTCCGGCGGAACGAACACGGTCTCCTCCGTCCTGATGGTTGATAACGTGCTCGCCCCCGCGATGTACACCCTGAATTCGGGCCAGCTTTCCGCGCCGGTAGAAGAGATCGGATACTACGATGATCCCGGGGTCTTCAACCAGAATGGCGGGACGAACTCGGCCGGCAGGCTGCTACTGCCCATGGGGTACAACAGACCGACGGTCAACGGCGCCGCCTACAATCTCAACGGCGGCACGCTCATCGTCACGGCGATTTCCCAGGGTGCAAAGGGGACCGCCCTGAACCTCAACGGCGGCACCTTGCAGGCCGGCGCGACGTTCTCCACCAATGTGCCCATGGCGCTGGGCACGAGCGGCGGCGGGGCCACCTTCGATACAGCCGGCTACGCCGTGACTCTTTCCGGTTCGCTTTCCGGCTCCGGCAGCCTGACCAAACTCGGCAGCGGCACGCTGACCCTCAGCGCCTCCAATAGTTATCTCGGTCCAACGACGGTCGCCGCGGGCAAACTCTACTTCGATGGTTCCCTGTCGTCCAGCGGCCTGGTTTCCGTGGGCGACGGCGCTACGTTCGGCGGTCGGGGGATCGCCGGCAGCGTCACCGTGTCCGGCGGCAGCGCGGGCGGGACAATCGAGGCCGGCCAAGGGGGCCTCGGCGCCCTGACCCTCACCGGCCTGACTTTCAACGGTAAAGGCACGATCGGCGTGGCCAATGTCGGTGCCACAAGCCCCACGATCATCAATGTCGGCTCGCTGGCCGCCGCCGGCCCGGCAGGCTCCGTGACCATCAACGTCAGCGGGTCGAGCCTGCTCAGCGGCGTCTATCGATTGATCGGCTACACCGGCGCCGTCGGCGGAGCGGGCGGCTTCAACGCATTCAAGCTCGGCGCCACTCCCACGCCCGCGGGACCGCGCTTCAGCAGCCAACTCGTCAACAACGCTGGCGAGATCGATCTGCTGGTCTCCAACGACTATCTTCTTTGGAGCGGTGCGGCAAGTTCCGAATGGAGCACGGCTGCGATCGCCGCGCCGAAGAACTGGAAGCTCTTTTCCAACAGCGCCGCCACGGACTACTTGGAAACCGTCGCCTACGGAAACGATGCGGTGGCCTTCGATGACTCGGTCGGAGGCGGAGCGAAAAGCATCAACATCGCGGTCGCCAACGTCAAGCCGGTCAACGTCGCGTTCAACAACAGCGCCATAAACTACACGCTCCAAAGCCCGGGGGCCTTCGGCATCTCCGGCACCACGGCACTGACCAAGTCAGGCAGCGGAACTCTGACCGTCGCCACGAGCAATTCCTACAGCGGCAACACCTTTTTCAAGGCGGGCACGCTGCAAATCGGAAGCGCCAGCGCCCTCGGCAGCGGCACACTGGCGTGGAGCGGCGGCACGCTGTCGTCCGACGGTGCGGGAACCCGATCGATCGCCAATCCGATTGCCCTGTCCGGCAACGTGGGACTTGGCGACGCCGTCAACAATGGGCCTTTGTCCCTGACGGGCAAAATTTCGCTCTCGGCCAGTTCGCGGCTGACTGTCAATAGCGCGGCGACCTTGAGCAGTGCCGTCTCGGGTACGGGTTTTGGCATCACCAAGGCTGGCGCCGGCGTCTTGACCCTCTCGGCCAACAACCCCTTCACCGGCGGCGTGATCCTCGAAACCGGTCAGCTCAACATTAACAATTACGGTGCTTTGGGGACGTCCGCCGGCACGTTCACCATCGCCGATACAAGCACAATCGACAACGCCACCGCCTCGGCAATCACGCTTACAACCAACAACCCTCAGGCATGGAATGCCGACTTCACCTTCCTGGGCACGCAGGCATTGAACCTCGGCACCGGCGCGGTAACGCTCGGCGGTAACCGCCAGGTGACCGTCAATGCCAGCACGCTCACGGTTGGCGGCGCAATCGGTGGCAACTACTCTCTGACGAAGGCCGGCGCCGGTGCGCTGACCCTTTCAGGCTCCAACACCTATTCCGGTGGCACAGTGCTCGCCGCTGGCCGGCTGAACATTGGCAATGCCATTGCGCTGGGCAGCGGTGGACTGACCATCGCCGGTTCAAGCACGCTTGACAACACAGCCGGCATCGCAGTTACACTCGGCAATAACATATCTCAGGCATGGAACGCCGATTTTACTTTCCTGGGTACGCAAGCATTGAACCTCGGTGCCGGCGCGGTAACGCTTGGCGGCAACCGCCAGGTGACCATCAATGCCAGCACGCTCACGGTTGGCGGCGCAATCGGCGGCAATTACTCTCTGACGAAGGCCGGTACCGGCACGCTGACTCTTTCAGGTTCCAACACGTATTCCGGCGGTACCATGCTCAGCGCCGGCCGGCTGAACATTGGCAATGCCATCGCGCTGGGCAGCGGCGGACTGACCATCGCCGGTTCAGGCACGCTTGACAACACAGCCGGCATCGCAGTTACACTCGGTAATAACATATCGCAGGCATGGAACGCCGATTTTACTTTCCTGGGCACGCAGGCATTGAACCTCGGTGCCGGCGCGGTTACGCTCGGCGGCAACCGCCAAGTGACCATCAATGCCAGCACGCTCACGGTTGGCGGCGCAATCGGCGGCAACTACTCTCTGACAAAGGCCGGTACCGGCACGCTGACCCTTTCAGGCTCCAACACGTATTCCGGCGGCACCATGCTCAGCGCCGGCCGCTTGAACATCAATAATCCGGCCGCTTTGAGCAGCGGCACATTGACGATTTCCGGTGCGAGCACGCTCGGCGATACCACCAGCGCAGCGATCACGCTCTCCAACAACCCCCCGCAAATATGGAATGCCAACTTGACCTTCGCCGGAAGCCAGGATCTTAACCTCGGCACCGGCTCGGTAACGCTCGGCGGCAGCCGCCAGGTGACCGTAAGCTCCAACACACTTACCGTCGGCGGTCCGATTGGCGGCAATTACTCGTTGACGAAATCCGGCAGTGGCACGCTGCTGCTCAGCGGTAGCAACACCTACACCGGTCCGACGACGGTCAGTCAGGGCAAGCTGCTCGTCGATGGCTGGCTGACCAATTCGGCTGTCGGTGTCAACAGCGGCGGAACCTTGGGCGGCACGGGAAGCTTGACAAGCGGTACAATCAGCTCGGGTGGACATTTGTCGCCGGGCGATTCCTCCACGCCTGGCATCATGAATCTCAGCGGCAACTTGCTCTTGGCAGCGGGATCCGTGATGGATTACGACCTGGGCGGAATCGGCGACGAGGTCTCCATGCCCTCTGGCATCCTGTCGCTCAATCTCCAGCAATTCAGCGACTTTCACTTCACGATGCAGGCAGGGTTTGGCCCAGGGATCTATACACTGATTGACGCCAACTCGATCAACGGCAATCTCGGGACCAACAAAACTGGCGTAATTGGTTCCTACGCGGCAACGCTCTATACGTCAGGCGGCGATCTCATGCTGAATGTCGTGCCGGAGCCTAGCACCCTCGCCACGCTCGGCGTCGGCGCCTTGGGCCTGCTCGGCTACGGTTGGCGACGACGGGAAGCGAGAAGAACGGCTCAACGTGAGCTGCAAGACGACGCCCCATCCATCCTGTCCTTCCCTTCGCATTCTCCGAGGAGTTCATCCGCACCTGGGAGTTCTACTTCTGCCATCCAACCCGGATTCTTAGCGTTGATGGAGCGCCAGCGGCTTTGATCCATTTCGCAGAGCCGGGTCTAGGTCAAAGCGATCGAGATTCATTACCTTGTTCCACGCAGCCACGAAGTCAAGCACGAACTTCCGCTGTGAGTCTTCCGCGGCATACACCTCCGCGATGGCTCGAAGTTGCGAGTTTGAACCAAACACGAGATCGACGGAACTGGCAGTCCATTTGACCTTGCCCGTTTTGCGGTCCCGTCCTTTGAAAAAGTGCTCGCATTCGGGCGACGACTGCCACTGCGTGCCCATGTCCAGCAGGTGTACGAAGAAGTCGTTGGTCAATGCCCCAGGCCGCCCGGTGAAGACGCCAAGCTGGGAGTTCCCCGAGTTGGCATCCAAGACCCTCATGCCGCCGATGAGAACGGTCATCTCCGGGACGGTGAGCGTGAGAAGTTGTGCTCGGTCAATCAGCAACTCTGGGGGCGACCTGTCGAGCGCGTTGCCGAAGAAGTTGCGGAACCCGTCTGCCTTCGGTTCGAGTACGGCGAATGACTGTACGTCGGTCATTTCCTGCGATGCGTCGGTGCGCCCGGGCGCAAAGGGAACCTTCACTTCATGCCCCGCCTTATTGGCAGCTTCCTCAACGGCGGCACAGCCGCCCAGAACGATCAGGTCCGCCAGCGAAACCCTTTTGCCGCCGGACTGCGAGCTGTTGAAATCGTGTTGGATTTTTTCAAGCGTCTGCAAGACCTTCGCCAGTTCGCCAGGATTATTGACTTTCCAGTCTTTCTGCGGGGCGAGGCGAATGCGTGCTCCGTTGGCGCCGCCGCGTTTGTCGGTCCCGCGGAACGTGGAAGCCGATGCCCAAGCGGTCGAAACCAGTTGAGAACTGGAAAGCCCCGAGGCGAGGATCTTGCCCTTGAGGGACGCGATGTCCGCATCTCCGATCAACTCACGATCGACAGCAGGGACAGGATCTTGCCACAATTGCGGCTTGGGAACCAGCGGGCCGAGGCACCGCGAGACAGGCCCCATGTCGCGGTGGGTCAGTTTGTACCATGCCCTGGCGAAGGCCGCCGCGAACTCGTCCGGGTTCTTGTGGAATCGTTTCGCAATCGGCCCATAAATTGGGTCCATTTTCAGGGCGATGTCTGTCGTGAACATCATCGGGGCGTGAAACTTCGACGAATCGTGAGCATCGGGCACGGTTCCCTTGGCAGACGCATCGGTAGGAGTCCACTGCGTCGCGCCAGCCGGACTCTTCGACAGCTTCCATTCGTAGCCAAACAGGTTATCGAAGTATCCGTTGGACCAATGCGTCGGGATGGAACTCCAGGCCCCTTCCAGGCCGCTGGTGATCGTGTCGTCGGCATTGCCTTTTCCAAAACTGTTCTTCCAGCCGAGGCCCTGTTCGACGAGGCTGGCTCCCTCGGGTTCACGGCCGACGTACTTTTCCGCACTGGCTGCGCCGTGAGCTTTTCCGAATGTGTGTCCGCCGGCGATGAGGGCAACGGTCTCCTCGTCGTTCATCGCCATGCGGCCAAATGTTTCCCGAATATCTCGGGCGGCGGCGAGCGGATCGGGCTTGCCGTTGGGGCCTTCGGGGTTCACGTAGATCAAGCCCATTTGCACGGCGCCGAGGGGATTATCGAGTTTCCTTTCGCCGCTGTAACGTTTGTCGCCAAGCCACTTGGTCTCCGGACCCCAGTATATATCCTCTTGCGGTTCCCAAACGTCTTCGCGGCCGCCGCCGAATCCAAAGGTTTTCAACCCCATCGACTCGAGAGCGCAGTTACCGGTAAAGATCATCAGGTCGGCCCAGGAGATTTTCCGGCCGTACTTCTGCTTGATGGGCCAGAGCAGACGGCGCGCTTTGTCGAGGTTGGCGTTGTCGGGCCAACTGTTCAGAGGCGCGAAGCGTTGCGTGCCGTACGATGCGCCACCGCGGCCATCGGCGACCCGATAGGTGCCCGCACTGTGCCAGGCCATGCGAATGAAGAACGGCGCATAGGTTCCGTAGTCGGCCGGCCACCAGTCCTGTGACGTCGTCATCAACGTATTGATGTCCTTCTTCAAGGCATCCAGGTCGAGTTTCTTGAACTCCACGGCGTAACTAAAATCCTCGCCCATCGGATTGCTCTTGGCCGAATTCTGGCGAAGGATCTGTAGGTTCAACTGATTGGGCCACCAGTCCTTTGTCGTCATGGCGCCTGCCGCCGTGGGTCTGTAGGTTCCTGGCGTTCCGCCCATCACCGGGCACGCGCTAGCGGTCTGAGATTTGTCTTTCGTGGTTTTTGTGGTTTGAGAGTTGTGGTCTTTAGTGGGGGTGGGGCGATTCTGGGCGAACGCGGACGTGGCGATACAAAGCGCCGCGCAGCTTGGCGCTACAAGATGGAAGAAAGTTATTCTTGTCATGATCTCTCCGGGAATTGTGGTTGAAATTCGGCGCTCACAATGCGGAGCGGCCAGACGGCACGCTGAATTATAGGCAGCTTACGAACTCTTCTCTGGGCACCGCGTCCAATCTCCCCTTTTGAGCGGAATGGCACGGACGCCGGAAGAACTGAGGCATTATAGATGGCCAGAGCGGTCTCGTCAAACATTTGGCCGTTTTGGCTGATTTCCCGGCCGAGAGACTCTGAGCGCTCGTCCAAAAACAACTTGAGGTGCGGGCGTCTCGCCTGCACATGCAGCCGGGACGGCCGTCACGGCCTACGCCGAGATCGGCAGCAACTGGCAGACCTATAGCAACGCTGTCCCGCGCGCCGAAACTTTCAACCAGGAAATGAGATAAAGAAGTGGAGTAATTGCCTCTCCAATAGCGGCTAGACCGCAAGGAGTTAGGCATGTTTGAGAGAGACTTAGAGCAAGACGAGAAGACGCTGGCCGCGGAGCGAGGGCGTAGCCCGAGCGACGCGGCCAGCGTCTTCGGCGGTCCGGTGGAGTCCCCCACCCCCGCCCTAGACCATTCCCCGGCTGTTCCCCCTACCGCGGAAGCAGGTCCGCCCGTGACCACCAAGGTAGCCTATGAGCAGCCCTTATCCGATGCGCTCGCAGAAGCCCAGGCTGACGACGCCTTCCCGGACGAAGAGCCCTTCCCTGAGGAACCTTTCGAGGAGGTGCGACGACCAAGGCTGGTCGGCGGCAAGAGCAATGGGCGGCGGCTGGTCAAGCCCGAGGAGTCGCCCCAAGCGGTGATGACGCCCGAGCAGCGGCTGTTGATCCTCGACACCTGGCAGCGAAGCGGTCTGCCGGCGGGTGATTTCGCCGGTCTGGTGGGACTTTCCAAGCACACGCTCTACGGCTGGAAGAAGAAATTCGACCAGTTGGGGCCAGGTGGGCTGATGGACCAGACGCGGGGCGGTCCCAAGGGCAGCCGCGTGCATGAGCTGACCAAGCGGACGATCCTCATGCTCAAGAAGGCCAACCCCGAGTGGGGCTGCCAGCGGATCAGCGACATGCTGCTTCGCGGGCCGGCGTTGCCGGCCTCGGCAGCGGCCGTGGCGCGGGTGTTGCATGAGGCGGGTTACCAGATGGAAGAGGTGACGACGCACCCACATCCCGACAAGCAGCGGCAGTTCGAGCGGGCCACGCCCAATCAGCTTTGGCAGACGGACCTCTTCACCTTCGTGCTGAAGCGGCAGAATCGCCGCGTCTACATGGTGGCTTTCATGGACGACCATAGTCGGTTTATCACCGGTTACGGGATCCACGCCAGCCAGTCGTCGGCCCTGGTCCTGGAGGTGGTGCGATCGGCGATCGCGGCCCACGGCACGCCCCAGGAGATGCTCACCGACAATGGCAGCCAGTATGTCACCTGGCGGGGCACGAGTGCTTTCCACCACGAGATGGACAAACGGGGGATCAAGCAGATCGTGGCCAAGCCGCAGCGACCGCAAACCCTGGGCAAGATCGAGCGTTTTTGGGGTACGCTGTGGCGGGAGTGCATCGAGACGTCGGTATTCCTCGACCTGGAGGACGCCCGCCGCCGGATCGGGCACTTCATCGACTACTACAACTTCCAGCGACCGCACCAGGGGATCGACGGCCTGGTGCCTGCCGACCGCTTCTTCGGTGCGGCCTCCGAGGTCTTGGCGACATTGCGATTGCGCGTGGCGGCCAATGCCCTGGAGTTGGCCCGCAGCGGCGTGCCGAAGGCCCCGTTCTATGTGACCGGGCGGATCGGCGAGCGGGCTTTCAGTGTGCATGCCGAAGGCGAACGAATGATCCTCAAGCGGGAAGGCCAGGAGCGCACGGAAGTGGATCTAGGCGGTCCGGGTGCGGAGTTGCCGCTGATCGACAGTGCGGCGGCGCGGATGCCTGCCGAAATGCCCTTGCCCGTCTGTCTGGATGGTTCGCCGCAAGGCGACGTGGTGGAAGACGAAGTAGGACCGGGCGGATCGCCCTTGGATGCCGGATTACGGCGGCTGGATGCCTTCGCTCAGAACCTGGAGAAAGGGCAATCCGTTGAGGAACCTGGGCAAGGAGGGGCATCATGAGCGAAGCCAAAGTATTGGCGGCAAGGGTGTCTCAGCCCGCCAAGCCCCAGAGCGGAGCACTGGTCGGAAAGAAGCGGTTCGGCATGCGTCCCATCCCGGTCAGCCGTGATGCGCAGCGTGTGGCGACGGCCATCTTGGAGGTATTGGCCGGCGTACGAACGCCGACGGAGGCGGCTGACGCCGTGAGCCTGTCGTTACCTCGCTATTACCTCTGGGAACAGCGGGCATTGGAGGGGCTGGTGCGGGCTTGCGAACCGAGGCCGGTGGGGCAGGTGATGGGCCAGCGGCACCAGATTGCCGTTCTGGAGAAGGAGGTCGCCCGCTTGCGACAGGACTGTGCCCGGCAACAGGCTTTGGTACGGGCTTCTCAGAGAACGATTGGGCTAGCCGCGTCTGGGCCGCCGGTTACGAAGCCGGCAGCCAAGCCTGTCGGCAAGGCGACTGCCAAAGTGGCTGGCACGGTTACCAACAAGGCGAAGCGGAAGCGGCGTCCGGTGGCGCGGGCGTTGAAAGCCGTGGCCGCATTACAGGCTTTACCCGGCGAGGGTGAAAGTCTGGTGGATTTGACTTCGGTAATCGCGGCAGACATGGTACAACGGAGTGTGCCGAGCAGTTCCTTGGCAACGGAGGAAACGGCGTCTACCGCCGACCATGCGAGCATGGTACCCACCGTGCTAGAAGCCTGATTTACCGAGGAGACAAAGCCATGGCCCGACGAGGACGCAAACCGACCGGCACGAATCTGGTGGAACACCTGGAAGGCTCGGAGCGGGCGAAGGCCCGCTTAAAAGCCATCCTGGAAACGCTCTCCGGTGAGCGGAGCATTCCCGAAGTCTGTGAAGAGCTGGGAATTCAGGAGTCGATGTTCCATCGCGTGCGCAGCGAGGTGCTTCAGACGGCGCTGGATCGTCTGGAGCCGCGTCCTCTCGGGCGGCCTCCACTGCAACCGTCGCCGCACGACTTGCTTGTGGCCGAACTGGAAGAGAAGAACCTTGGCTTGCAGTCGGAGTTGAAGGCGGCCGAGGTCCGCCGCGAGTTGGCGGAACAACTGCCGCGGTTGGCCAAGCCCAAGAGCATCAAACCGGCCTCGGAGCCGGGGAAAAAAACGACTGCGCGGTCGCAGAATCGCCGCCGCAAACGATTACAACAAGACACGAATCACCCCAACCCATGAATCTCGACACCTGCCACCCTCTGAAACGCGGCTGGCCCGCCCAGCAGCCCCGGCGCGAAGCCGAGCGAGCTGCACGGCTGCATGCCGTGGACTACGGCCATTGGGCCGCGGGGCAAGGGGTGCGGCGGGATGTGACGGCGCAGCAGCTTGGCCTGGCGCCCGGCACGTTCGCCTACTGGGAACATCGCTGGCGTGCGGATCATCTGATGCCCCGCCTCCTGGGCCGTCCCTGTCATCGCAGCAACTTTCAATTGCGGAATCAAGCTGTGGGTTTCATGCGTGCCGTGGGAGGGGGTGTCAGCGCGGTGGCGGTACAGGCGGCCTTCCCGGAGTTGGCCCGCCGCGAGGCCGAGAACCTTCGCAATCGTTTCCGGCGCGTCTGGAAATTGGACAACCCGCGGATGATCCACGTTCTGCATTGGCACAATCCGGGAGCCGTATGGGCAATGGATCACAGCGAACCGGCCAGTGCCATCGACGGCCGCTGGCCGTACATTCTGGCCGTCCGCGACCTTGCCAGCGGCTGCCAAGTGGCCTGGCTGCCGGTCCTTGACGAGTCTGCCGAAACCACGATCAATGCCCTAGAAGGGTTGTTCTGCGAGCATGGCGCGCCGCTGGTGCTGAAGTCGGACAACGGCTCGGGCTTCATCTCCGCGGCCATGCGCGGCTTTTTGGACGGCTGGCAGGTCCGACCGCTCTTCTCGCCGCCCTACACGCCGGAGTATAATGGGACCATTGAGGCGGGCAATGGGGCATTGAAGACCCGCACCCGCGAGGAAGCGGCCCGCCAGGGCCGCGCCAGCTACTGGACTGCTGACGATACCGAGGTGGCACGACGCATGGCCAACGAGCTCACTTACCCTGACGGCCCGCGGCACCCGACACGGCAGGAGAGATTCCGCGCCGCGCCACGCATGCTGACGGCGGAGCGTGCGGCCTTCGGCCGCACGACCGCGGACAAGCAAAACCAAGAACGACTGAAACAAAGTTATCCTTTAGACACGGACCTGGGTCACATGGCCCAGGCGCAAATAGACCGTGAGGCCATCCGCCGCGCTCTCGTCGAGCACGGCTACCTCACTTTTACCCAGAGGTCAATTACTCCATCACTAAAATCTTAAAAAACGTTGAGAATTTCGTAGGCGGCACAATCAAGATCGAGACTCAGAAGCCGACAGCGGACGGAGCTTATGCATTCACCGTCAAGATTAGGGCGGGCTTGATCAAATACAAGGTGGAGTTTGGGACCAAGACTGGCGGCGCCGAGACCGTGTTGCAGACCGTGGGCAACCTTGTTTGCGGCGACGCCTACTTGATCGACGGGCAATCAAACGCGTTGGCGCTGGATACGGGCGACCAGTCCCCCAATGTAACGAGCGAGTGGATTCGCAGTTACGGCGGTCCGGGGGGGCGAGGCGATGAAACCCACTGGGCTCGCGAGCGGTTTGCCAATGGCAAGAGGGAGAACCTGTGGTGCAGTCCGTTCTGGCGCGGGCCGAACAAGGCCGCGCTTGGCTGGTGGGGGATGGAACTCGCCAAGCGGCTCCTGGCAAGCCAGAAGATGCCGATCTGCATCATTCAGGCCGCGGAAGGCGGCACTCGCATTGATGAACACATGCCGAATGAGGCCGATCGCGCTGATCTGAAAACGCTGTACGGCCACATGCTCTGGCGGTTGAGAAATGCCAGGCTGACGCATGGCATCCGCGCCGTCCTGTGGCATCAAGGTTGCGCCGACCAAGGCTCGGACGGCCCCGATAACGGTTACGATTCGGCGTTCTATCAGCAATACTTCCTGGATATGTCGGCGGCATGGAAACAGGACATGCCCAACATCCGTCACTACTATATTTTTCAGATCTGGCCCAACGGCTGCAGCCAGGGTGGCGGGCATGGAGACATGTTGCGCGAGGTGCAGAGGACCTTGCCTCGCCTTTACTCCAACATGGACGTCATGTCCACGCTCGGCATCAGGCCGGGCGGAGGCTGCCACTATCCGCTCGTCGGCTGGTCCGAATTCGCACGTCTCATGCAGCCCTTGATCGAACGCGACTTCTATGGCAAGGCGCCCGCCGCATCCATTACGGCGCCGAACCTCAAGCGGGCGTATTATACGAGCAGCGCGAAAATTGCGATTGCGCTGGTGTTCGATCAACCGGTGGTTTGGAAGGATGAGTTGGCCGGCCAGTTCTATCTCGACGGCGCGGCCGACAAGGGTATTGTCGGCGAGGCCGCCGGAAACGTGGTCACGCTCAAGTTGAAAGAGACTTCGGCAGCCAAGACGATCGCGTATCTGAAAGAGATGAACTGGAGTCAAGAGAAATTATTGATGGGGGCCAACGGCATCGCCGCGCTGACGTTTTGCAATGTGCCGATCGCTGACGCAAAGGAGAGTGGTCGATGAAAGCAAATTTGATGGACAATCTCAGCGTAACACGATAACAGGAAAGGAACACATCCCATGAAGACAAACGTATTCGCCCTCGCTGCGCTCTTTGCTGCAACCTTCACGGCCCTCACCCCGTTGCCTGCCGCGACGGCGGAGTTGGCCACCCGTCCCCAAGAGTTGGGGAAGCAATACCAGGCCCAGCAAGATCCTCCAGATCGAGCAGAAGAGCAATCCATGGGAAGTCGTGGCCACCGATTCCGCCGATGGCTCAACCGTCTACGTACACGTGATGATCCCCCCGGGAGGACGGAGCGAAGTGGGAGGAAGTCTGGCAGGCGAAAAGCTGGGTCACGACGTGGATTGTGCGGTTGATACAGCCCTCGGCAGATGCCGCGAAACCGGGGCTGAAGGCGAGGTTCATCAAGCTGGAAACGCGAGGCGAATCCCCCAGGCCGCTGGTCCTCAAACGGGTGACGGTGTTCGGGATAAAGTGAAATCAAAGGAAGAGATCGAAGGATGAAACGAATACTGATCGTTGGATTGATAATGGTTGAATGGGTCGCTGGCATTGCGCTGGCGAACGAGGATCTGGCGAAGGTTGGCATCACCAAGGATGCGACGGCGTTGGAACTCTATGCAGCGAAGGAATTGCAGCGCTACCTCTATCAGATTTCAGTCACGCTGCTGTCCATTGGGGTGTCGCCGACGAGTGACTTCGCCTTGAAGCAAGATGAGTCTCTCCGTCCGCAGCAATACCGGCTGACATGCGATGGCAAGCGAGTGACGATTGCCGGCGGGGATGAGACGGGCGTCTTGTATGGCGTGTACGGATTGTTGGAGGATCATTACGGCGTGAGTTTCTTGATGAGCGGCGACGTCCTACCGGAAACAAAGATCCCCCTGCATCTCGCGAGCTTTGATGAAACGAAAATGCCGCGTCAAGCTATCCGCGGATTCACCAGCCATTGGTGCTACATGCAGGGAGCCGGTTTATGGTCGTTGGAGGACTGGAAGTTTCACATCGATCAGATGGCGCGGATGCGGCTGAACATGCTTTCGATCCATAATTACATTTTCGAGGGCTATCGGGAAAACTGGCTCAATTGGGGCAAGTTCACGCAGAAGAATCTCAATCAGAACTCGGCGCAAAGCGCGTACTATCATGTGTGCTCGTGGCCGTTACGCGAGTATCCCGGCCGAAGTGCTGACCTATTTGACGACTACGCGTTTGGTTGCGCCGCCTCGCTGCACGCGGCGAGCCTGTCCAACAAGGACGTGTGGGAGCGCTGCGCCTCGACCTTCCAGCAGATCATCGCCCATGCCCACCGGCGCGGCGTAAAGGTGGCGCTGGGAACCGAATTTCATAATCTTAACCCGGAGCAGCAAACGGAAATTTGTGAATCCATTCTTGCGTGGTATCCGGATCTCGACTATCTCGTCTATTACCGGCATGAGGGGACGAAAGAACCGCCGTTTGTGCAGTCGATGTACACCTTCTTCCGCCAGCGCGCGCCGAAGATGGGACATGTCCTCACCGGTTGGGGAGAACTGAGCGACAGCAATCTGAAGGATGTTCCGGCTGACGTGGTGGCGGGGCCGTTTACCGCATATTCTGACAAGTTCGAGAACGGCAGTCGCTACGGCCGGCGTGAATACTGGGCCGGCCCGTGGCTGGAGGAGGACAACAAAGGCGACATGCACTACATGCCATGGTCGAAGAACCTTGCCAACACCATTTCCAGTTATGCCCAGCATGCCACGAACATGAATGGGCTAGTCACGCTGACTTGGCGGCTAACTGATGTTATCGACCCGCGACTCTTTTACATCGCGGCCGCTCCATGGGATTCTGCAAACAGGCTTACGACATCGCGCGCTGTTTACCTAGAGTACGCCCGGCGCTGTTACGGCGCGGCCAACGCGGAGGCGATTGCTGTTCTCCTGGATCAGAACGAGGCGTTTCCCAAGGATCCATCGGATTGCCGATCGTCCCACAACGTAAATGAAATAGCCCCCGTTTTCGATGAGGGCCAAGTCCGCAAGGCAGACGCCCAACTCGCCGTGATCGATTCTTGTCTGGCCCAAACCGCCAACCGCGACCAGAAGCAACGGCTGCAATTGCTCCGCAATCGCATCCTTGGCGCCAAGCTCCACATGCAACTGCCGGTCCAAGACAACCTGTGGGATCTCGCCGAAGCGTGGTCGCAATCCTACCTCGATCGCACGATGGACATGAGCACGCTGGGACAATTGGTGAGCAATCACCAGATGGTGATGCAGTATTTTGTTGTCAAGGCACAGAATGACCGTCGCGCCGGCCAGCGCGTCAAATACCCGTCCCAAAGTGTGGCTCGCCAAAGCGTCGCAGGTGTCGAAATCTCTTGGCGCAATGAAGAACCGGCCGCCAAGGGATTCAACGTGTACCGCAACGACGTGAAACTTAACACCGCGCCGCTGTCCCCTCAGGCATCCTCGTTTACGCACCACACCGCTGATGTCTCGGGCAGCTTCCGCGTCAGTGCTTTGGCTGCTGACGGCACGGAAAGTCAGTGTGGCGCACCGGTGACCGTTGACACGAACGCACCACGTGTGGTGGTGATTTCCCCGCCCACCACAGCGACTGCCGGCCAACCGCTCGACATCGAGGCGCGAGTGAGTACCGGTTTTGTTCCGGAGGAAGTGTCGGCGGAATTGCATTATCGCAGTCCCGGCGCGAAGCAATGGCTTCACCTCTCGATGAATCGCCGCTGCCGGGCAATCTTTGCCGCGCGCATTCCAGCCAGTGCCATTACGCCCGACGGAACCGAGTATTACATCGTCGCAAATGCCGGCGGACGAAAAGCATCGTATCCCGTCACCGCGCCCGAAACTTCCGCGTTCGTCAGCGTCGAGTCTGCCATGCCCCAGTCGCGGCCTTCCGCTCCCGCATCGTTGACCGCGGACGCCAACGGAAAAACATTGCACTGGTCGGCTGCTACCGGGGATGTTTTCTGGTATCGCCTCTATCGCAGCAAGGAGTCCCGGTTCACGCCCGGGCGCGAAAACTTCCTGACCTATGTGTACAAGAACACTCTCACCTTTAGTGACTGCGAGCCTGACTTCGAAGATCGCCCGCTTGTCGGTGTATATTATTACCGTGCAACGGCCGTTGATCGATTTGGAAACGAGAGTTCGCCTACTCGTGTCGCTGCCCTCGTATTTTCTGCCGGTAGCCAGACGTTACCGGAAACCATCAAAGAAGAATCCAAATGAAAGATCACGTTACACGCCGCACTGCGGCCTGCCTCATTGTTGCCGTTATCATGCTGTCCTCCATCCCGGCCGTTATCGCGGCCAAGACGCCGCGCGCGACGGGCACGTTGGGCAAGGGGGATTACGGCGTGGTGGATGACACCCCGTATTATGGCGGCTTCGGCGCCGGCTTTCTCCACATCAACGCCGACGGCACGTATGGCGGCGGCGAGATCCGTTCGGGCGACCTGGGCCTGAAGTTCTATGGGCCGACGTTCGGCGGTCCCTACCGGTTCCAGCTCCATGTGAAGGATGCCAAGGGGGAATGGAACGGCGACCTGGTTGCCGGCGGCTCGAACGGACTCTATGGGGAACACAGCGACGACTTGCTGGGTCTGCCAAGCCAACTTAGCAGGGAACGTGTCAAACAACACCTGAAGCACCTGTTCGACCACCACTACAATGGCAAGACCTTCCTTCTCGCGCCGGGCTTGGGGGGCGGATCTTGCATGGCCAATGCGGAAGGTTTGCGCGACTTCACCGCGCTGGCCTTGTGGCGCGGCATCACGGAAGAGGCGATGACGGTGGCCCAATGCTTCTACGAGGTGATTTTCACGCATTTCCAGCGGGAGTGGAATCAGCCGATGCTGATCAACTCCGACTGCAATCCGACTTTCGGCAACCACTATCAGAGTGTCCCGGGCGCGTGGCACGTGTTGCTGGGGCTTGAGGGGATCAGGTGGGATGTGCCGGGAAAGAAACTCTCACTCCGTCCGAACCTGCCGGCATCCTTCCAGGGCAAACTCCGCACGTTTCTGCCGGGGGCCGTCACCTGGGGCGGCCTGGACTACTCGTGCGTCGAGTCGGATTGCGACCAGAAGTTTGTCCTGACCTTTGAACGCCCGTTCGAGTTGGAATTCCTCGGGGTCCGCAATTCCGGCAAGCCAATCGTCAGGGCAACCCAGGGCGGCAATACCGTGCCGTGCTCGATCAAGGTCGTCAATGCGGACGAGTACGAAGTGCGGTTCACCAAGCCACTGAAATTGGACGGGAAACCGCTGGAGATTCGGATCGGAAGCAAGTAGCAACAGAATGATTGAGGGAAGAAGAAATGAAACAGGCGATGAAACGTGTGAATCATGTGTTGGGCGGCAAGAAAGGAGATTCCATGTGCCAGGCGATGGTTTTGATGACGCTATGTGCCTGGCTTTTGGCGGGCGAAGCCGGCGCAGTTGATAGAGCCGAGAAAGACAACTCCATTGCTACCGCCGTGAAATCACGGGTGTTCAATGTTCTGAACTACGGGGCTGTGGGCGACGACAAGACGGACAACACCGAAGCGTTTTCGGCATGTCTGAAGGCAGTGATCGAGGCCGGTGGAGGGAAAATGTATCTGCCGGACGGTGTCTATCGCGGCCGGATCACCATCCCTCCTGTTTCCAAGCCCCTCCCGAGTTGGATCACCATCGAGATCGTCGGCGAAAGCGAACCAACGCCCGTTTTTGGGACGATCGGGTCATTTCCGTTGCAGAACAACGGCACAATCGTTAAGAGCCTGTCCAAATCGGGCCCCGCGGTCATCTCGGCCAATAGTTCGCCCAACTCCATTTATGGAGGATTCTCGGCGGTCCATGTGGTCATCAAGAATCTAGATGTCCGAACCGATGACGATCCGGGCATTGGCGGTATCGACCTGCACTACGCCCTTCAATGCAGGTTAGAGAACGTGTTCATCAACACCGGCGTCTACAGCGTGCAGGCATCCAAGCCAACGCACGGCACCAAGGGCTTGATCACTCCGGCGTGCAATAACGCTGCATTAACCATTCTGCGGAACGTGGTCGTGACCGGATATCACTCCGGTATTGTAGTCAACGAACACACCGACGGAGACAACATCAATTTGGCCTGCAACATCAACGGCTTGGAATTTGTTTTCGCCCATCATGCCTCCCGCTTTGGCCGGGTGGGTGCGCAGCGTTGCACATGCGCAATCGCGGTGACGGGCAAGCACGGTTTTTCAATCGAACAACTGGATATCGAGATTGCCGGTCCGGGTCAGACCGACAGCAATAACAAATGGCAGGCAACGGCACATAATATCAATGACCCCGACAATCTCGGCGCGGCCGACATCAACTACTGGGTCGTCGAGGGGAATGTGGGGGCGGTCGAGAAGTTTACCCGCAACGGCGGCGCCTCGATCCAGGCCCGGCGGATCGGCTCCGCCCCGGCCGCAACCAAGTAACTGGGAGCCATTATGAAGAAACCGCTCATTGTGTTGTTTTTTGCCGTCGTTGCGCAGAGCGTCCACGGTGCCCCGTCCCCCTATCAACCGCCCCATGCGCCGGCAACGAAATCGGCGTACCTGACGTTGCCGCCGGGCGCGGTCGAACCGCAGGGCTGGCTGCGCGACTGGTGCGAACAGGTCCGCGACGGGTTCACCGGGCGGATGGAGGATGTCCACCCGGCCTTCAAGCAGGCGTGGGCCGCGGATTACCGGATCACTGGCCCCAATTTATACTGGGGCAAAGGCGGCTGGCCGTATGAGGGTGGCGGGTACTGGTTTGAGGGATTGGCCGGCATGGCGGTGCAGTTGAAGGACGAACGCTTGATCGCACTGGCGAAGCGCCGCTTCGATGCCGTCGTGACCAACATGAATGAGCGCAGCATCCTGTTTTACTGGTGGCTCGACCGCACCAACGCCGAGGACGTGAAGGCCGCTGAAGGCCGTCACATGTCGGAGGCGGAATGGCCGATGTGGGCGGCGGGTCTGCTCGGTCGGGCGCTGGTCCGGCAGTACGCCGCGACGGGCGACAGGCGGGTGCTCAAGGCGCTCGATACCGCCTATGCCGGCAACCGCGAGTGGGTCAAACTCGGCTGGGCGGGGTCGAACCCGTGGCCGGCGTTTGCGACCCACGGTTGGACCGGCAACCCGAAGATCGCGGAGGCGTTGACCGCCTTCTACAACGAGTTAGGGGACGAGAAGAAGAACTCCTCGTGGAGCCGGTATCGGCGGCTGCCGACAGCGGCAGATGGGAACGATCACGGCGTGCATTTCCTCGAAAGCACCACCGCGTGGGCGCTCGGCTATCTTTGGACCGGCAATCGCGAGTTTCTAGAGGCGTGTCTGGCTTGGCACCGACAGGTCGAGCGCGACTGCATGCAGCCGCATGGGGTGCCGGTGTTTGACGAGTCTTACGGGCCGACCGGCGCGGGACGGAAGACCGAGACCTGCGACGTGGCCGGGTTCGTCTGGAGCAAGAACATGCTGCTCTGGATCAGCGGCGACGGCGCGCTGGCCGACCAGACCGAGCGGGCAATCTTCAACGCCGCCCCCGGTGTGTTCGGCCGCAACGGTCAGACCCATCTGTACCTGCAGCCCGCCAACTATCTGCACGGTGGCGGCCAGGCCAATTATGGACGCTCGCACTATCCGCTGTGCTGCACGGCGGCGTTGAACCGGATCCTGCCCGAGTACGTCGGGGGGATGTGGTTGGCGAGCCAGGATGGCGGCTTGGTCGCGGCCTGTTACGGGCCGTCGGTGCTCAACGCGGTGGCGGGCGACCGGGTCAAGGTCCGCATCGCCAGCGAGACAAGCTATCCGTTCACCGAGACGATCACGATGAAAGTGGAGCCCGCACGGCCCGTCGAGTTTCCGTTGTCGCTCAGGGTACCCGGATGGTGCGCGGCCCCGGAGATCCGGGTGAATGGCACGCCCGTCGCGCTCGCGCCGGTGCAAGGGTTCCAGCGCATCCAACGCACGTGGCAGGCTGGCGACCAGGTCGCGCTCCATCTGCCGATGCGGGCGGCGCTCAAGACCGGCTTGGATCGGAATCCGAAAGGACCGCCGGCACCGTTTGGGTCGGTCAGTTTCGGTCCGCTGTTGTTTGTCCTGCCCATTGCCGAGACGCAGGATGGCAAGGGCGCCGATCCGTCGGTGCCGTGGAAGTTCGCCGTGGCCGGCACGACCATCAAGGTCGAACGCGACACCATGCCCGCCCGATGGGAGTGGCCACTGGCCGCGCCGGTGCGGTTGAAAGTGCCGGCGCGGGCGTTTGCCTGGCCGGGCAACGATCCCGGGGCCTTGCCACCGGGCTTGGTGGACGATGGCGGCGCGACGGAGGTCACTTTCGTGCCGTATGGCTGCGCCAAGTGCCGGGTCGCGCTGTTCCCGGTAACCGCAACGGCTTGGCGGGCGGCGGGCGGCATCGAACCGCCATTTCACGATACCAGTCGATAAGAATAGTGAAGCAGGCCATGAGAATGAGGACGATGTCGCTGTTGTGCGCGGTGCTGGCGGTCTCAGCCCGGCTTGCTGGCGTGATGTGCGGGGCTGAGGAACCGGCGACTCAAGCCGGAGCGAGCCCCCAGGAGAGCGGTGTGGCGACGGCGTCTGTCCCATCCGACACAGCCAGGCTCGTGACCTATCCAGCCCCCGTTGGCGAGCCACTCTCGGCTGATTATGAGGTTACTGTCAACGGACAGATGGTAGACGTTTATACGACGCGCACGCTGGATCCCCCCTTCGCCGGCAAAGAGTGGGATTATGGCGGGGCCTACTCTTTCGCGAATTTCGACCTGTCGGGCCGCGCAGAACTGCGTATCAGATCCCACCGTTCACTCGCGAAGACCGTGATCCGCCCGGCATCCGCCGCCCTCCAGGTCGCCCGCGAAGACGACCACACGTTCCGCCTTGTGCTCGACGGCCCGCGCAAGCTCAGCATCGAGCCAAACGGCAAGAAGGGCCCGCTGCTGCTGTTTGCCAATCCGATCGAGAAGAATCCGCCGAAGGCGAACGATGCGGGTGTGATCTACTACGGCCCCGGAATCCACAAAGCCGGAAAGATTACCGTACGGGACAACCAGACGCTCTACCTGGCTGGCGGTGCGGTCGTCCATGGTGCGATCGCCGCACAGGGAAAGAACATCCGCATCTACGGCCGTGGCATTCTTGACGGGTCGGACTACGAGTGGTGCAAGGGGCCGCACCCCTACACCATTGGCATCCATGGCAGCGACATCGAGTTGGACGGGATCACGGTCCGCGGCTCGCCGCAGTGGACCATCGTGCCGCGCGACAGCCGACGGGTGACGATCCGCAATGTGAAGATCTGCAACTCCCGCGTGCAGAACGACGACGGGATCAATCCATGCAATTCGCAAGACGTTCGGATCACCGATTGCTTCATTCGAAGCGATGACGACTGCATCGCCTTGAAGGGCCTGGAGCTCACGGGCGAGAACAACAAAGCGGAAGACATCGTCGTGGAGAACTGCATCTTGTGGTGCGATCGAGCACGGGTTTTCCTGCTGGGGCACGAGAGCCGCGCCGAGTTCATGCGGCAGGTCACCCTGCGCAACCTCGACGTCATCCACTTCGCCATGACGCCGTTCCTGCTCGAGCCGGGTGAGGACATGCGATTGGAGGATGTCACCGTGGAGGACGTCCGGCTGCACGGCGAAGGCCAGCGCGAGTTCATCCGGCTCAAGCCGGTCGTGAACCAATACATGCGCAAACAGGTGCCCGGCTTCGTGCGCAACGTCCGCTTCAAGAACGTCAGCGTGGCCGGCGCGCCCGGCGAATACTTGGTTCAGCTCGAGGGCGCCGATGCCGCGCACAACATCCGCGACGTTGTGTTCGAGAACGTCACCGTGAACGGGCAACCCTTGGCCGAGGGACAGGGCCGCCTGCGGATAGGAACCCACGTGGAGGGAGTGCGTCTTGGAAACACGCCGATAATGAAGACTATCGCTTTCGATGATGTGACTCCGGAGGGATTGCTCAAGGAACGGGCGAAATTGTCGTTCTCGCACCTTCAGGATGGATACTTCCAGTGGGAAAGCATCTCGAAGGTCAACTTTGAACCTTTTCCCGGTGACGCGATCGGTCGTTGTATCAACGGGATTACCTTGCTATCCCGGGCATTGCATCAGCCGGCGCCGGCCAGTCTCCATGAGATCGTAAAACGAAGCGCCGAACTGCATAATTCTGACGGCTATCTTGGTCTGAAATTGCCCGAATCCCCGGCGAACGAGGATGTCCTGGCCGCGCACAACGGCTATGCCTGCGGCTTGAGCGAATATGTACAGTGGACCGGGGATGCCAAGGCAACCGAAACTCTGAAGCGCATGTCGGCCAATCTGTTTGTTCCGGCGCGCAAGGCGATCTCACTCTATCGGGAGAACTCGGATGCAGCCGCCAAGTTGAACTGGCACCTGTCAGGCGGCGACATCGGGCAACTCTTCCTTCTGCTGGACGGAATATCACGAAGTTATGTGCAGGTTCCATCCCCGGAACTCAAAGCGACGATCGAAACCATGATCGCAAGGTATCATGAACTGGACCTGGTAAAGATCAATGCGCAGACCCACGCAATGCTTTCAGCCACTACAGGTATTCTCCGTTGGTACGAGTTGCAACACCGGCCTGAAGACATGGCTTTTGCCGAGGCGCTCTACAAGCAATACCGAGACTTGGCGATGACCGAGACCTACGAGAATTACAACTGGTTCAACAGGCCGCAGTGGACGGAGGGTTGTGCGGTCACTGATTCGTTCATCCTCACGGTGAATCTCTGGCGTCTCACCGGGAAAGTCAGTTATCTTGAAGACGCCCATTTAATCTTGTACAACGGCCTTCTGCCGGGGCAATTGCGCAACGGCGGGTTTGGCACCTCGCCCTGTGTCGGGGCGAACGGAATTTGCCGCGCGAAGGAACACGTGGAGGCACCATTCTGCTGTTCGATGCGCGGCGGCGAAGGACTCGCCCGTGCCATACAATACAGCTATTTCATGGACCGCGACATGGTGGTGCTCGCGTTCTACTCCGACAATACGGCGACACTGCGGTTCTCCGACGGGGCGTGCAAGGTTCGGGAGACGACCAAGTATCCGTATGAAGGCAAGGTCCGGCTTGAAGTGGTTGAAAGTCAGGTTGGAAAAGCGAAGGCTTTTCGCTTCTTTGTACCTTCTTGGGTGAAGAAGAACAGTTTCCAGATGACTGTCAATGGCGTCAAGATCGAGCCTTCTCTAGCCGGCTCATTCGCCGAGATCACGGTAAAGCCGGCGGCGGGCACGGTTGTGGAAGTTGCATTCGAGCAGGAGGCGGGACTCAGGCCTGCGCTGCATCCAGAAAAGTCGCCCGGTGCCGTGCGGTATTTTCGCGGGCCGTTGCTGCTTGGATCATCCTCGGAGAACGCCGCCAAACCACTAACGCCACTGCTGGACATCTTCGATCCGGCAAAAGGCACGGGGGGCGAGCCATACGTCTTCTTCCCCAGGGGGAAGGCAACTCCGGTGCTGAGTATCGCGCCAACCTTGCAGCCGGATGATCTCACAAGGCAGGCACGGGGCTTCAATCGCGACACGCCTGCAGACAAGTTGCCGCCGGAGGTTATCGAACAGATGGCGGGCGTACTGAAGCACGATCTCGCCAGCGCGATCTGTGGTTTCTTCTGGATGAAACAGCAGGAAGTGCGGCAGATTATTCTCCAGTGGCCGGAGAACGCGGCCATGCCAAAGCCCGAGGAAGTGGCAGTCCGGTGGTCGGATTCTGGGAAGATGAACGATGCGCCTCAACCCGGCATCATCGGCAACGGCCGCCAGTGGATCTACACAATCGGGAAAAGTGGGCAGGCAATAGAGATCACAAATCTTTTGGTGTCTATCAAACAAGCCGGCATGAAACCCGAAAGATTTGGAATCCCTGAGGTCCGGGTTCTCAATCATCCGTGACCTAAGGAAAAACAAAGGCAACAACATGCGGAAACTGGGATGGATCGCCTTGACCATGCTGCTGCTGTCTGGTGCCACGGTGCTGGCGGCTGAAGATGGCAAGGCAAGAGCGGAGAGCGATGCCCTGGCGGGCCATTCGGCCGACATCGCATTGAGCGCATATCAGTTTCGAGCGGATCGCAAACCGGAAGAGAACTCGCCGGAAAGCTGGTTGGCGCTCATGCATCATGCCGGCATGCCGCTGAACAAACCGGTGGATGTGAATGCCCCGCCAATCAAACGGGTCTTGTGCGCATTGCTTTGGGAGGAGATCCGGCCGATCCGCCGCGTGGAGTTGATCTGGGCCGCCGATGCCAAGAACCTTCCACCCGTGAAGGAATTGACCTTCACGACATTGGACAACCAGGGCACTGCCAGTTCGTGGTGGAACAATTTGAAGGCGGTGCAGAAGAACGTGACCCCAACCGTATCCGGGGATGGGAAGATCTATGCCTACGAGCTACCGGCGGATACATGCGGTCTGGTGATCGGTGTTTCCGGCGATAAGGCGGCGACCGAGTATGCGGTGCCGACGGTGCGCGTGTTGGTGGCGGATACATGGAAGACGATGGATTTCGAGATCGAGTGGGGTTACGAGCCAGGCAGCGAGGCCAAGGACTACAGCGGCCGCATGGAGATCTACGACGGCCGGCTGGCCGGACTGGCGCCGCTGGACCGCGACACAGGCACCGCCGCGACCGATGCAACTTCCTGGACATCGACCGGCAAGGGCGGACCGCGCCGCGGCGTGAAGGCGAGTTTGCTGTATATGGGCATGTCGAAATGGCGGAAGACCATACCGTTCACCAGTCAAGTTGATGATGTCGCCAGGACGATCGTCACGGTATGGACCAAGTCGGGCAACTTCTCGTTCCTGGCGGCGGACCTGGAGAACGGGCCGATCCTGGCCCCGGAGTACGGGTTTTTTGTGCGGCGGAGTTCGGTGCTGCGGACGAAGGCAGATGCTGGGCAGCCGCCCATCGAACTGGACTCCCAGGCGACCGGCGCCCGGGAGTTCATTAAGGAACTGCAGACCCGAAAACTGAGCACGATCCGCCAGCAGGTTCGCAACCGCGAGGAGCAGACGTGGGAAGGTGCTGTCACAGCAATGCGCGGGGCCAACCTGCCGCCGCATCCGACGCCGCCGGCCGGCACGGAGCCGAAAATGCAGGTGCAGGTTCCATCGGAACGCCTGACGGCCGAGTGGAAGCTGGGCGCCTGGCACCTGGTCCGGCACTGTGAGAAGAACCCGCGGCACGGGCGTTTGTGGTTCAACGACTACCCGTACGGCATTCTCGCCGCCGAGACGTACATGATTCTCGCGGCGTTGGATCTGATGGGGTCGCACGAGGCCGCCGAGGACGGATACGATCAATGGGTGTCTCTGCCCATGCAACCCAAGATCGAACCCGGGAAGAAGGCCGAGTCAGCGAGGGGGTGGGATCCTGACAAGCAACATGGCTGGTCATTGCCGGATCGACCGGTCGGAAACTTCGTGGACGGCCGCGGCTGCCTGACCCTCGCCGAGGGGCCTGCGGGCATCGGCGGCCACATGGACAGCCTCCATGCCTTCGGGCCGGGATCGATCGGATGGGCCTTGATCGAGCACTATCGACTGACTGGCGACAAGATCTGGTTCCAGACCTCGGCGCCGCGAATCAAGGCGAATGTCGAATGGATGCTTCGGCAGCGGCATGTCGTGAAGGAGATGGTACCGGGCGGTGAACGACTCTGGTGCAAGGGACTCCAACCGGCACTCCAGGTGACACCGGACAGCGGCGGCCTATGGATGCAGTTCTATGAAGCCGAAGCTTACTACTGGGCCGCGGTGTCGCATTTCGCAGATGCGCTGGCGACGATTGACCCGGCTGAAGGCGCCAGACTTCAGGTCGAGGCGCAGGCATATCGCAAGGATCTGGTGGCGGCCGTCGAGCGAACCATCGCGCTATCGCCGGTGGTGCCGGTACGCGACGGCACCTATCACTCGGTCATTCCGTTTGCTTGTTACGTGCGTGGACTGTCTACTGGGGCCTGGGGCTGGAAACGGGATGGTTCCGGCGCCCATGTCGGTCCGCTGTACTGGGAGACGGTTCAGTCGGCGGCGGCGTTGATCAGCCCGGCGGGAGTGCTGCTGCCGCACGATGTACGGGTACAGGGCTACTTCGACGTACTGGAGGATCGCTTGTTGCTGGAGAACGAGTATGTCTGCAAACACGATTGGTTTTCCGCCGGCTGGCAGTATCAGGGGGGGCTGGAGCGGACCTCGAACATGCATTTGGCCGGCGATGACATTCCGGTGTTCATCCGGTCATTCCTGAACTGCTATGCCGTCGATATTCTCGAGAAAGACGGGTACATCTTCAACGAACACGCCGTCCATGGTCCGCCCGACAAGATCTATGAGGAGGCCGCGTTTTTGGAACGCTTCCGCAATCTCCTGGTGGTGGAGCAAGACGATGCCTTGTGGATCGCGAAAGCGACACCGCGGACGTGGCTGGAACAGGGCAAGAAGATATCGGTGAAGAACGCGCCGACTCATTTCGGAGTCACGACCTACGAAATTGTCTCCGACGTGGACCACGGCAAGATCAGCGCGAATGTCGAACTGCCGTCCCGCAAGCCGCCCAAGTCTGTTCTGCTGCGTTTCCGCCACCCCAAGGCGGCGCCGATCAAGAGCGTGACGGTGGACGGGAAAGAGTGGACGGCGTTCGACAAGGACAAGGAAACGATCGAACTCAAGGGACTGGTTGGTACGGTCGCCGTGAGGGCGAACTATTGACGGGATGTGTTGGGCGGCAAGAAAGTAAACCTTATGTGCCAGACGATGAATTTGATGACGATAGGTGCCTGGCTTGTGGCGGGCGTAGCCGTTGCAACTGATGGACGCGGGGAAGTGAGCTCAAGTGCTGGCACCGTGAAATCGCGGGTGTTCAATGTGATCAGCCGTTTCGAGGCGAAAGGCAATGAAACGCTTTCCGGCTTTTATGCGCGGCTTTCCCATTGCGTGGGACCGGTCGACGCCCCCACCGTGGTGGGGTTGAGGGTCAACGGCGCGTTGCGCCAGGAATGCGTCACAATCCCTGGCATGAGTGAAAAGCGCAACTCGATCCTCGCCTGTCATGTCCCCTGGGAGAAACGGATGGGGAACAGTTTCCGTTTTGGCGTGTCGCGTATCCCCGGCTTCACCGAAGTCGCTCCCGTGATCGAATACGCATTGGGGAAGAAATGCGGACTCAGGGCCGAAATCACAGGAAAGGGCGAGCAGGCGTGGGCGTATCTGTTTTTGTCACCTTCTGCCCGTCCGCTCTACCGCGGAGGCTTTGCTGTGGAGGTCTCGCCGCAGGGCTCCCGCCTGGTTTGGTATCCGCTGGAAGGCACGGCCATCGGTCTCACTCCCTACGGCGATCCGAAGTGGACGGCTGGGACAACTTACAAACTGGCCCTGCAGCGCGACAACGACAAGATTTCCGGGATGGTGGACGGTTTCCGTCTCGGCCCTGTCACCATCACCGATCCTGCACAAAAACAACTTCTCGACGAACCGCAACGTTTCAAATTTTTCGGCTGGCGGGGCGGGGTTTATACCATCCAAAACGCCATTCTCCAGGACGGCCAGCCGTGAGTCTGAATGGCATTGCCGATGTGAAGTACTGGGTCGTCGAGGGGAATTGAAGAGCATGCACGCGATGATGCTGGGAAATCACTGCTTGAGACCGGTTGAAACAAACAAGGAAGCGGCTGCAATGAAAGAAAAAGGCATGGAAATGAGAATATCGGTTTTGATCGGGTTGTGGTTGTTGAGTTCAAATTTGCTGGCGGCTGAGGTTCAGCCTGCGGCTGTGAAATCGGTACGGCTGATCCTGCCGTCGCGACCCGGCCCGGTGATCGAGAATACGGGCAAGGTTTTTACACGGCAGGTTCAGCAGCGGTGCGAGGCCAAGGTTGTCACTGGCGGCAAGGCACCGCTGACGGTGGAATTTGCTGTAGAGAAGGGCATCGGCGCGGAAGGCTACCGGATCGAAGACCGGCAGGGCGGCGGTGTCCGCATCGCGGGCAATGACGAGCGGGGTCTTGTCGCCGGGGTCGGAAAGTTCCTGCGGACGTCCCGTTACGACAAAGGCGGCTTCACGCCAGGGACGTGGCGTGGCACGTCGGCGCCAACCCGACAGGTGCGGGGCATCTACTTCGCAACCCACTTCCACAACTATTACCACGATGCCCCTGTCGAGGATATCGAACGGTACGTGGAGGACCTTGCGCTATGGGGACTCAACGAGCTGGCTGTGTGGTATGATGCACATCACTTTAACGGGGCCGATGATCCGAAAGCCGTGGAGTTCCGGAAACGGCTGCATGCCGTCATGGCGGCGGCGAAGCGGATCGGCATGGACGTGTCGCTCACGCTCATCGGCAACGAGGCCTACGGCAACTCGCCGGCGGAACTGCGGGCTGCGCCTGGAGCTGGGCGCGGCGGCTACTACCCGTGCGCAGTCTGTCCGAGCAAGCCGGACGGGATGGAGTATATCCTGAAACTCCTGGGGGAATGGTTTGACTGTACGGCTGATCTCAAGCCCCGGTCAGTCTGGATCTGGCCCTACGACCAGGGCAGTTGCGGTTGCGCGGAGTGCAAGCCGTGGGGCTCGAAAGGATTCATGAAATGCGTCACAGAGGTGGGCAATCTCGCCCGCAAGAAGATGCCGGGTACGAATATCGTCCTCTCCACATGGATGATTGATCAAGGCGAGTGGGGCGGGATCAAGGAACAGCTCGTACGGACGAAGGGCCTGGCAGACGAGATTCTACTTGAGCCTTCCAGCGGCCCCAGAATCGATCCGAAACATCTCGGCCTGCCGATCATCGGTTTCCCCGAGATCAGCATGGGCGGTACCTTCCCGTGGGGTGGGTTCGGCGCCACGCCGCAGACCGCTTGTGCGCAGGGCCAATGGAATGCGGCCAAGGGCATTTCAAGCGGCGGATTCCCTTATTCCGAGGGGATTTACGAGGATCTGACCAAGGTGGTTTACAGTCAGTTCTACTGGAACGACAAGCCGGCGGCGGAGACGGTGAAGGAATACATTGCCTTTGAGTTCTCGCCGGATGTCGTCGAGGATATTGCGGGTGTCGTGAGGACGCTTGAACAGAACCACCATTGTCGCTGGTGGCCGGGCGAGTTGGAAGGCGTGAAGCTTGAAATGGACTGGTTCCCGTCAAGAGGCGCCAAGCCGCAGGAAGATCCCGGAGCGGAAGAGGCGTATGCCACGATGCAGCGGGTTGAGGGATTGCTGACGCCCCAGGCGAAGAAAGCCTGGCGCTGGCGTCAGCTCTATCTGCGCGCGTTGCTCGACGCCGAGTTGAAGATTAACGGCGGCAAACCGAATGACCGGTGCAACGATGCCTTTGCCGAACTGATCAAGATCTATCACGCTGAGGATGCCAATCCGGTCGTCCGGCCTCCGCTTCCGAAGGATTATCCGGGAAAGAGGTGAAAAAGAACACCCAAATGGTTGAATACAACTTGAAACATACAATTCCCCTTATTCTTTCTGCTTTACTGCTGATGCCGCTGGCAAGGGTGTACGCCGCTGACGCGCCGATGCCGGCAGGCAAGCCTGTCTTCCGCGACTACGTGGACTACGTGAGGCCGTGGATTGGGTCGAAAACGGGGCGCTGGTTCCAGACGGTGAGCGGGTGCCGGCCGTTCGGCATGGCTGGCATCACGCCGGACACGGAGCTTGGAAGCCGCTATAGTGGCTGCGGTTACGTGTACCAGAAGCCCAATATCTTCGGCTTTTCTCATCTGCACGGCTGGGGACTTGGCGGGATCCTCGTCATGCCGACCGTGGGCGGCGTGGCGCCGGCGCAGGGGCCTGGTGGCTGGAATTCTGTTCACCAGCACAGCAATGAAGTCATGACAGCCGGCTATCACAAGGTGCTCTTGGACCGCTACGGCATCACCGCGGAAATCACTTCCACGGCCAGGGCAGGCTTCCACCGCTGGACCTTCGCGAACGACGGTGCGGCGGACATCTTCTTCGACTTGCACTCCGAACTCTCCGAAGCAGATCAGGTTGACGCCGAAGTAACCAAAGTGAGCGATACGGAAATCGAAGGTTGGGTCCGCCTGCACGCCAACTGCGAGTTCGCGGGCGGCGACGTCGGCAAGGTCTATTTCGTCGCCCGCTTCAGCAAGCCTTTTGCATCCCTGCGCGCTTGGAAAAACGCCGACCTGGGGTCTGTCAGTTCGGCCGCTGGTCACCTGCTGGTGGTCTACCCACGCTTCCCGGTCAAACGCGGCGAGGTTTTGGCGATGAAGATCGGGCTGTCGTTCTGCGGTACGGGACAGGCCCGCAAGAACCTGGACTCCGAGATTGGCACGCGGGATTTCCAAGCGATCCGGGACGAATCCCGCGCCGAGTGGAACGAATGGCTCGGCAAGGCCAGGTCACCGGTGGAACTGAAGAACAACGCATCAAGTTCTACACCGACGTGTGGCACACCCTCTTCGGACGCCAGACCCTCAACGACGTGGACGGCACGTACTACGACCGGATGAACAACAAGGTCTGTCATCTCCTAATGGAGAACGGCAAGCCGAAGCACCGGGTTTTCAATACCGACGCATTTTGGTGGACGATGTGGAATCTCAATATCTGGTGGGGAATGGCCTATCCCTCCGTCCTGGAGGAATGGGTGCAAGACTCACTGCTGTGGTACGAACTCCGGAAATCTGAAATAACGAACATGCGAAAGGAATTCACTATGAAAAGCACACTTGTCCTTATTCTCTGTCTGCTGTACGGGCTGCCGAACTGTTTCGCTGCGGACGCAGCCTTGATGACCATCCCTATTGACTCGCTGGCCTTCGTTTTTTCGCCGGGCAACTGGACCGGCGACGCGGGCCGCGCGGGAAAGGTCTTCCGCCAGACATGGAACCCCGGGGCGTATTTCCGGGTGACCTGGGAAAGCAAGAACCCGCAACCGGTGGTCAAGCTCCGGCTCGACATGCCCCACCATAAGGTCGCCTTCAATCCATCGCCGATTTCCTACTGCATCGATGGAGTCTGGAAAGCAAATATCCCCTGCGCGGGTGAGATCGCCATCGAAGGAAGCACCGGCGCCGGGCGCCACGAATTGGCTGTCTATGTGCAGCAAGGGACGTGGCAACAGGAGCGCTGGGGCAGCGAAGGGAAAAGCGGCCGGAGCGTGATGCGGGTCACCGGCCTGTTAGTCGATGCGGCCAGCACCCCGCTTCCGGCCACCCCTGGAAGCAAGTGGGCCATGATCATTGGCGACAGCATCACCGAGGGCTGCGGAGCGAGTGCGCTTGCGGGTTATTCCCATCTGGTGGGGCAGGCTCTCCAGACACAGGATTATGAATATTGCCTGAATGCCTGCGGGTGGAGCGGCTGGATCCACCGGGGCGACGACATCGGAGACGTCCCCGGCTATTACACGATTAAGAATTCCACCAACGGTGCCGGCGGCCAGTATGACGACGCGGGCAGTCGCTGGAACAAGATCGACGGCAACAATCATTCCCTGCTGGATTCCCGGGGGCATATCAGCGCCTACGGCCAAACCGGCCAGGAACCGTCGCTGATCATGATCAACTACGGCACCAATGATGATCGCTCGCGTAAACCCAATCCCACCGTCGCCGCCAGCATCACGCAGTGCCTGGCGGCCTTGCGTGCCAGCGCGCCCAACGCGCAGATCATCATCATCATTCCATTTGGTCAGTATTGCGCCACGGATTTGAAGGATGCCGTTGACGCCCGCAAAAAGGCCCGTCCGGCGGATACCAAGATCGCCGTGATCGACCTGGGGCCGGGAGTCGCGAGAAACCTTGACTACCATGAGCCTAACGGATTGATGGGAGGCCTGCACCCGAATGACCGGGGCCACGCGAATTTCGCGGCAACCATCATCCCGCAGATGATGAAGCTCATTGAGAACTGAAAGAAGAGACACAATAGAAGGAAAGGAACAAATGAAGAAGATAACAGCCATCACCCTCACTGCACTGCTGCTGGCGCCGTTGGGAGCGCTCCACGCCGCTGAAACGTCGGCGGCCCAACAAAAATCCCTTTCAGAATTGGGAATCACTTCGGTCCGCCACAGTGTAATGAGTGACATCCCTGCGGAGACATGGGAGAAGGCTATGGTTACCGGCAATGGAATCCAAGGGGCCATGGCGATGGGACGCCCGACGGAGGAGACGATCGTGCTCAATCACGCGGGTCTGTTCTTTCCCTATAACATTCCCTTCCCGACGGTCAATCAGGCCAAGATTCTTCCCGAACTGCGCAAGATGATCGAAGAGGGCAAGTTCAAGGAGGCCGGCGACCGCATCTTTGCCTATGGACTCGCGGAGGGCAAGAACGGAGACACATGGACGGACCCGTTCATACCGGCCTGCTCGCTGCAGGTGAACACGCCGCAGCGCGGTACCCCGCAAAAATACTTACGGAGCACCGACTTTCCGACTGGCGTGACGGGCACGCGCTGGGAAGACGATGCCGGACCGCATGTGCGGCGGCTCTTCGTGTCCCGGCCGGATAACGTGGTGGTGCTGTTGCTGACGGGAGCAAGCGGCGTGGACTGCGACCTTAATTTCATCCTTCACGATCCGAAGGTGGGCGGCGCTCCGCCGCCCGGGGGGAATTCCATCAAGGAGACAGCAGAGGCCGAGGCTTCCAAGGATGGGGGCTGGCTGACATTCCGGGCGTCCTATATTCGCCGCTGGCCGGGCAGTTTGCAGGGCTGCGAGGTTGCCGCACGGGTGATCGCCACGGGGGGCACGACTACGGCCAAGGACGGCAAGCTGGCCGTCCGCGGCGTCAAGGGCGTGCTGGTGATGATGCGCACCACGTTGTCGCGGGACATCGAGCAATCGCAAATTCCTAACATCCGTGCGGACTTGGGCAAGTTGGACGGTTCCTACGACACGTTGCTGGCCCGGCACGCAGCGGTGCATGGGGAGATCATGAAGCGCTGCCAACTGGACCTTGGCGGCAGCGAAGCCGACCATTGGCTGAGCGCGCCGGCACTCTTTGCCAAGTCCAAAGTTGGCGCGCTTAACCCGGCGCTGCTGGAAAAAGAGTTTGATGCCTGCCGCTATCTGGTCCTCTCAAGCAGCGGGCCGGAATATCCGCCCACCCTTCAAGGAATCTGGGGAGCGACATGGCGGCCGTCATGGTCGGGAGACTACACGCAGGACGGGAACCTGCAGACCGTCGTGGCCGGGAACCTGATCGCCAACATGCCCGAAGCGATGGAGGGGTTCTTCCACTATCTGGAAGCCCAACTTCCCGATTATCGCGACAATGCCAGACGTCAGTTCGGAACGCGCGGGATACACGTTGCCCATCGGACAAGCACACACGGCATAGAGGACCGCTGGGTCCGCGAGTGCCCCGTGACCTTCTGGACTGCTGGCGCGGCCTGGAACGCGCAGTTCTTCTACGACTACTGGCTGACCACCGGCAACAAGAACTTCCTGCTTGAACATGCCCTTCCCTGGATGAAAGAATCGGCGGCATTCTACGAGGACTTCCTCTATGCCGAGCCGGACGGGAAATGGGTGTTCAACCCCTCTTTTTCTCCGGAGAACAATGGCAAGGAGCCGGGTTGGGCTCTCGCCGCGCTGAACTCGACGATGGATGTTGCGGCGGCCAGGGAGCTGTTCTCGAACCTCGTGGCCGTCTGCGGCCAGCTTGGGATCGAGCGCGACAACGTGGCCAAGTGGAAGGGCATCCTGGCCAAGATGCCTGATTACAAGATCAACACAGACGGTGCTGTGGCGGAGTGGATCACGCCCCTGCTGAAGGACTGCTACGGCCATCGCCACGCGTCGCACCTCTACGGTCTCTACGCCGGACTGCCGGCGGACATCGCCTCCAGCCCGGCGTTGCAGGCGGCCTTCAAGGTGGCGATCGAGAAACGCATGGAGTGGCGACGCAAATATAACGGCGGCGACATGGCCTTCGGCCTGTGCCAGCTCGGTTGGCCGGCGGCAAGTCTCCATGATGGGAAAACCGCGTATGAGACGGTGGATTGGCTGGCGAACAATTTCTGGTTCGCCGAGTCGCTGGTCACGTCGCACAACGTCAGGAGCGTTTTCAACACGGACATTGCGGGCGGCTTGCCGGCGCTCGTCCTGATGATGCTGGTCCAGTCGGAGCCAGGCCGGCTGGACATGTTGCCCGCCATGCCCAAGGAATGGCCAACAGGCCGAGTAACCGGCATCCTGTGCCGTGGACAGATCGAGGTTCGGGAGCTGGCTTGGCAGCCGAACGGGGTCACCGTGACGTTGCGCTCCGCCGTGGCCCAGCCGGTGGCGGTGCGGCTTGCCGGCATGTCGGAATTGAAGGTGATCCGCGGCTCCGCAACGGCGGCCGCGGCGCAGGCGGACGGCAGCCGGCTGGTATCGTTGCCTGCGGGCCGCGACGTGACTCTGCAGATCGAGCGCGCGGCGACGGTCAGCGAACCCGCCCGGGTATTGACTGTCGGACAACTGCGCGACCTGGCCGGCGCCAACCGCTGGGCGAGTTACACGAACAACCCGGTGCTGCGACCGGGCGCGAAAGGCGAGTGGGACGCGGGTGCCTTGGGTTCGATGACCGTGCTGAAGGTGGGCGAAGCGTATCACATGTATTACGAGGCGTGGGGCGTCCGTGGCAACGCGATAGATTACCGCACCCTCCAAATCGGACATGCCACCTCCCGGGACGGAGTGAACTGGACGAAGGACCCGGCCAATCCCGTTCTGCCGAAGGGTACCGGCAGCGATTGGGACCGTAATGGCACATGGGATCCTTTTGTTTTGTATGAGGACGGCGTATTCAAGATGTGGTACGGCGGTGGTGAACATCCAAACTGCGACTGGGGTTATGCGGTCTCGAACGACGGCGTGACGTTCGTGAAGAAGGGCCAACTCAGCCACCTCGGCGGAGTCGAGGACGACCACGTCGTGCATGACAAGGCCACAGGCCGCTACTTCATGTACTACTGGGACCGGAAGCACGAGCCGATGGGATTGTTCCGTGCCCAATCGCCGAATGAGACCGATTTTGATTTCGCCCACGCCGAGCCGATCCGTATCGAGGGCTTGAAAGATCCGGGGATGCATAAATTTACTCATGTGTTTCAGGATGGCGGCCAGTGGCACATGTTCTTTGGAGAGTTTGTCCGGCCTTACTGCAAGAATTGCCAAACGGGTTGTGCGACCTCGCCCGACGGCCTGCACTGGACTGCCAGAAACCCCGAACTGATCCTCGGACAAGACGGCGAGGCGCTTAAAGTTGCTGATGACTTATGGCTGATGTTCTACGGACCGGACGGTTACTTTGACCACGCCGGCTGCGACATCCGCGTCGCGCTTTACCAAGGCAGACTCCCCGGCAAGGAACCTGCCGGAGGTGCCGAAACGCCGGCGGCCCAATCCATTGACCGGGAGACGTTGAATAAATGGTCCGCGCCATACCGGGGCTGGCATTACCAGCCCGATTATGTGATTCCCGCTGATCCCAAGATCTCCGGGCACGAGGACTTTAAGAACACGGATGTCCCGTGCGTTTACCAGATTCCCGGTCAGCCTGACAAATGGTACATGAGTTTCATCGCTTTCAACGGCAAGGGTTACAACAGCTTTGTCGCCGAAAGCACAGACCTTGTCCAGTGGACCAACCCGAAACTGGCCATGGGGTTCGGCAAACGGGGCGAGTTTGATTTCGGCGGCTGTGTGGTCGGTGCGTACTGATCCGTTATACAAGGCGGGCGGCAACCCCAGCGGCCTGGACAAGTCTTTTGCACATAAGAGTTCACTGGTTTACAACCCGAAGAACGAGACGTTCTACCTATACTATTGCGCCTGCGGCAGCAAAGGCCGCGGCATCGGGTTGATCACCAGCAAACCGCTCACGAACAAAGAAAAGTCCGACAAATGAAACGAATGCTGACAATGGGATTGTTGATGGTTGGATTGGTCGCCGGCAGTGCGCGGGGGGACGGGGATCTGGCGAAGAACTTTGCAACGCCGCCTGCTTCGGCGCGGCCGTGGGTTTATTGGTTTGTGCTGAACGGCAACCTGACGAAGGAAGGCATCACCGCCGATCTCGAAGCGATGGCGCGGGTCGGCATTGGCGGCGTGCTTTACATGGAAGTGGATCAAGGGGCGCCCAAGGGCAAGGCTGATTTTGCCGGTCCCTTGTGGCGCGAACTCTTCAAGCATGCCTACAGCGAAGCCCACCGGCTCGGTCTCGAAATCAATATGAACAATGACGCGGGCTGGGCCGGCAGCGGGGGGCCGTGGATCACTCCGGAGCTTTCGATGCAGATCGTCGTCTGGAGCGAGGCGGTTGTGGAAGGCGGGCAACCGTTTGAGGGCGTGCTCGCCAAACCGCAGGCGAACAAGGGATTTTATCAGGACATTGCCGTGTTGGCGATGCCAGTACCCGGTGACGACAAGTTTCGCCTGAAAAGATTTGAAAGCAAGTCCGCGCTCGATATCACCGTGTATTGGGAGCAACCGCCTGCCAGCTTTCCGGATGCGCCGCAGGATGCGGTGATTCCGCGGGATAAGATCGTGGACGTGTCGGCAAAGATGGATGCCAGCGGTAAGCTGACATGGAACCCTCCGCCGGGGAAGTGGCTGGCGATCCGGTTTGGGCACACGACGACGGGCTGGCCCAATCAGCCCGCGCCGGAGTCGGGTCACGTCCATGGATACGGAGAAGTGGCAGCAGTGTCCCGCTTCAATCAAGGAACTGGGCGACTGGGCGTTTCGCGAAGGCATCAACCGGTTCGTCTTCCACCGTTACGCCGCGCAACCTTGGACAGATGTCGTGCCCGGCATGAGCATGGGACCGTTTGGCCTTCATTACGAACGGACGCAGACGTGGTGGGAACAATCCAAGGCGTGGCATGAATACCTCGCCCGCTGTCAGTATCTGCTCCAGCAAGGGATGTTTGTTGCCGATGTGCTCTATCTGGAAGCCGAGGGCGCGCCACGGCGGTTCTCCCTGCCGGGAGGCGCGGAGATCGCCTTACGCATCCGCGGCGGATACAACTACGACGGCTGGCGACGGCAAACTCGACATGCAGCCGTCACAGGCGCTCGAGACGTGGACTGGTTGTATCAACCCCATGCCGGAACTCGCCGGCCTGCACGCGACGACGGCGAGATTGCTGGCGTTGCCGGAAAACTTGACGACGGCCGAAGATCGTGCCACCTGGCGTCAGTTGCAAGCCAAGTTGCCGCTCTTGCCGACGACCAAGACCCCGGACGGCAATGTCATGCTCGCACCCGCCCTGGTCTACAAGCAGAAGAACAACAGCGAGGTTCCGGAACTCTACGCGGTGTTTCCCTTCCGCCAGATCGCCGTCGGGAAGCCCAATCTGGATTGGGGGCTTGAATTGCTCAAACATAGAACTGACCGGGGGGCATCTGGCTGGCGGCAGGACGATATCTTCATGGCCTGGCTGGGCGAGGCCGCCCAAGCCCGCGATAACGTGGTGTCGCGGGCCCGGTCCAAGCACGGAGAATCGCGGTTCCCGACCTTCTGGGGGCCCAACTTCGACTGGATCCCCGATCAGGATCATGGCTCGGTGCTGCTCATCGCCGTGCAATCGATGCTGTTGCAGGCCGATGGCCGAAAAATCTATCTGTTGCCCGCGTGGCCCAGGGACTGGGACGTCTCGTTCAAGCTGCACGCGCCATACAACACCACGGTGGAGGGTGTGGTCAGGTCGGGCAAAGTTGAGCAACTCAAGGTCACCCCGAAATCTCGGGCGAAGGACGTGGTCATGATGAACGAAAGAAGATAACAAAGATGAAACAAATGAATAACAGATTCGATATGTTGTGTGGGATGACCGCAGCAGTGATGATTTCATTGAGCACTCTGTGCATGGCTCAAGATAATCTGGAGGTGAACCGGCTTTTCACCGATCACATGGTGCTGCTGCGCGACAGGCCGGTGCCGGTGTGGGGGACTGCAAAGCCTGGCGCTAAGGTTACAGTCAAGTTCGGGCAGCAGGAAAAGACGGCTGAAACCGGCAAGGATGGCAAGTGGCTCGTCAGGCTGGACGCCATGAATGCGTCCGCCGAGCCTGCCGAATTGACCATCAAGTCCGTGACTGGCGACAAGCCGGTCGCCATCACCGACGTCCTCGTGGGTGATGTCTGGTTTTGTTCCGGGCAATCCAACATGGAATGGGTGATGAAGAACTTCAAGACGGAAGAGGATGTGGCCAAGGCGGAATATCCCGCCATCCGTCATTCTCGCGGCGGTAATGGCTGGACGGTCTGCTCGCCGAAAACGGCCGGTGATTTCACCGCCACCGGCTTTTACTTTGCCCGCCGGATCCATCGGGAAACACACGTTCCGATCGGCCTGCTGAACAACGCCATCGGCGGGAGCCCGATTGAACCCTGGATTCCGCTCGAAGGTCTTAATGCGTCGCCGGTCTTGAAGAAGATCGAAGTGAATAAAGTGATCGAGTATCGCCAGCGTTTGGCGGATACGCTGCCCGTGCTGGATGCCTGGCTCAAGACCGCGCAAGCGATGATCGATTCCGGCAAGGAGTTTCCTGCCCAGCCAGCGCTGCCGGCCCCGCCAAGGGATTCAGGCTACGGCGCTCATTTCACGTCAGTCACCCTTCCGCTCATTCCTTTCGCCATCAAAGGGATGATCTGGTATCAGGGCGAGAGCAATGGTCCTGAAGGCGGCCTCTACACGCACAAGATGAACGCACTGATCACGGGTCTGCGCAAGGTGTGGAATCAAGGCGACCCTTCGACTGGCTCAGGGCGAGACTTCCCGGTCTACTTCGTTCAGTTACCGAATTTTTCCGGTCAGCCAAATGAGCTGGGGGCCGGTGATGAAGCTTGGGCGGGGCTCCGCCTGACCCAGCTCAAAGCCCTCAGGAGCATTCCGAACACCGGCATGGCGGTCACCATTGATACCAGCGATAATGGCGCCATACATCCGAACAACAAGCGGGATGCGGGGAACCGCCTGGCCCAGTGGGCGCTTGCCAGGGACTACGACAGAAACGATCTGATTTGCAGCGGCCCGCTCTACAAGGGGATGAAAATCGAGGGCAGCAAGATCCGCATCATGTTTGACTATATCGGCAAGGGACTGATCGTCGGAAAGAAGCACGGCGAGGAGCCTATGTTGGAGGTTCCCGCGGAAAAACTCGGGTGTTTCGCGATTGCCTCAGCGGATACATCCAAACCCAAAGGACTGAAGTGGATCTGGGCGGATGCGGTGATTGAGCCTTCGACAAGCTCAGGCCAGGCGGCCGATACCGTGGTGGTTTCAAGTCCTGAGATTCAAAATCCGGTTGCCGTGCAATACGCGTGCATCAGCAATCCAACGGGCAATAAGCTCTATAACAAGGAGGGCCTGCCGGCCTCGCCGTTCTTGACGGACGATGGGGATAAATAATTATCATGCAAAAGGAATCCACTATGATAACTCGCATCCTTAACTCATTCATCCGCACTGCCATTCTGGTTATGGTTTTGGCCGTTGGTCTGAAGCCGGCGTCGGCAGAGGTTCGGCTGCCCCACCTCCTCAGCGACAACATGGTGCTCCAGCGCGAGATGCCGATTACGATCTGGGGTTGGGCCAATCCCGATGAGAAAGTGATCGTCCGCCTTGGGAAGGCGTCAGCTTCCGCGACCGCGGGCACCAATGGCCAATGGTCGGTCAAGCTGCCAAAGCTGCCGGCAGGCGGTCCCTATCAACTGACGGTGGCGGGGGTGAACACACTCACCCTCAGCAACGTGATGATCGGCGAGGTCTGGGTTTGCTCCGGCCAGTCGAACGCGGGGAAACCGATCGGCATCCATCCCGGCCAGCAACCGTGTCTCAATTATGAAAAGGAGATTGCCTCAACCGACTATCCTCAGATCCGTCTGATGGAGGTGCCGCCGGAAACCTCACGGACTCCTGCCGATGACATCGCCGGCGCCCAATGGCTGGTCTGCACGCCGCAGAACATTGTGATAAAACGTGGCGAAAATCATGGGTATTCCGCTTGCGCCTATTTCTTTGGCCGTGAACTTCACAAGGAACTCAAAGTCCCCATCGGCCTGATTTCCGCGAGCGTCGGCGGGTGCCCGTGTGAGCCGTTCACCCCGCCCTCCGGGGACCGCTGGCTTGGCATGATCCACCCGTTGACACCCTTCGGCATCCGCGGCGTGATCTGGTATCAGGGAGAATCCAATCTGGCAGACGGCATGAAGTATCACGACAAGATGAATACCCTCATCACCGTCTGGCGCAAGGCATGGGCAGAGGGTGATTTTCCCTTCCTCTTCGTTCAAGTGGCGCTGTGCAAATACACCGACGATGTCGAAATGGCGCCGCGCCTATGGGAGGCACAGACGGCCACGCTGGATGTCCCCAATACCGGCATGGCCGTCACGCATGACATCAGCAGCTACCCCGACTGCCACGCGACGAACAAACAGGAGGTGGGCAGGCGACTTGCCCTTTGGGCCCTCGCCAAGACCTACGGAAAGTCCGGCCTGGTCTATTCCGGGCCGATCTACAAATCCATGGCCGTCGCCACCGGCCCAGGACCGGTCAAGGTCCAGATCCAATTCGACTACGCCGGCAGTGGCCTGGCCAGCCGGGATGGCAAGCCGCTGGATTATTTCACCATTGCGGGGGAGGACAAGAAATTCGTCGAAGCCAAGGCCGTGATCGACGGCAAGAGCGTGCTTGTCTGGAGCGACGCCGTGGTCAAGCCGGTTGCCGTTAGATTCGGCTGGCGGCAGGATGTTTCCCCTAACCTCATGAACAAGGAGGGCCTGCCCGCGCCTTGTTTTCGCACTGACAAATGGAACTGAAAGGATCAATGAAATGAAGACAAACAATACGCATCGGTTATTCGTCAATAAAGTATTTGGAACGGCTCTGTTGGGCTTGGGCCTGCAGACCTCACTCTGTTTTGCCGCTGACCCTGTGGCAAGCCCCCCCGCCCGCCAGATCCTGTGGTATGAGCAGCCGGCAGGAAACTGGGAGTCGGAATCGCTGCCCATCGGCAACGGCCGGTTGGGCGCGATGATCTTTGGCGCGGCCGACAAGGAGACCGTTCAAATCAACGAGGACAGCCTGTGGTTGGGTGACGAAAAAGACACGGGCATGTATCAGAATCTCGGCGAGTTCGAGGTGGCATTGCCGCGGGCCAAGCCCGTGACGAACTACCGGCGCAAACTCGATATCGGCCGGGCGGTGCATACGGTGAGCTATACCAGCGATGGGGTGAGCTATCGCCGCGAGGCGTTTGCCAGTTTTCCCGACCAGGTCGAGCTGTTTCGCTTCACCGCTGACAAGCCGGGGAGCCACAGTGGCACACTCACTTTCAAGGATGGGCACGATGCCAAACCCGCCATCTTGCCTAACAGGCTGACCGTCGCGGGCCAGTTGAAAAACGGCCTGCAATATGAATCACAGATCCTGGTCATCAACGACGGCGGCACGCTGGCCGCGACGCCTGCTGGCGTTGCGTTCCAGAACGTCACCAGCCTGACGTTCGTGGTTGGCGCAGGCACGGATTACCTAAACCAGCGCAGCAAAGGCTGGCGGACAGGTGAAGCGCCGCACCGCATTGTGACAGAGCAGATCGACAAGGCGGCCAAACGCCAATACGCCGATTTACTGGCGGCACACCTCAAGGACTATCAGGCGTTGTCCAACCGGGTGCGACTGGACCTCGGGAAGACCGACGACGCCATTGCGGCTCTGCCGACCTCCAAGCGGCTGGCCAACTACAAGCAAGCCAACGCGAAGGATCCGGAATTGGAAGCGCTGCTCTACCAGCATGCGCGTTACCTGATGATCAGTTCGTCGCGAAACCGGCTGCCCGCCAACCTGCAGGGGTTGTGGAACAACAACAACAATCCGCCGTGGCGCTGCGACTATCATACGGACGTCAATGTGCAGATGAATTACTGGTTTGTCGACCAGGCAAACCTGTCGGAATGCTTCCGGCCGCTGGCCGAGTGGTTGTATTCCGTGATCCCGGTGCGACGCGACGCGACCAAGGCGGAATTTGGAACCAAGAGAGGCTGGATGACGCGGTCGGAAAACGGTGTTTTCGGCGGGGCGTCGTATATTTGGGTTCCCGGCGACGCGGCCTGGGTGGCGCAGAACATCTGGGACCACTATGCGTTCACTCTGGACAAGGAATACCTCCGAACGCGGGCCTACCCGATCATCAAGGAGCTGTGCGAATTCTGGGAAGATTCCCTGAAAGAAGGACCGGGCGGCAAACTGGTCAGCCCCGAGAGCATCTCCCCAGAGCATGGCCCGAAAGCGCAAGGCAACTCGTATGAGCAACAACTCGTTTATGATCTTTTCACCAATTATATCGAGGCATCCCAGGCACTTAATGTGGATGCCGAGTACCGGAAGACAATCATGGCGCTGCGCGACCGTCTGCTAGGCCCGCAAATCGGCAAGTGGGGCCAGCTTCAGGAATGGATGGCGGACATTGACGATCCGAAAGAAGACCACCGGCATCTTTCGCACCTGATCGCGGTCCATCCCGGCCGCCAGATCTCGCCCTTGACCACGCCCAAATTCGCAGAGGCGGCCAAAGTCTCGATGAATGCCCGTGGCGACGGCGCCAATGGCTGGAGCCGCGCGTGGAAAATCTCGATCTGGGCCCGCCTGCACGATGGCAATCGCAGCTATAAAATCCTCAACGGCATGGTGCGGGGCCAGTTCACGCAGAATTTATTTGATCAGTGTCCGCCTTTCCAGATCGACGGCAATTTCGGCTATGCGGCGGGGGTGTGCGAGATGCTCATCCAATCGCACATGGGTTGCATCCACCTCCTGCCGGCCTTGCCGGACGCCTGGCCCACCGGTTCGGTCAAGGGCTTGCGCGCCCGTGGTGGTTTCGAGGTGGATATGACGTGGGCGGACTCCAAGCTGGCTTCGGTGACCGTGCGCAGTCTTGCCGGCAATGCCTGCCAAGTACGCTACGGTGGAAGAACCGCGGAGCTGACGATGAAACCTGGGTCTGTGATCCGCCTCAGCGGCGACCTGTCACGCTATTGAAGGAAACCAAAGAAGTGAAAAGAGATTATCGCAATGACAGCAAAACCTGGGAGAGATCGTTTCTACTGGCGCAAGTTTATAACAAAAACTACATCCGCAGCCGCATCACCAAGACCGAGGTCTGGTCCATGTTGTCCGGCATCTATCCCGGCATCGCTTACTCCGACGTGGGCTTGATGGAGGCACATACCCCGTGGTCTGGTCACTATGAAGTTTACCCGGCGGTGTGGACCACCGCCCATGCCACGCAGTTTACCGAACCCGGCTGGCGTTACATGGACAAGGCTTGCGCCAAGATCGACCCAGCTACCTGGGCCGGGAGCTACGTGACGCTGCGCGACCCGAAGACCGGCATGGCCTATCTGATGTCCAGCTACGACCCCAACTGCTTCGACAATCTCAGCGTGACTCCGTAACAATTGTAAGGAATACACATCATGAAGAAAACAAACGTATTTGCACTCGCTTTGCTCTTTGCCGCCGCCTTTACCGCCCTCACCCGATTGCAGGCCGCAGCTGCGGAGTTTGCCATACACGATGGCGACAAGGTCGTGATGATGGGCGACAGCATCACCGAACAGCGCCTCTACAGCAGCTATGTGGAGACCTGGGCGCTCACCCGCTTCCCCGCCTGGGATCTGAGGTTCTTCAATGTGGGTATTGGCGGCGATGGTGCGACCGGGGGCAGCCAGCGCTTCAATCGCGATGTGGTGGGCCGTGGGGCCACCGCCATGACCGTCAATTTCGGAATGAACGATTGCGGCGGGCCCGGCAGCCATTTCGATGAAAACCGCTACAAGGAATTCAGAACATCCATGCAGAAGATCGCCGACCAGGCGAAGGCCGCCCACATCCGCGTCGCTTGGCGCACCACCACTCCGGCCGAGGTGATGGATGAAGGCCCATCAGTGCTGCCTTACATCCAGAATCTCGAAAAGTTTTCGGGCGCGGTCAAGGAGATCGCCGCGACGAACGGAAACGCCTTGTTCATCGACCAGTTTCACCCGTTCGTGGCGGCCATTGACAAAGTCCGCGCGGCCAATCCGAAAAACCGCATCGGCGGCGGCGATGTGGTCCATTCCGGCTCACCCGGCCAGGCCCTGATGGCTGCCGCGATTCTCAAAGACATGGGGAAGGAGTTTATCACAAATGCGAAGTTCGGCATTTTCGTCCACTACACCGTGGAGTATGCCCATCTTTCGCCAGCAGGGAAGCCCCAGCCGGCGGTCTGGGATCTGGATGCGAAGGCCGACGCATTCGACGTCAAGGCATTCGCCGACGCGGTCGAGGGCATGGGCGCGCAGTATGTGACCCTGACCTCGTTCCACGCGGCGATGTACTTGCTGGCTCCGAGCAAGGTCATGGTCGATGCCGGCTTGTCCAAGCATCAAGCGAAGCGCGACCTGATCGGCGAAGTGGCCGACGAACTGAACAAACGCGGTATCGCGCTGTGCCTCTACGTCCATCCCACCGACCAGCACGACCTGTCGCGGGAAGAGCGGGCGCTTTTCGGCTGGGGGCCAGAAGTGAACGGCCTGCCCGGCCCGAAGCTTGGGCAGTGGCCGAATCCGAAATGGGATGATTTCCTGCTGGGGCTGTTCAAGGAAATCAGCCTGCGGTACGGGAAGCGGGTCTCCGGCTACTGGATCGATCAGCATTCAGGCAAGGTGTTTCCAGATGCCGGACGGCTGGCCGTGGCCTTGCGGGCCGGCAACCCGGATGCGGTGATCTGGCAGAACGCGGGCGCGTATGTCCCGGCCGGGCTGTCGCTGGAAAGCGCGTGGCCGGCCTGCGAGGGTGGGGATCCCAGTCACGGCGAAAAGGATCAATGCTGCATCCTGCCGACGGACAACGCCTGGTTCCTGGGAAAAAAAGTACAGATCCCTGCATCGGAGGTCTTTCGCGGCGTGGTCCGCTGCGCCGGCACTCCCGGCCAGAAAGGCGGCGTCCATGTGGCCCTGACACCCTACGCGGACGCTTATGCTCCCCCGGTGAAGCAGATGATGGATGATTTCGGAAAACTTTGGCGCGAGCGCAAGGTGTCGCTGCTCAACACCAAGGCCAGCAAGATCCTCCAGATCGAGCAGAAGAGCAACCCATGGGAAATCGTGGCCACCGATTCCGCCGATGGCAAGACCGTTTACGTGCATGTGATGATCCCCCCCGCTGCACAGACGCTCCACTTGCCCCCGTTGAATGACAGCCGGAAGCTTCTTGCCGCTACCATTCTGTTAGGCTGCAAGGAAGTGAAATTCAAACAGTCGGAAGAAGCTCTTGAGTTGTCGTTGCCCGCGGATGTGAAATGGGATCCAGTGGATACGGTGATCGTGTTGAAGGTCGGGCCGGCGTTCGAGCCGGGGGTTATTCTCAGCGAGGATGCCACGCTGGAGATCAGCTCGACGTGTGGCCATGATGTTGCTGCAAACCATGCGCGGCTGTTCTCGGGCGAGAAAGTTCCCTTTGCGTTCCATACCGACAACGAAAAGAACCCGTGGGCGAAGATCGATCTCGGCGCCGTACGGACGGTGCGCACCGTCGAGATCGAGAACCGCCAGGGTGAGGAAGAGCGGACCAAATGCCTCATCATGTCCATCTCCGAGGACGGAGTGAAGTGGGAGGAAGTCTGGCAGGCGAAGAACTGGGTCACGACGTGGCTTGCGCGGGTGACACAGTCGTCTGACGGCACCGTGAAATCGGGGCGGAAGGCGAGGTTCATCAAGCTGGAAACGAGCGGTGAATCCCCAAGGCCGCTGGTGCTCAAACGAGTGACGGTTTTCGGAGTGAAGTGAAATCAGAAGAAAAGGTAATGCCAATGAAGCGACTCTTCCACCGCGTTGCGGCCTGCCTGCTCGCCACCAGTGCATCGCTGTCAAACATTCCGCCGGCTCAGGCTGCCGACGTGACCAACCTGCGCTGCGAATACCTCGTGAACCCGCTCGGGATAGCTTCAGGAAAGCCCCGGCTGAGTTGGGTGATCGAAGAGAGAAGTCAGAAGACGGAGGTCAGAGGAGCGAAGCAGACGGCGTATCAGGCGCTGGTGGCGAGTTCGGAAGAGTTGCTGAAGAAGGACAAGGGCGATTTGTGGGATAGCGGCAAGGTGGCATCGGACACGACCTCTCATATCGAGGAATGCCGGGAAACCGCTCCAGAGCCGCCAGCAATACTTCTGGAAAGTGAATGTCTGGACCGACAGCCTTTCGTCGGGACAGGAATCGAGCTGGAGCAAACCCGCATCGTGGGAAATGGGACTGCTCAAGCCGGCGGATTGGAAAGCCAAATGGATCGAGGGAACAGGTTATCCGTGCTTGAAGACGCTGCGAATCCGCTGAATTTCGTTCCCCAACCGGACTGGCCCCCAGACCGCGGCGATGCCGGCGCGGAGGTGGCGGAAGTCGTCGGCCACGATGGCGGTGATGGGCGTCTTGTGGCCAAACGCTTTGGCGATCCACTTGCCCGTGGATTGGTACTCGCTGAAAGTCCGCTGGGCGATTTCGCCGGATTTGCGAAGCTCGTCCTTGTGGGCAAGGAACTGGTTGCAAATGTCTTCGATGGTGGCGCCCATGCCGTTCCTGGGAGTGCGGCCGGCAAGAAACTCGCCTTTCTGGTCCAGCCAGGTGTTCGGGGCCTTCTCGCCCTCGGGGTCGTCGGCGCTCTTGCCGAAGTAGACAAATTTGCCGTGGACAATCCTCGATTGCTGTCGTTGGGGTTGGCACAAGGAACGGATCATGAGTGAGGGTGTATTGCCATCACGACAATCAAATCGCCGTAAAGCCGTGAAAACTGAGGTTTGCAACAACGAAGGCACAAATACCTCTGGGTTCAATGTCATCGCGAAATGCAGATTACTTCCGCTTGCTCAACTCCGCCAGGACGCGGTCGGTGATGGCCTGGATCAATGCCTCCTGGTCGGGAGTGCTGGAAGCCGGCGCGGTACTGCCATTGCTGGAGCCGTTGTTCTTGAAACTTGGCGGGGCAAACGCAGCCTGGGTCACACCGGTCGCTTTCCAACTGTCGCGGAATACGTCGTTGGTGCAGATGTCGCAGTTCTTGATCTCCGTTCGCGGATCCTGCATGCCCCATTGGGTCTTGAGATCCAAGAGGCCCTTCGCTTCCGGCTCGGTGAAGTAGTTCACGCGGCCTAGGCCCTTGGAAAGCATGAGAATACGGCAGTAGGCGTCCAAGACTTCCGTCCACCAGTAGGTAGCTCAGGTCGATGACGATGGCCACGCGTCGGGTTTGGGTCATGGGAGAGCGCACTTAAAAGCCGTTTTCCTCTCCGCTGCCCAGGTCCGCGCCAGTTACGGGGGCTTGACCAGAGCCTCGTACCCGCAAGATTCGCACCTCGCCGCCTGTGACTAGATAAAGCAATCGGTATTTCCGCCCGCGAGGCGTCTTGAACAAGTGCTGCCGTATCTCGTAGCCGACGGCCGCGGACTCCGGCGCTAAACCACACCGGGACGGATTGTTGTTCAAGGATCCAGCAAAGCGCGATACCAACGACCTGCACCAGCGACGGAGCGTTTGGCGAGCCAAACGTAAATGGCGTTGGTGTCCTCGTCCGCGCGCCGCAATACGACTACGGGACACTTCATGCTTCCGGCCAGATTGAATGGCGCTGGCGGAACTTGCGGTCGAACTGTTCGAGCGGCAAGCCGTGGTCGCCTGCCTCCATGTCCACCAAAGCTTCTTTCACCGCCGCAACATTATCGGAATAGTTATCGGCAGTAGGATGCTCTTCGCGCCACAAGTCCAGTGCTTCTTCCGGGGAAAGCTGAGCCGCATCGCTCGTGAGCTTCTGGGAAAGGAAATCGTGAAAACTGGGGAGTTCGCCTTGCGTGCCCGTCGCCATCATCCAAATCCTTGCAAATCGCTGTGCCTACTGCCTAGCGCAATTCTACCTTGTGTCTGCCGCACCAGCAAGGGTCGAAAGGGCCGAAAGGGCCGTGTCAAAAAACGACAAGACCACGCCGTGGAGGCGTGGTCTTAACCCTGCGGTACGCGGGAAAAAAGCAGATTACTTCCGCTTGCTCAACTCCGCCAGGACGCGGTCGGTGATGGCCTGGATCAATGCCTCCTGGTCCGGAGTGCTGGAAGCCGGCGCGAGACTGCCATTGCTGGAGCCGTTGTTTTTGAAACTTGGCGGGGCAAACGCAGCCTGGGTCACACCGGTCGCCTTCCAACTCTCGCGGAAGACGTCGTTGGCGCAGATGTCGCAGTTCTTGATCTCCGTTCGCGGATCCTGCATGCCCCATTGGGTCTTGAGATCCAAGAGGCCCTTCGCTTCCGGCTCGGTGAAGTAGTTCACGCGGCCCAGGCCCTTGGAAAGCATGAGAATGCGGCAGTAGGCGTCCAAGACTTCCGTCCACCAGTAGGCCCGCTCGACCGTCTCACCGAAGCTCACGGTGCCGATGACGTCTGCCATACGCATGGTGCTTCTTATTTCCCTAGTCTTTCTTTCAATGCTTCCGGACATGGGCGAATTCCGCCGGGGCCAACCTGCCGCAGACCTCCGCACCCTTCAGTGCCGACACGCCGCCGATCATTACCGGCCCGGGGCACGCTGCAGGACCACTTTTTGTTGTATTGTGGGTATTGCTGGTCTGAATGAAGGCCACGCGTCGGGTTTGGGTCATGGGGGCGCCCTCTTATGTTTCGCTGCGCCTGTCAATGGCCTTCGGCAATGCCAGGAAATCGCCCACCGTCACGATCCTGGTATTGCCAAATGTTCGCAGCACAAGCAAGTCCTTGTCGCCCGTGACGAGATACGCGGCGTCCCCGGATGCAGCCAGAGCGAGGAACTTCTCGTCATGCGAATCGCGGCAGGCGCCGGCGGCATCTTCCGTGACGCCGACGACTTGAGCGTACGGCAACATTTCCTCTTCGATGATTGCGGTGATTTCCGCAATTGACAGATGGAATTTGGGGTAGGAGAGAACCTTGCTGAATTCCTCGAAGGTTTCCTTGGAAACCAGCGGAAGCAACTGCCCCCCGACCCACAAGTCACGAAGCCTTCCCGGCTGCCCGCCAAACAGCAGGCACGAGACCAAGACATTGGTATCGATCACGACCCGAAGGGGAGCTACTTTCTTGCCCATCGGACTGCCTCAGCCACATCCTTCGGAGCGAGTCCCAGTTTTTTCATCTTGATGCGGATGGCGTCCAGCGCACCAGAAACCGGAACGACTTTCATCGGGGTAAGGACGATGCGATTCTCCTCGACCGTGGCGTCAAAAAGATCAATGCCGGGAAAGTTGCCGGCAATCTCTTTCGGAAGGGTAAGCTGATTCTTGGAAGTTTTTCTCGCCAGCACTGCATAATCTCCTTACAGTAAGGATATCTTACTTGGCGACAACGGTCAAGGCGTAATCGTGGCCCTTTGGCGCAATTTCACATCACTTTGTCGCAAGATTGAAAGCGTTTTCTGATACACCCCGCGTCACTTTTAGTCGCAGATTACTTCCGCTTGCTCAACTCCGCCAGGACGCGGTCGGTGATGGCCTGGATCAATGCCTCCTGGTCCGGAGTGCTGGAAGCCGGCGCGAGACTGCCATTGCTGGAGCCGTTGTTTT
>Ga0118677_10001411_pt1 | contig 51022 bp, 46 predicted proteins | sample AliMusrvi5mmetaG_FD_86154 | JGI IMG/M metagenome (GOLD analysis project Ga0118677, IMG submission 86154) | reverse complement strand
GTTTCCTGGCGGACAATCTCCTTTACTTCCGTAAATCCTTTATAAGCAGAATAAGCGATAATTGAAACAGTAATTACACCGGATAATAAAAACGGTTTCCAATACTTTTTAAAAAAGCCAATTTCAGCGACCTTTTCTTTTAGTATTTTGATTTCTGCTGTATTTGGACATAAAAGAAAATGTTTGCCTTCCACTATCTGCATCGTTTCAACGATGGTAGAGAGTTCTTTTATGCTGTGTTCAACGGAGTCACTTTTACGATTTAATGAATCCAGACGAAGGTGAACTAACTTGAATTTTTCTTCCAGGTACTTCATCATAAAATCAACTGACTCCGGTGGTTGGTTTTTTGATGGCATCTTTTTTATTTCAAAGATGTATCGATGAAAGAAAAGAGGAAAGGACAAAAAAAAGAGGTGAATTTTTGATTCATATCCTTTTTTTGATTTACAATTTGTATCCTTTGACTTCAGCGACACCAATATGATCGGTGAATATTTCAAAATTGAGTTCATCAATTAAGAATTCTCCTTCATCTGTCCTGTATTTTTTGCAGATATTTAGAATCAGAAATTGCAGAACATTGAGCGGAAGATTAAAAGTACCGGTGATGGGCAATCGATTTGCCCAGAATGGATTCCAGTATTTCCAAAAAGTTGGGAAAATGCAATTATACCAGGTGTCTGCGGTGGGTTCATATTCAAAAGTCAGTGGCTTATTACCATCAAGATAATACATATTTCCACCACTGTTTTTATTCTGTAATGGCTGATAAAACAAAAGCCTTGGGCTGAATTCCTGTGTTTTTGAAAGCCAGCCTGACATATTCCCGGGTTGATTGACTTCCGGATATGAAATAAAGCCATGGGGGATATCATTTACTGATCCTTTCATTGTTGTTGCCCAGCTTGAATTTATTTCTTCCACTTCGTCACGACCATATTCATACCATCCATCCTGAAAACCAATGGATATTTCTGCCCATCCAAGAACATCATACGATTGTTGAATTTTGGTATTTGGATCTTCCACTGTTTGAGTGATCCACTTGTATTCAACAAATTTTTGTTCGGTTTCAATATACCGGATTTCATTGGGTTCCGGATTGGGAACTTTAGTTGCCAATTCAGACCAGGCATAAATACGTATTCCTGTTTTGATATCATCCTTTCTGTCATTAAGATCATTAAAGCGTTCTTTGAAAACCATGTCTTTATCATCCTGTTTCCGGCAAAATTTAAGAGCTACATTTTTTTGTTCTCCAATGGCCCAATTGCCAATAAAATACTGATTTAAATCAGTTGCTGACTGCTTTAAAATTTCTTCCCTTGAATATACTTTAATGGTTCTGTTTGGCAAAAAATGAAAAACAACATTGAAAAGATTTTGGGTGGAAAGCAAAAGATCACCTACTTTCATTTTTGGTAAATGACGTATTGGAAGCGCATTGGAAAAAGTATAATTGCGATCGTAATAACTGATTCCAAGACCTAATGATCTTAAATCACCTTCATTTTCCCATTCATTTAAAAATGGACCTAAATACCATGGATCACCTGGCTTTAATAACGAATAGGTCTGATTTGTGATATCAAAATTGTTGTAAATAACAAGATTTTTAAGGGCCTGATGTGTTTTAAGGTAATTTTCAGAATCCAAAAACAGGCCACTGTCTTTCAAAGCCATATCAATGATATGGTTTAAGAAAAAGAACGGAGTGACTACATTGACTTTTCCTCCGGGTACCTCCGCATAAATATTGATATAATTGGCATTCATCTGAACTGTTCCATCATTGTTCAATGCATTGACCTGAGAAAAGACATCAGGATACACATTGAATAGATAGGAAAGCAATTCGATTTCGTATTCTTCTTTTATCTCAACGGATGGGTTCAGTTTATCCGGAACCATGCGCGATTGTTTAATGATCTGGCCACGATCTTTAAAAAATCCTGCGTTACGAAGGGGAAAGCAACAATACTGATCTGTCTGTGGATCATACACTGATTTATTTACAAATGGGATGGGAACAGAGAAGCAAGGAATATCCAGGATCGAGCGTTCTTTTTCTTTTTCTCCAAGGATGCCCAGCTGATCTATCAGCGAGGCTTCGTAATTTTCTGAATCAGCATTGGTTATTTTCAGGGTACCTGAAATAAGCAAAACACCCGAAAAATGTACTGCAAAATCAGAAAATACCTGATCATCGGCAGTTCTGGATTTGGAAAAACGTTCAGGGTTTCCAAAGATGGACCGGGTATATTCATTGATTGGAAAAGTAATTCCAAGGCCATAGGCAGATGGAATTTTCTCAAAATCACACATTGGAGATTTGAATGTCAATTGCATCGAGAAATCCGCAGGAACTGGAATATTATTTCCGTTTAGTGATAAGGTAAGCATATCAGACACATATTAGATTTAGAAAAAGAGGAATGAAAAAACAAAATTTCCCCATTCCTCTTTCGCATTTATTATCCTCTTTCGACTGAATATTAATTATTCCTTCAGGAAATAACTGAGCACTTCAGCGACCGACACGTCTTCAGCAGATTTTGGAAAATCTTTTTCAGTGAGTTCGGTATGAACATCAACTACGACAATTTCGTTCGAAATAGCTTCCGCAGCTTCATTATATTCTTTGTTGCATTTCAGCCACTCTTTACCTTTTTCCCAGGTCAGTAATACGTGCGTATTAATCACATTGTCATTGACAACTTCGCCCTCTTTCATCGCGACTTCCTGTGCCTTTTTGCTTTTAAGATCATTCAGCTCATCCAATAAGTCATCGTAATTATCAGGCTTGCATTTCTTTATTGCTTCTTCCGTATCATCCTGAATTCCCTTTAGTACGCGACTATCCCGACCTAAAGAAATGGCTTTGGTAAAATCCTTCATTCCTTTCACCTGTGACAGTCCACTGACAATAAATGGTACTTCCTTACGCTTGATTGATAACTTCATCTGATTTGATTTAAATGTGATTATATCAAATCATTAAAAGCTTGCAATTTCTACCTGTACCGCTTGTAGTTGGGCAATGACAGATTCCATCTTTTCGACAACCGATGAAAGATTATCGACATTGTTCTGTCCTGAATTGATTGCCCCGGTTGCCCTGTTCAAATTGATATTGAATGAACTGGAGTAATCATCCACTAATGGAACATTACAACTGATCGTATCGTCACTGACATTCACACCGACTTTTTTCCCATCTACAACAATCTCTACATTAAGAGAAGTCACTTTACATGATTTTAATTTGTTAAACATGATTTTTGGTTTTTAAATGAATATTGAATTATTACGATTCAAATGTGGCTCTTTCTAAAATTCCGCAAAAGGACAAGTTTTTAACTTGACTATGGGAGAGTTGTAAATGCTAAAACACCGCTATATCTTGTGCCATAAGAATTCGTTGCATAAGCTCTTACCGAGTATCCTGTATTTGGTGTTAGTCCTGTCAATGTTCCTGAAAAGCTTCCCAGACCACTTCCACAAGCTAATATTGAATTTGATGTTGTAGGGAGTATCGCTACTGCATAACAAAATCCCTTTGCAGTAATGGCAGAGTCACCCTGACCGGTTACCGTACAGTTTGCCCCAGTGAATGTTGTTCTTCCGGGTGTACCGGTATTAACGATACTTATAACCGGAGCCGGATCAGTTAATTCATTTTGTGAAGGGATGCGTTCACTTAGGGTTTGATTTCCGGATATTTTAACAATTGCAATTGCAAGAATTTGGGTACAACTCATACCCAAAGTGTCTGAATTCGTCCCTAGGTAAGTAAATGATTCTTGTGTTCCGGCTTTGGGTTGAAAAGGCATTAAAAATGACTTGCAAACCATTCTAAGATCACCTGCCATATTGCTTTGCTTTTAAGTCATTAATTTGTCTTTTTAGATCCAATATTTCAATTTTCATTTTGTTTACTTTTTCATCTTCTTCCTGTATGGCTTTGGTCAGCAATCCAAGATGATTACCAAAGTTGTGTGATTTCTGTTCCATACCAGAAAGCCAGGGATGTGTATCTTCAGCAATGAAACCTATTGCAAATGCACCATTGGTCTTTAGATTATATTGCATTATTTCAACCTCATTAAGAAATCTCAAAGCATTAAAATTAAAATTTGAAATATTGGTTTTTAACGCTCTGGATGAAGTGCGCCATATCTCCGAACCGGTTATTGTTGATGAAGCGACAATCGTTCCGGTAACGGATAAATTTGCCGTTGCAAATGCATTTGACGAGCTACCGTTGACAAGCGCATACGAATGGGTGTGTGTACTGATTAGTCCTGTAAGACTAGTTTCAATAGCTGCTTTGCTAACAGTCACAAACGCATTATTGCCACTGATTTGCAATGGTACTGCAGCACCTGTTGCTGAAAAGTTTAAAGATACTCCTCCCAAGGCTCCGGTTGTTGCCACAGGCAGAGTATAGCTTCCACCCATAGCCACCCACGACCGTACTCCTGCTGAAGTCGATGAAAGTACATAACCTGTTGTTCCCGGGTTACCCAATGGCGCTTCATAACTATGAGTATGCGTAGAAATTGATCCTGTAAGTACGTATTCAACTACGGCCTTTGTCATGGATACATAGGGCGATTCATTGTATAAGCTAACGGGTAAACACCCGGCTGCAGGAGTTCCACCAGTTATTTGTATCCCTCCCCTGGTGCCATTGGCAGCCAGTGGAAGTGTATAACTTCCACCCATTGCTATCCAGGACCTAACCCCTGACGTAGTTGATGAAAGAACATAACCGTTTGTTCCGGGATTACCTAATGATGCCTCTTTGCCAGCAACACCGAAAACCCCATAACTAAAACTGAAATCAGTTGTATTAAGAATTCCTGAATATGTACCGTTTGAAACCTTACCTATACTGGCATAAGCAGAATCCCAATTACTTTGACTTGCAGTTGTAGGAATTAAGTACCCGCTTGTCATACTTAATATCTGATTGGAGACATCCAGCGATAGACCTGTTAAACTTGATAAGGTTAGATAAAAATGTGATTTGGTATAAGCTGTATTCCAATTAGAGGAACTATCAGTAAGTATAGAATAAGCTCCCGAGGATGCCCCACGAAGCATGATTCCCTGACTTGCAAAATCGCTATCCACCAAAACATCAGCATGTGATGTTTGTGAGGTCAGATATCCCATTGCTGTCCATGGCGTACCCGTTACATATCCCATTCCCGTCCACGGTGTACCGGTTACATAGGTATTTGTATCGTAGCTGATCACCCCAGCCGTTGACTTTACGAATCCAGTACCGGAAAGTGTTGCCTGATAACCAGAATGTGTATGACCTGTTAACGAATATAGTCCAGAATGGTTTCCCCATCCAAAAGCTGTATTCCAGTTGGTAGAGTTATCAGTGAGTATAGAATAAGCACCCGATGATGCCCCACGAAGCATGATCCCCTGACTTGCAAAATCGCTATCTACCAAAACATCAGCATGTGAGGTTTGTGAGGTCAGATAACCCATTCCTGTCCACGGAGTACCGGTCACATATCCCATTCCTGTCCACGGTGTCCCGGTCACATAAGATCCGGCAACTTGTTTTAAGGCAAGCTGGTCGTACAAAAGTTTAGCTGAAGGATACTGTGTATCGGTCGAAGATCCTGAAATTGAAGTTACTTTATTTGAAGTCACTTCATATCCCATGCCTGTCCACGGAGTACCGGTCACATAACCCATTGCGGTCCACGGTGTGCCCGTCACATAACCCATTATGGTCCATGGTGTGCCTGTGACATACGATCCGGCTGCTTGTTTTAAGGCAAGCTGATCGTACAGAAGTTTTGCTGAAGGGTATTGTATATCGGTCGATGATCCTGAAATGGAGGTTACCTTATTCGTTGTCACTTCATATCCCATCCCCGTCCACGGAGTACCTGTTACATAACCCATTGCGGTCCATGGTGTACCGGTCACATACGATCCGGCTGCTTGTTTTAAGGCAAGCTGGTCATACAAAAGTTTTGCTGAAGGATACTGTATATCGGTCGAAGATCCTGAAATGGAAGTTACTTTATTCGTTATCACTTCATAATTACTATGTGTGTGCGACAATGTAGCGTAACCGGCTCCATCTGATGTGGTTAATAACCGTAAATCGGTATTATTACCTATCTTCTGATATAAACCATCCGCTTTGGCAGCAAATCCAATAAAATTAGTACCTGGAACAGTTAGATTTGCCAGAGTTTGCAAATCTAACTGTGTAAGAAACTGTTTTGACATCCTTTATCCGATTATGGTTGCGGTAAATTGTGCCGCTGTTGGAGCAACATTGAAATTAAAGGTCATTACCGTTCCGCTGGTAGCAACCATTTCACATTCAACTTCATCAAACGGAGTCCCTGTCCTGTTCACTTGCGCCACAACAGGTCCACCTATTCCGTGCGTTACAGCATAAGTCAAGGCCGCTCCGTCACCAATAGTCTGTGTAAATTTTTTGGCCAGCGATAATGTTCCAGTTGTCCCAAGTGCTTGTTTCAGCTTGAGTGGAGTTACTGCTTTCGCATTATCAGTCCCGGCTGTTACCTCTGCAGTGGTTGCAATTTGAATAATACCCTGTAACGTTTCCGTTGCAGAAACAATATCCGGAATATCCTTATTCACGATTGTCCAGTGCGTTGATAGGGTAGGAGTATCCTGAACAGCAATGATCATATCCCCTGGTGATACAACAGTAGCGAAAAAAGTACCACCGACAGTTACCACATAAGTCCATCCTTGCTTGATTCCTCCAATTGGAGTTGCATCAAGCATTGGAGTATTTGCTGCTGCATCGTAACCACCTTTGTACAGTAATGCACCGGTAATTGTGGAGTTTACGGCAGCAATCAGAGCCTCAATCTTTGTCGATGAATACAATCCGGTAGAACTTGAAGCACCGTCATTAATAACCCTGTGTTGCGTGGCATCGGCAATATGGGTATCAATCTGTGCATGGGTGTTGGTTCCCTTATTGGCCAGGGTTGTATGGTCAATCTGCGCACCGTCACCCCCATTGTGATCATGAGCATCTCCACCAGTTACTCCCTTTCCAATAGGTGCATAGGCTGCTGCTAATCCGGCTAAAATCGTGTCGATCTGAGCATGAGTGTTGGTTCCCTTGTTCAAGAGATTTACGTGATCAATAGCTGCTCCCTGGTCACCGCCCGTATGATCGTGAGTAGAGTCATTTAATACTAACCACGCTAAAGCTCCGGCCTTATTGTAGCCATAATACTTCAGCTTCTTGATAATATTCTGGTAGTATATTCTACCTTCAGCGTTAGTAGGATCAGCCGCTAAATTTTCAAGCCTTGCTTGAAGAAGCTGATTCAGCGCAAGGTCAAGGTCTGCTAAAAATGTACGTTTTGCCATTTCTGTTTAATTTACATCGGCATATCCAGCAAAGGGTGCCGAAAAAGTTAATAATGTGATGTTTGTATCATAGTGGAATACTTCGCACTCAAATTCCATATTATTGAAATCACGAATCGTGACTGATGGAGTTTTATTTAGATTATGGTCTAACTGCCATACGCGGGCAGGCACAAGCTGCTCATAATGAAATGTCTTGTCCTTAATAGTTACCCACTCATCATTTTCCCGCAGTTCAAGACTTTTCTCCGGTGTGTACTGTAATGTTCCATCCTCAGCAAGCTCCGCTCCATGCTTAAATTTGCCTATTTTAATGGCATTTAAAAGCTCCATCAATCCAGACTTAAAAAGGATCAGCGCATCGCAGCGATTGTCTGCATCCGTTCCATTTCCGGCTGTTATAAGACGATCTGTTTCTATCCACTGATCGAATGTCTGCTTAAGATCTTCAAGCGGATAACTACCCAATTGCAGTTCACGGAAGGAATGAATCAGATGACCAATACCGATTCCCATGGATTGTTCTGCGAATAGGTGTATATCCTGACCAAGTGTTTGGCCGAATAAAACCGAATCATCGATTGTATTTCTTATTAAGGGATGGTCAATGGATAATGAACGGCTGTATTTTTCCAAGTATAGGCCATAATATTCGCGCCAGAGAACTTTGATCGTTTCTTTCATCCGGGGATCGGACCAAAGTTTCAATATATCGGATTGACTTCTCATATATCTTTATAAAATATTACCTCAATTAGCGATATGCTTCACTTATTTTCAACGGGATACTGTGAACGTCTTCCTGACTGTCATACAGTTTGAATTTGTCTTTTTCCACCAATACAGGAATCAGTCGAAGCGGATTCTGGGGATCAGCCATCCAGCAATTTTTTGATTCCAAAAAATCCTGGAGTGCGATCATTTCATCATAGGATTTATAACCGCTGTTGATTTCCCAGGCTCTTTGTCCTGTTACTGAAGCGGTTTTTACCCCTGGTATTTTTGTACCGGCACCGATTGGAACGGGTTGATAAATCGTTTCTGATTCTACATTAAGATTTTTGGTGTGCTCTCCTGTTAATCGAAGACAGTCAATACCCGAGAGGGGATTGACGAAAAGAAAATTAAACGTGTTTTCGTAATAAGTAGGATCAACTATGAAGGTTCTGCTTTCTGAGATGACTTCTCCGGTATCGACACGGCAAATCCAGAATTTGAAGCTGAGAATAGGATATTCTTCGCTGACTGTTCTTTTAAATCCCATGAACAATGGTTCTACATTAAATTCCAGCAATCCGCTTGCCGGGTCCAGGACAAATGTTCCGGAAAGATCGTTATAGGTGTGAATACCGTAATTCGTTTTTTGGGTGACACTGCAATACCATACCGCATTGATATAGGTATCAAAACGGCTCAAATACCAGAGTTTCATAACCTGTGTTGGTGCAACGGACATATTATCGGGTTGATGGGTCAGGAACCTCCCTTTATTGATGTATTCGGTTGTGAAATTCTGACCAACTTCATTAAGAAGGGCCAGTTCATGCGGTCTTAATTTTCCTTTTAAGATTCGTATGGAATTGGTATTTGGATCCAGGTTATTCCAATTTTCCTGACGGTCACCATTCAAATCGACAAACGATTCACCGGTATCAATGGACACAATTAATTCCAATGGCCGATGATCAGTGATGATTCCTGCAGGTGGAAAAGAAAAGTCATATGTAGCGGGCTGATCTACCAGACCGCTAATATTGAATTTTGCAAGATGGTTTGAATCCGGAGCGATTTCTTCCACAAATGGCGATCCCAATAAACTTGAACAAGTGATCTTTAGAAGAAGTCTATATTTGTTCTTCCCGGACATTTTTCCCGCTGTGGTTGAAACGATGATCTGAATGGGATTTCCGGACAATTGGACATTACCCATCGGAATATTATAATAATTGTTTGTAACGATTGTTGAATTGGAAATAACTATTGTTTTATCCAATTCATCAAGCTGGTTACTTTGCGATTCTCCAAATACATTATCAATATAATGATAATAGTATTCTTCAAAATGTAGCTTGTATGTTCCTATTGAAGTGATGTATGGTGACAGATCAATATTTATCTCATTGTTTTTATTTGGGAAAAATGATTTTTGAAAAACCGGATTAGTTTTTGAATCGCTTATTACTTTTTCAAGATATACTATGACCTGATATAAGGCAGTTTCATCCGGTGCAACAGCATTTGTGATTGATAACTCAATAGGATTTCCCCAGGATAATGTGCCGTTATTTGTAATTGAAATTTCCATGTTGGATTAAATTTTTAGCGAAGTTGCATTTTGAGCACTGAGACTGAAAGGACAAAAAATCAGCTTAATCCGGACGTTGTTGTTTTTTGCCAGTTCTCTTTTTTGCGTTCATAGGTTGCAATTGAGATTTCTGGTTTCCAACTGTTAAGCTTATTGATGGATTCAATAAGTGCCAATGCCGTATCTTCACTCATGGAGCCTTCAGACTTTTGATTTTTGATTTTTATTTTGGATGGCAGTTGGTTTTGTGAGGAATACCCTCCCGTTGCAAAACCTCTTTTTTGTGTGATCTGAAAAGCCTGGGGTGAGATGGTGTAACGGCCCTGTCTCATTTGTTCCAGGCCTGCCACAAGGCTAGCGATCTGAGGGTTTTTCAGCATACCTGCCGGAATGACATATTCGCCTTTATGGACTGTGCCGGCCACCTGGTATTTTTCACCATCTCCAGTATATCCACCTTCAGAAAATCCGGCGATAGTTTGTGCCACGATGGAGGCGATACTTCCCACGGCACTGGCTGTATTAATTGCTACCCAGGGCATTCCTCCTGTCCATGGAAATGCTGCTACTGCTTTTGCATTGGCGATAGCAGTATTAAAGACTACCTGGCCGATGGCAGCGGCCTGTTGGAAAAGGAACAGGGCTTTACCCAAAGCTGTTTCTTTGCCCACCAGTTCGGCCAAACCACCAAAAAGTGTTTGTGCCGAATTGAACATGGCATCGCCGATTTCCTGACGGGCAGACAATTCATCGGTTTTTATTTTGATCAGGTTATCGGATAGTTTCTTTTGTGCCTGTGCGAGCTTGACTGCGTTCCCATCAGCATCAATAACATCCTGATCATAGTTAGCCCTGGCCAGGTCCCGCTGGGCTTGAAAACCTTCCTCCTGTGTTTTTGCATTGGCTTCAGCCATCAGGGCATCATCCATTTCCTTTTTTTGAATGGTAGCCTTATCCAGATCGGACATAGTTTTTTCATGTTCCGTTTTCTTCTCCGCAATGATACCATTGGTGGTTTCATTGAGTTTTATTTCCTTCTCATTGAGATCTTTCTTAACAATCAACTTTTTCTGCAAGGCTTCGAGTTCTTCTTTCCACCTTTCTTCCTCAATAGCCTTTTGTTTATCGATTCCTTCTTTCAGATTGGAAACTTTAGCGTTAGCCAGTTCTTTTTCCGCTTCTTCCAATAGCTTGTGAACCTTTTCGGTTGCTTCAAGCTTTTTGGCTTCAGAGAGTGCATAGGCTTCTTCATATTCTTTACTGCCATTTTTATATGCTTTGGCTTTCTGGTCCAGGAACTTGATTTCCTGATCCAACAGATCGGCATCATACTGTGCATCGGAAGTCAATCCTTCAGCATGTCGCTTTTTTATGGAAGCGATTTCCTTGCTATTGGCAGCTTCAATTTGCTCGATTCGTTTTTTTACTTGCTTATCATCCTCCCGACCTTCGCGGGAAGTGCCCAAACTATTTAATTTATCGATTTCATTTTGGACAGCTTCAGCCCTTGCATTTCGTGATGCAACTTCTTCGGGTGTTACTGCAATCTCGGCTTTTATTGCAGCCAATTCTTCTTCTTTTTGTTTGATTAGATCCTGATCAGGTAATTTATCCTCTTTACTATGGCTTAATAGCATATTAGCCGTGGCCTGGCTTTGAGTAATAGTTATTAACTTTTCCTTTTGAAGATTCAGTTCCTTCTGCCTGTCGCTTAAATTCTGCGCGGCTGACATAGCGTTTAAAGAATAATTGGCAGATACATTCCCTAATGATAAAACAGCATTTTTTGCCTTTTGCCAATAAGTCAAATCTGCTCCTTTTCCTGAATTCAAATCGAGAAGCTCTTTTTCTATTTCAACCAGTTTTTCTTTTGCTGCCTGAACTCTCGCATTCTCAAGCAATGATTCTGTATATTCTTTTACAGCTTCTGCAGCTTTTTTAGTAGATATATTTTCAAGGGTCAGGGATCCTAAATATTTTGGGGAAATGGCATTTAATTCCCGGATAGCATCCAGTCTTTCCTGTTTTGATAGCTTTTCATTTTTTGCTAGGCTCAGTAAAGTTTCAATTTTTACTTTTTCTTCTACAATATTTTTCTGTGCTTCCAGGTTAATATCATTCAATAATAACTGAGCTTTTTGAGCTGCGGTCAATTGGCCCGAATACATATATAATCCCACGGTAAGTGCTGTTATTGCTGTTATAACAAGACCGATAGGATTAGCCATTAATGCACCGCTGAATATGCGGAACTGCAATGAAGCTAAAGCAAGATTTCCTTTGAGCAATGCCAGACCTGCATTATAAAGGGCAATACCTGCAAATTGAGCGCGATAGGCCAGATCCTGCAATTTTCCCAAAATAATGCTGGTTAATTTCTCTTTGTTTTTTCTGGCTTCCCAAATGGCTTCAATCTTAATCCAGGTTGTATAAGCGATAATTGAAGCTGTTGTGGTGACAATAGTTGCTTTATATTTTATAAAGAAATCTATTCCAGCAGAAACGATTTTAACGAAATATGAAAAACCACTAGTACTGATTACCAGTGCCGGAGCAAGTTTTTCACCCAGATCAATGGCCATTAAATTTAAACGGTTTACTGCCTGAGCCAGTTTTGCTGCATGTGTATCGGAATTAATGGAAGCCTGTTGCATGGCAACATTGGTTCCGGTCAATGCCTGTGTAAAATAGTCGTATCTGGCAATATTGCTTGTCAATATTGTACCTACCGAAAGGTTTCTCTTTCCAAAAATACTGATCAGCAGGTTATCCTTTTCCATCGCTGTGTTTTTGGCATCCATTTTGGATTTTAATTCGACGATAGCATCCCTCATATTAAATGCTCCGCTCACATAACCAAGGTTTGCGGCTTTCAGGCTGACCAGTGAAGTTTTAAATTGGGTACCGGCTTCAGCTCCTTTAAGCTGATGTTCTCCCAATGTTTCCAAAACTCCGATTGTTTCTTCGAGAGTAAGATTTGAATTGTTGGCTACCGTTCCACATTTTGCAAGTGATTCCGTTAATTGGGGAACCAGGGCGCTACCCTGAAGGGCTCCTGCGGAGAATGCATTAATAATCCTGGTTGATTCAAATGACTTCATGCCAAATTGATTCATAGCTGCAGCCACAGCTTCCACAGCAGGTGTGGTTTCAATTCTTGCTGCCTGTGCCAGGATCAGTGCCGATTTGGTTACTTCGGCTAATGCTTCCTTATCTTTAAGCAGTTCCGGACGTGCTGATCCCATTAAGGTAAAAGCATCAACAATCTCACTGGCGTTTTTTGTCAGGCGGATTCCTCCATCAAGGATTGTTGTTGAAAATTCTTTCGCTTTATCTCCGAGCCATTTTAGATTATCTCCAGACAGTCCGGTTAGTGCGGAAAGATTAGCCAGACGGGATTCAAAATCCATAAAGGCTTTTACTGTTCCCCGAACGGCAAAAACCAAACCTGTTAGTGTTGCAATAACTCCCATGGCTAACGCCTGGTAACGGTTAAAAACATCACCAATTTTTTTCATGGACCATCCTCTTTCTACGCCAGCCAGGTCTGCTCTGTGTTGGTCAAGAATTGCTTTTAACGATCTTATTTTTGCAGTTTGTGCCAGGTATTCTTTTGAACCTATGGTCATTCGTGCCTGTGCGTTGATCAGTTTGTTCATTTCCGCACGGATACTTGCCACGTCATTTGTTACTTCTTTGCCGTTTATATACAGGTTTATTCGACGGGTATAGGATTGTGCCATGATTTTGAAGATTTGAATTAAGAATTGATTCAAATATCAGAAGCATGGTTAAAAGCAGAAAGGACAAGAAAAAGGCATTTTTTTAACAGGTTTGATAAACGAGTATAAATTTCAGGGATCTATTATCTGATGTTCATATTGGTTGCATTTACGGCGACATCTGCATTGATATTTGCAATTTCATCGGCAAGTTTTGGAACATTTTTATCCAGGATAGGATTAAACCATTCCACTGCTACACGCTCTTGTTTTTTAGGCGGATTTACAGCTGTTCGGATAACAAATCCATTTCCTGAGGCTTCATAACCTCGTCCGACTCCTTTATGAACGAATACTCCGTGACGTTCGAACTGAAAAGTAACTGAATTGATTACATTATAGCTTTTCCTGTATTTTGAATCAATCGAATTAGCCAGTTTCCTTTCAATTTGTTTTCCATGGTCCCTGATAACCATTGACTCTTCTTTCCCATCTGTAAACCATCGAGCGGAAGATCGGAGTGACGCTTTTATTTTTGGTATCCATCTTAATATGGCCGTATTTTGATTGCTTAAAAGCTGTGGATCATTCATAGCATGTGATGGTTTAATTGTCGGTTAACCAGACATTTTTGTCAGGTTCTGTTAGATGGACCGAGCTGATGGAATAAGTATAGCGGATTCCGTAATGGTTATCCATATCCGAGGCGATCAGGGTAGCTTCTACCTGGGCAAAATCAAAATCCTGTATTACCGGGACCTTTCGGGATTTTTTGTCTTGTTTGATTTTGGATAAAATATCATCGCCGATGGATTCCATCGCATTCCATACCTGTTGGATCTTGTCATAATCCGATTTATCGGATATTTTATCGAGTAAGAGAAAAGCGCCGTGGCGGTTTTTGATCAGGTTATCACTTTTATTGTCTGTAAAGTCATAACTATACCCTTCCAATACCAGGAAGGGTGTAGTGACGTTGGTGCGGTTTATTCCGGCCAATACTTCGTCTATTTCCATCCGGAAGAAATGTTTTTCGCTGTCGCTGTGCCCGATGCTTTTATGCAATCGGGCAAGCTTTTCGAAGTATGCGATCAGATCTGAGAAATTTGCGGACATGGGTTAATATTTATTTGATTTTGAGCTAAGCGATTCCTTGTATTTACGTGTCATATAGGAAAAGATGGTATTTACCGGCTTCTCTGCCCAGAGGTGATCATGAATAATATCATCACCCACAAAATTCTGGAATACCTTGATCCAGTTGTTTGGATTTCTTTTGGCTTTTACTCCGTCTGTAGCAATGTCCAATTGTTGAACTTTTTGAAAAATTAACGGATAGGCTTCTGTAAGCCATTCATGCATCAACTGATAGTTTAGAACAATGGACTGGCGGGTATTTTCATCCAAATTTCCTATGAGTTTATATCGGTCTGCGATTATTTTTTCATCGAACTTTTCATTTTTACGCAGATAAAGCGATGCGATGAATTTACTCAGATCATCCGGATCTTTCGAATCCTGGTAACTTGAAAAATAGCTGTCGCAAAAGATAAACTGGCCGAATGAAACTCCTTTGAGTTTTCCCTGGGGTGCGAAGAGGGCAGGGGAAATGATTGTGGGATAGACTTTGCGAATGATGAATTGGTGGTAAAGCTTATGGTTTGCAACGAATTCAAGGATCTCCATGAGCTTGAAACGCTCATACGCAGACATTTTTTTCAGGATTCCAAGTCTCAGACCTGTCATTTCCTTCAGGAAGGAGAGCTCCGTACCTTTATCGCTATAAAGTTCGATGATCGCCCTGAGTTGACCAGCATTCACTTCACCCCAATTCTGAGGCATGTTTGTTTTTTTCTTCCGTTTCCAGGGAAAGGTTAAGGAGCGGTGAATTACGTTTATTGTGATCATGCCCAGAATGTTTTTTTATCGCTGTTATCCCTTCGAAGGACATTGCCGGGGGTACCGGCAAAGTCCGGAAATGTTGAACGGTTTGCTATGAGGAAAGATTTCAGCATTTCGATATAACTTTCTGCAAACATGCGGTTACGTTTGACAAGTAATGCCACACGGTCAGCATCGGCAGGGCTGATGATACGGTCTGACAAGTTGATAGCTGCGGAAGCCTCAAAATACAGGCCTTTTTCCATGAGGTCAGCTCCTGATTCTTCCATAAGAAGGGCGGTTGCCAGGTATGCCAATGGTTTTTGGATATAGGGAATGATCTTCAGGATATCCTTATCCGGAGTTTGTTTGATCATTTCGGCTTTGATCTTTTCCAATAGAGCAGTTCCCAACAATGGACGGATAGATATATCTTCCACCAGTTTGAATTGCGGGATCAGGCGAAGGAAGGTGAGCCTGCTTTTATTGACGAAAAGAATTGAGTCAAGGGTTTTTGTATCCGGTATAAAAGCGGCTTTCCGGATGGTCCAGCTGGGTGTACTTTTGAAATCTGTGAAATACTCAATGTTTTCTTCGAGTGTTTCAAGAACTTCATCCAAAGCGTTGAAGCCATTTGTTTTGAAATGGTTTCGAAGATCATCCTCCTGGTATTTGAAAAGGGCTTTTACTGTGGTGCTTTCTGTACGTTTAAAGCCACTGTCAGAGATAGTGGCGTTCAGAACCTGAAATCCGGACCAATAGGCCAGATAGACCAGGGCTTTCTGAACGGAAACGATCAGTTTGCTTTGAGCGGCCAATAGTGCTACTGCCTTTTCATCGGGATTGTCTTCCGTTGGAGCTGTTGCAGTCAGTTTGGTATATGCTGACTGCAGGGTTTCCAGTAATTCTGCTCCGAGAATAGGTTTAATAAATGCCGATTCTGCGGATATAAGATGTGGTTTAAGGCGGTTGAATTCGGTGTCTTTACCTATGGCAACGAATTCCTGAATTTCGGTAATAGTGTTGATCAGCATCAGGATAAAACTTTTTTGGTTCCGGCTCCGGTATCAAGAGTAGTGAGAATGGTGTTTCTAAAACGCCATTCCACGGTCCCGTCCCCGCCATTGAAACGATTCATAATTTCTATTGGGTCGGTAATGGTCTGGCGATCAAGCCAGGCATTAGCGACATTGACCAGATAAGCTTCACGGATATTGCTTCCTCCCGAATTGCCTGCGTATGCGCCACCGGGCATACCGGCACCCATCACATTGGGGTTTACCATGATGGCAAACATGATTTCTGAGTTTGCAGCTGCCGAAGTAATGAGGTTTTGTTCGTTGTTCAGCTTATTATTTAGCGGTTCAATTTTCCATTGTTCTTCAGCTTTCCCGTTTATTGGATTGATTTCGAAGAATGTAAAGATTGGTTTATCGGCATTATCGGTACCACAAAGATTGGCTTCTATTGAATTCATATAGTCGGTGATCGCTGCTTTCCGCAAATCAGTTGTTTCGAATTCATTTGCAGGAAACTGGCGATCCCAAAATGCGTAAGGAATTTGGATGTGCCATTTCCAGGTGATTTGGTTGGTATACGCTTTTTTTAGGAAAGAGGGAACCATTCCGGCGATATCAACCCATCCGGCCAGATACGAGGCGTACCAGAGGGGGGAAGAATAATATTCGTTGGTACTCCATGAATCGCGGATAGCCATCATAAAGGATTTGCCTTTTAGTTTATTAGCATATCGTCTGCGTTGAAGATCCGCATAAGGATCGAAATCATCAAGAAGTTCATGGACTGTGCATTCGGCTTCGCCTGGCGTATCTGGCCATTTTCCCGATACTACGACCTGTTCAATCACTCCGTTGGCATTGGCAACGGTCAAACGGCAATATTTGGCGTTGACAGGATTAATTCCCACGATTTGATCACCTGCATCATTGAGAATAAATTGGACAAAGCCGATTCCTAGTTTTAGGTAATCACGCAATACGACTTCCATGTATCTGCGTGTCATTCGGCTATTGGCCAATACGGTTAATGTCTGATCTTTCGGTGCTGCAAGGATTTCATTTCCATCAGCATCATATCCGGTCACTATACAGGGGAAAATACCCTGACCGAGAGTAAAGTTTCGTGTAAAGCGAAGACCGGTATTCAGGGTGCCAACTTTTCCAATAATAGCATCCGCATCGGATGGCCAGGTGTTACTGCTTCCCCAGCTTGCTATGGTGATATTACCCACAGTTGTTTTATCCAGATTGATTTCAGCCGGTTTAGGGGTGGAAGTCAATTTGGATTTGGGTTCAGGAACACCCGTTGTTTTTCCCAGGAAACTTTTTCCGGAAGCCAGCAAAGGAACGCCTAGTTTGTTTAAAAGGATATCTGTCATCACATTTTTACTTTAGATCCATTCCAATAGACCAAACCATCAATATGTACCGGAGTGACATGACCGCTGGCGTTACCACCTTCATCAACGGGAAGGATACCACGCATACGATTTTCCTTCATGTTCATTTTAAGACCTGTTGCTACTGCCCGGGGAACGAAAACAAGTTCACCGTCTTTTTTTACGAACTTGATAGAAAAGACCCGTTGTTTTCCATCAGGAGTTTCCTTTGCTTCGAATTCCTTCAGTACAAGATTGCGTCGGATGTATTCTGTTTTCACTAATGACATGGATTTGATTTTCTAACAAATCTAATTTTAGTGGTTCAGTGGCGAAAGGACAAAAAAAAGCCGATCATCAGACTTGATTTATTCAAACCTGATGACCGGAATGTTTTTTACATCTTCCCTTCATCTGCAAACGAGAAATATGATTCTGAAGTAATAATCAGATGATCCAATACAGCTATGTCGAGGACCTTGCCGGCTTCCTGAATCTTCTTGGTTAAATCTTTATCAGCTTCACTGGGTTCCAGGTTTCCACTCGGGTGACAGTGACTTAAAATAATTGAGCAGCTATTTGATTTCAAGGCTGTTTGCATAATCATTCGTACATCAGCCATTGTGCCAGTGAGTCCACCTGCTGAAATTTGGCAATAACCCAACACTTTGTTATTCCGGTTCAGACAAAGTATGTAAAAGTATTCCCGGTAATCCAAGCTGGGGAAAACATCCTTTAAGCAACAGTAAGCATCAGCAGAAGTAACCACCTTTTGCAGTTCTGATGCTTTGTACTTTGGTTTGTAACTGATTTCGATTTCTGCCAAAGTTGAATTGTACATTGGCATGGGAGTAAATAAATTATTTTGCATTGTATTGTACCACTGCCCTGTGGATTTATGTAGGCTGGCTCTCCAATTAATTTTGAGCCAATAGCACATTGAGCAGACTGGATTCTTGTCAAGGGCGAATGTCAGGTTTTTGCATAGGGTATGGATCTTTGATCATGAGGCAAAAGGGTGACCAAGCACGAAGTGTTGTCTATAAATAACACATCGCGGGAAGCCAAAACCCTTGACTTTTCGGGATGTGAAAATAACTTTGGTGATAAATTGAGTGAGAGTAGTACCTTCTAGGATTATCTGCTAAGGTAACTCATGGATATTTGTTCCAAAGGAAGAATCAATGAAGTGTTACTTGACTTTGGTAAATAAAAAAGGAGAGACTTAACGACTCTCCTTTAAATATCTATTAATTGATCGAATTAAACAGCGGCTTGCAAAATATATGGGTTCGTTATGGTACGATGTCCATATTTCCGCAATAAATTGACCTCATTACGATCCGACAATTCACTTAAAGTGATTTTTGCTTTTCGTTCTAACTGAGCAACACTTGGAATCCTACTGGCAAAAAAAGGCCACAATTCTTCTGATGTATATACTAATAATTTATTGGGAAAATTTGAAAGAGGTAAAATTTCTCCTTGTTTTTTAAAATCTTCAGAATATTCAAAAGTCCATTTTCCTTGATTGACTGTCAAGTTACCTATTACTAATTTGCTGTATGATAAAACGAACTGTACTTGCATGTCATCAGGAGTCACCCGGTTTTCCATGCCTTCGGTGTGCCACAATGCTTTTGCTATTTTCTTTAACATTTCCCTAACCTCCTATCAACTTAGATATTTCGTTATACCTAAAATTTAAACACTCCAAAATGAGTTTTGTTCTTTCAACTCCCAAAATGTCTGAAAGATTAAACTCAATACTATCAATCATCTTCTCAAAACGGGAGCGCGAAAATAGATCATTTATTTCGGATTTGGAAATCCCAAATTCATTTTTATAGATTTTTGACACTAACTTAAAGTGATTTATATTCGTTGCACCCTCCCAGCCAATCTTTGGACGTGAATTATTACAATACTTAGACAGGTATGTTTGCAAGCGATTTTTATCTTTCCATAAAGCTAATACTTTTTTTTCAGATTCATTCCAAAACAATCCTCTTGCTGTATCATAAATTGGAGAAAAATACGGTTCGTGTTTTGATTCGATATGACGAACAACGCCCCAGTTGTAGAAATGACGATCGTTATTGCCAACCAAAGCATCGAAAAGAAGCATTCTAACAAATTGGTTAAGAATTACTTCCCAATGATAGGGAAATGTAAATTCGAGTGCTTCTTGTGTGAATTGCAAAGTAAATAAATCACGGGCTAACTGCTTTTCTTCAATCTCTTCAACAAATTCACGGTCGTTTACAAACCCTGCAAAAATATCTGCGCCATGTATTAACTCCTGTTTTTGCGAGGATAAAAAGTATCGACTTAAAAACCTTATCTGGCCACCGATCCATGCAATCTTTGATTTGGCCATTTCTAATCCAAACTCAACACCAAGAATATTTAACAGATATTCGGTGATTGATTCAGTAGGATACCATTTATGCCCTGTTTTAGCAATATACAGTGGCCATTTTTTCGGTATTGACTTACGTACTTCACCATATTCGTAAACTCGAATAAATTCTTTTGGGGCATCTCCTGTAATGGTGTAACCATCCACAATACAATACTGATGTTTTTTAACCATTAATATTTTGCCCGGACGGCGAATTCTTGCCCCCGAATTCTTTTCAAGCTTACAGACGGTTAAATATTGTCGTTTGATCATCGATAAAAATACTAATTTTTATATTTCCTCCACCACACCTGCCAGTCATGGCTGGAACTCATTGGTTAGTAATGAATTTATCAAATCTGCGGAAGCTTAATCGTTGGCAACGAATTTATTAATTTTTCTTTATTGACCCATCTATTGCCAAATCATTTACAATCTTTAATAATGCCAATATAAATAGCTTTAAATAAATCAAATAGGAATTTTGATGTTCTTCATCCGAATCACTGTTTGTTCCATGCAAATACCTATTTCGTAAATCTAATCCGTCCGTAAAATCCGATTTATTTAGATAGTAGTTGAAATACTTTTGTTCTGGCTCTGAGAAAAGAGTTTTACCGAAATGGATCATACCTTCTTCATGCATTTGATCAATCACATTTCGTATTACCAAAGGGAAAGGCCAATAACTAATTACTTCATCTTTATACAACATACCAATTATATATAGTTCGAGTGCTTTAAGAACCTTTACAAAACCCTCTTGATTTTCAGTTAAATATCCATCTTCTATGAACTTCTCTATTTCAGGTCTTTGATAGTTTCTGAAATCACTTAACCTTACATCTTCTTTGATTAATAAGCTATAGAGGTCATGATATTTATCTTTGTTCTGATCGACATACCAAAGCATGGATTGATCGGAGAAAAAAGAATGTTGAAGCCATTGTAATTTCTGGCTTGCTGTTCCATAACCATACTTCTTATCAACCAAGCTTTTTATATCACTTATCTTTTTAGGAGTAGAACTAATTCGCAGTAATTCATGATCGATGATGCCATCTTCAGCAAATAATTGGAATTGCTTTAAAAGTGATTCAAATTCTGGTGCAATCATCCTAACCTTTTCCAATTTTGAAGTATTTTCAGAAGGAAATGTAAGCAAGAGATTTTTGAGTCCGAAGAAGCCATTAAAGATGCCATCAATCACATCTTTCAATATCAATTCAATTGTCTTATTCCTTCCCTTTAAATATTCTGCAAACATGAAAATTTGAATGTGGGAAAGATTTGATTTTCTGGTAAATGCAATTCCTTGGGAATAGCTGTTCTTTGATGTCATAAGTAACTTCTCCATTACATCCATTTCTTCTTTTTTACTGACTAATTCGACTAAGCCAAATTCATCGGTGAACCAAAAAAGATTTGAGAAAATCTGGAATAGAGAAAAGCTGTCGTCAAACTGATCAAGCCACTTCGTACTATAGGATACTTTCTGGATATTATCCTCCCAGGTAATTAAAACAGGTTCATCCTGTTGTTCTGAAAATGATACTTGAGTGCCACAATTCAAAACATAACCTTTCTCAAATATTTCATTGTTTTTTTTCCTCTCAACTTGATGTGCTTTAAGTCTTGTTTTATCGGATAACTTTAACTTATCTGTTTCTCTGGAATTGACAATCAATCGAATATAGTTCAGATTTGCATCTTCCCAATTAAGATAGTTTAGGATGATTTGTTCCTTATCTTCAAGGGTTAAACATCCTGGAAAATTTATTGTAGTAAAATTACGCTCATGCCTTTCTTCAAATTGAGCTAAAAGTAATTCCGCTGATTTTTCATATTCCAGCATGTGTTGTTTAATTTCTTGCCCGTAATACTTTACAAGTTTTTTATGATGCAACACATCGCGGAGAAATATATGCTTGCTATTTAGTACCTTAACAAATATCTCTTTTGAAATTTTTTTATAGATTTCGAAAGTCTCAATTAAATCCCAAAAAGAATCCCGATAACTGAATTCAAGAGCGTTAAATAACTTTCTAAAATTACGATCATCAATCGTGATAAAGTATTTACGGATGGTATTCCAAAGTTCTTTTACAACCTCCTTAAAATAACCTCGATCACTTTCAGGCCAATGGTCAAAAAACAGATCAGCATCGATGTACTGTTTGATCTGATAAAGCTCAATGATGTCGTTAATGTCGTCGATTGATTTTTCTTTATCAAAATTTCGCAAAATAGGTTCAGCCAAAGCAAGATAATGCCCAGAAGCACCATCGCTTTTGGAAAAGAATTTAATCCTATTTGCTTCTTTATTTGGCATTTACTAATTATGTACTTCTTCCTATTCTTCCACCTCATTCACAGCTTTGGCTGGAACGCCCCGTGCACCAAAGGTTTTAGCAGTTGCTCGAGAATTTGCAGAAATGCTTCTTACATCGCCAATTGTTTTTGTCGTTCAAATAATTCAATTCCAGGAACATCAGCATAACGTTCATTTAGTCTGGCTCTTAAATTAAACAGTCTCCTTTCAGATGAATCAACCAACTGAGAGAATAAACATATATGAACTTTCCCCATTTCAACTTCATTGCTATTCTTTATGGTCTGAATTGGTTGTAATTTTTCATTAAACGATTCTCCAACAACAAATGCATTAATATATGGATTACCTATTATAGATCCACAGCCAATAAAGTCTTCAACATATCCCACTGCTTGATTTCTTTCTTCTTTACCGAGTTTAAAACCACCTCTTTTTAACTCAATTATTAAAATTTTATTTAACATTGATAATCCTGTTTCATTATCAAAAGAGACAGTAGATGTAACAGAAAATACAGATTTGCTAATTGCAACTAAATCAGGCCTTTTTTTGTTGTTATTAAAAATTGTTTTATCAATTTTTTTTCCAAAAACCTTTTCAATTGCTATTTGTAATTGACTATTGAAAGAATATTCTGGTGAATCAAATTCAGGACCAAAAATCCATCGTGCATTTGCTATTAAAGGGTGTAAAACATGTAATTCATCAATCGTCGAATCATTCGATAATTTTCGAATAGCTTCTATTACTGAGATCCTTTTATCGATTTCATCGAGAACGGTTAGTGCGTCTTTAATCGTCCAATTATCAAGTATTTTATTTAGACCTTGTACATCTTCAGGTGAAAGTGTAGAAAGTTTTTTGAGTAGATGACTCCCGCTTCTTGTTTTCTCAAGCTGTATCACTGTTTCAATAGCTAACGCAATCGAGTCTTGACGAGCAGTTGGATTTGATATTGAAATATTTTGGATAGCTTCATTAAACTCGTATTTTGCCAAAGAGCTTAATTCTGCATACTGCTTCCTATATTCAACCTTAATTTGTGCTTTCGTTTCTTCAATATTTTCTAATCTCTTTGGGGTTAGTTCCCCGAAGCTCTGCTTCGTATTAAAAAACTGATGTCCAAGTGCTACCTCGTCAGCTCTGCTGCGAGGTAGTTCATTGCAATTTTTGAAAACATTGCCTGTACACATTCATTTATCTTATCAAATATAACATCAAGCTCATTCTTTTTTTTAAACCCAGACCAATCTTCAGTAATGTAATCCGATAAATCATCAGTTCGCACAACTACCGAAAACCTTTTAGCTTCTTTTGAACGTCCATCCAAAACCATATTCTTCCCAATGATCCAGGATGGTTCACCAACTAATCGACCACCTTGCCAAATTGCAATACCTTGATAAAGTGTTGATTTTCTTGATTTTTTAGAATCAATCAAAAGGACATTTAATTTAAAATCGCCTTCATTTATTTCGGCGGAATCAATTAAGCCTTTATGTTCCTCTAATTGAATAGTTTGTTTATTAATTGAAATTACAAATTTTGGGTCATGAAGAAATCTGGTGGAAATGATTTCCAGTATCTGTTCTTGTTTAGGAAGATTTTTTTCGACAACGACTTCTAATCTTGTTCCTATTCTTTTCGATTTTTTAAAACTTTGGTTAATTATTAAGAAGGGTTCCTTGTCACTTTTTGTCGTGATAGTAAATCTTGATTCGGTCCCATTTTTGCAGGTAATCACTTCATATACATTATTAAAACAAAGCATTCCATGTCTGCCTACTCCATTTCGACCATAAGCGTATCTTTGTAAATCAACACCATTGGGGAACTCAACCTTTTTACCTTGATGTTTTAACCTATTATATCCTAATTTCATCCAGCGAGAATAAAACTCGTCTTTAGTCAGGCCAATTCCATTGTCGGTAATGGTTAATTTTTGCCCTTTAACATCAGGAATAAAAATATCAACATTAGTAGCACCTGCATCCCATGCATTTGCGACTATTTCTGTTAATGCTATTTCTGGCGAGTTTCCAAGATTTCCCAATGTTCGGATAAGATAATCCTCTTCAAAAAGAGAACCCTGAATTACTGAATCTTTTTTGCTCATTGTTTTATAATCTTTATTATGGTATAATGCTTTTTGCTGCTTTTTCAATTTCTATAAGTCGATACTTTCTTTCAACTTTAATATATTCTTTATAATCTTGAATGCTTTCAGATGCAACATGATCAACATTAATAATTATCTTTTGCCCTTCAATGCCATGATAAACACCATCAACAATATCTCCTTTTTTCAATCGTGAACCATCTTCAATTCGGACTTTACCACCACTTTTATAGATTGCATAATCGCCATCAAAATTAATTAATGTATCACCAGCAACAGGCAATTCATTAACTACTTTTCTTATAACTTCTGGATCAATTTTATTCATACATATTTGCTTCTATAATTTTTTAATCCGTTACCTTTTCCTCCACTTCAAATGCCCCGTGCAACAAGGCTTTGAGCAATTGCTCGGTAGCATGTTGATTGGTGATGATGTGTTCTTTGATTTGTTTGGTTCTGGCTAATTGCCTTTCTATTTCGGCTACGATGCGGGTTTGTTCGGAAAGCGGGGGAAGGGGAATTAATAAGTCGTTTAAAATTCCTAAGTTAATATTCTTCTGGGCTGTAGCAGGTGCATATCTTTCTAAATCGGCTTTTGCCAATTTCAAGTAATGATACACAAATACCTCAATTGACTTATCAATCGCTGCTAAACACACTATACTATCAGGTACACACGCATCAAAATCTAAGAAGCCACATTCAGCAATATTTGCAGCAATTGTTATACAAAGAGTTCCTTTTGATTGCATTTCACTTTGGTCTAAACCAAAATTATTATAGTATCCATTAATTGTGGTAATTAGGTCGTCGTTGTTTTTTGCTTTTGATACATCTCCAGTCTGAATAAACGGATAAGTTCCGTCTAAAAACAATCGGCCATCATTTCTTGGTCTATGTTTTGATTTACCTCTTTTTAAATCAACTACATCTCCCATTCTGCTCCAAACCCAACTTTCCGGAATTTCAAAAGGAATTTCCGTTGCTTTGATGAGTGGTAAAGGTTTTTCCTTCTTGCCTGATTTTGCTTTCTCAGCTTTTATGCGTTTGAGTAGTTCGCTTGCTGGTTCGTCATTGGGGTTTTGCTTTACCAACTTGCCTTGCACCGCTTCTTGTAAAATGGCTTGGTTTAGGTTTTCGAGTTGAGTGAGTTGATTTTCAAAACTATCCGTTAAATCAACATAGCTATTTTTATACTTGTAAATCTGTTCAACATCTTTGAGTACTTCATGAATGAAAAACTTTTCATCGATTCCATTTCCTTGCTCAATTCGCTCTAAGAAATCAACAATTAACTTTTGTGTTTTTACATAAGGTACAACTATTGAAGCATTGTTTATAACTGTTTGGCTAATGTTTGGTTGTGCGCCGCCTTTGCCAATAGCTATAAAATCAATCCGTTGTTGTTTGAAATACCAAAACAAAAAGTCTTTCGAGATTTCAACTTTAGGGAAAATGGCACAAACAGCTTGATTTGTTGTAGCATCAAAATCTAAAACGCCTGTTTTACCAATGTTTGCACCATACATTGCAACTAATAATGTGCCTTTGGGAAAGAGTTTAGCCGATGAGTTTTTTAAACCAGATTCTGTAATATATTCATCACAATTCGTAATTAAACCATCTTTTAATTCGCCTGATTTTACCCAAGGAATATCTCCGTTGTAATATTCAATCATTCCCCGGTTTGGCGTTCCTCCGCTTGATGTATCAGCAATATCAGCAATTTTGAGCACAGGGAATATATCCTGCAAATGCTTAAATATCATTTTTGCAGCTAAAACTGAAGGATCAACTTTTTTAAATAATTCTAATATTGTCATTTCACCAGGTCGTTTTCAAGTTCTTGAATAATAGAACTTACTTTGTTGTTTTCAGCTTTTAGAATACCAAGGATTTTACCGATGTTCAAATCTACTTCTTCAACAACTTTGTTTGGATTTTTGATGTCTAAATCAAATCCACGTTCCTTAATGGTATTGATAGAAACCTTCCAGCTTACCTCGCTTTCTTCTCTATTTTTCCACCAATTTTTGATGTCTTCAAATTCTTCAATTCGAATGGGTTTTGTTTTATTATAAGCTTTAGCACCTTCAGGTAACGTGTGTTCGTAGTACCAAACTTCCTTTGTTTTTTTGCCTTTCTCGAAGAATAAAAGGTTTGTATTTACAGTAGCATAAGGTGCAAATACACTCTGGGGCAACCGAATAATGGTGTGTAGGTTGCAGTCGGTTAATAGTTTTTCGCGTACACGGGCTTTTACACCTTCGCCGGTTAAAGAACCATCGGGCAATACAATTCCTGCCCGTCCACCATCTTTAAGCAGTTGTATAAAGAGGATCAAAAACAGGTCGGCGCTTTCTTTGGTACGGTAGTTCAACGGAAAGTTAGTTTCCATGCCATCGCCAACCACACCACCAAACGGAGGATTGGTAATGATCACATCCACCAGGTCGGCCTGCCTTATCGAAGTGAGTTCGCGGCTCAGTGAATCGCCGTTTTCAATTTGTGGCACTTCAATGTCATGGATAATCAGGTTGATTACACTGAGCATAAAAGGCAAGGGTTTTAGCTCGGTGCCTGTAATTGTTTCCTGTAAAATTTTAAGGTCGGCCACATTTTTTACCTGCTTTCGCAAATGCTCGATGGCACACACCAGGAAACCACCTGTTCCGTTGGCCGGGTCTTTCAGCTTTTCGCCCAATTGCGGATTTACCATGTCGATGATAAACTGCGTTACGGCACGCGGAGTGTAAAATTCGCCGGTGTCTTTCTTGGTGGCCAGTCCCTGCAAAATGTCTTCGTAAATAGCATTGAAAATATGGTGCTCTTTGCTGCTGTTGAAGTCAATTTCGTTTAGTTTGTTAATGGCCTGGCGAAAGGTGGTCCCGCTTTTCATGTAATTGTTGGTGCCATCGAAAATGTTCCGGATAATCACGCCCAATCTATTATCGGCCGTTACTGGCAGTTCTTTTAACTGCGGAAAAAGTTTGTTGTTTACAAAAATAATCAGTTCGTCGCCTGTTATGCCTTCGTCGTTTTCGGCCCATGTGCGCCACTGTAATTCGGCAGGAATGGCCGATTTATATTTCAGGTCGAGCAGTTCTTTTTCTTTGTCTTTATCGTCGAACAGTTTTAAAAAAATCATCCATCCCAATTGCTCAATACGCTGGGCATCGCCACTTAAGCCAGGGTCTTTCCGAAAAATATCACGTATTGATTTTATTACGCCTCCTATGTTACTCATCTATTTCTTTTTTTAATTTTGAATTTTGCTCAATCTGTTTTATTGTTTTCTCAAAATCAATTTCCTTCAATTTGAACTTGTAAGAAATCCTTACAAGTTGTGGCTTCAGACAATTCACCTTCCTCAAAGATATTTTTAAGGTGAATGGTAATGTTTTGTGGCGTAGTTTGAAACAACTCAGCCATCAACTTTTGAGTTAGCCAAACAGTCTCATTCTCTAAACGGACATCTAGCTTAGTTTGCCCGTTTTCAGTTTGATAAATAATGAATTGTGAAATTGCCATATTTCTATGCTACGCTATATAATTCGTTTTCTAAATCTCTAATGGCTTTTAAGTATTTGTCGCGGCTACCAAATATACCATTTACAATTTCAACAGTTGATCCAAAATCGGACAATGGTTTTACCTGCAATACTTCCATGCTTTCCATGTTTTCAATGCCTTCGTCGGCATATTTATCCAACAACGCCTCCAACACATTGCGGGCCTGATCGCCATATTTGGTAAAGTAGTTTCGTTTCTTAACGTTGTTCGCCCTTTCTTTGCGGGTCAAAGGTGGTTGATCATAGGCAACATGGCAAATCAAATCGAATAAATCTACTTGCTTATCGACAGCTTCATACAAAGCTTCCACCATAACACCCTGATCGACTAATTCTGCAATGATTGCTTCTTTACGTTCCGTGCTTTTCCATCGGATCAGAAAATCGTCTAACGAAGCGAAATGCTCTTTGATGAGATCCCTGGTATGGTCTTTTAAGCTTGTGGTAATGGGGCGGCCATGTTGGTCGAAATGCAATTCACGGCTAATTAATGCCGAAACTTCCACGCCATTTACATAAACTTTTTCCCTTGGCTCTCTTGCTAATCTTTCAGGAAGGTTAGTTTCAGGATATCGAATAGGCGGAATGACCAATTCAATTTCTTCTCCTGATTCCGTATCAATGATGGGTTCTTCGTTGGTTTCTTCTTCATCAATGATATTGCCCAGATCGGTTTCTTCGGTTGCCGGTTTTATTCGAATCGGGTCGCCATCAAATGACGGATCGGCAAATAAGTCGGTAGTATTTCTAAAATCTAAGATGGTGAAATAGAGTTTCCCGTATTCTTCGTTTATGCGTGTTCCGCGTCCGATAATCTGCTTGAATTTTGTCATTGAATTGATGTTGGCATCCAACACAATTACTTTGCACGTTTGGGCATCAACACCAGTAGTCATCAATTCGGAAGTAGTTGCAATTACCGGATACCTTTCTTCCGGATTTATAAAATTATCCAGTTCACGTTTGCCCTCGTCGTTATCGCCGGTAATCTGCATGATGTATTTGTAGTTTTCGGCCACTAAATCAGCATTGTGTTTTGCCAAAGCAGTTCTCATTCGTTCTGCATGATCAATGTCAACACAAAACACAATGGTTTTAGCAAATCGGTCATAACCTTTTAGAAATTCGGTCAGCTTTTCTGCGACTTTTTCTGTTCGTTCTTCGATAATCAAATGACGGTCAAAATCTCTGCGATTATAAATGCGGTCATCCACCAGATTCCCATCTATATCAGTTTTACCTTGTTCAGGCCGCCAGCCTTCAGCATCTACATTTAACGCAATTCGGATTACCCGGTAAGGAGCTAAGAAACCATCATCAATTCCCTGGCGCAAAGAATAAGTGTAAAGTGGATCACCAAAATATTCTGAATTGCTGGCTTCGTTTGTTTCCCGCGGTGTTGCCGTTAAACCAATATGTGTGGCATTTTTGAAATAGTTCAATATCTCGCGCCAACTGCTGTCTTCTTTTGCACTTCCCCGGTGACACTCGTCAATAATAATCAAATCGAAGAAATTGGGTGAGAAATCTCTGTAAGCATCTTCAATCCCAGGTTCGTTATTACTTAATCCTTGATATAATCCCAGGAAAACCTCAAAGGCTTTATCGGATGAATCGATTCCTCTTTTATTTGTTGAAACCAATTCTTCTTTTCCTTCTTTCGTTTGAACCACTTTTTTCCGAATGACAGTCATTTTGCCTTTAAAATGTCTGAAATCTCCACGTCTTGTTTGGTCAATTAAAGCGGTTCGGTCTGCTAAAAAAAGAATTCTTTTTTTAGTACCTGATTTCCATAGTCTGTATGCAATTTGAAAAGCAGTATAGGTCTTTCCGGTACCTGTTGCCATCACCAAAAGCACTCTGTTTTGTCCATTTGCAATAGCTTCAACTGTGCGGTTTATGGCTATTTGCTGGTAATATCGTGGAGTGCGTTTAGTTCCGTCAAAATAATAGTCTTGTGAAACAATCTTTTCCGAAGCATCTGTGGTGATACCTTTATATGTTTTGTATTTCTCCCAAAGTTGTTCCGGAGAAGGGAAACTATCCATATCCAGTTCGTTTTCAATATTTTCATTCGTTGCAGTTCGGTCGTGAAATAAAAAACCATTGCCATTACTACTGAAGACACAAGGGATATCGAGAATTCGGGCATAATCTAATGCCTGCTGAATACCCGATCTTATAGAATGGTTGTTGTCTTTTGCTTCAATGATTGCAACTGGAATGTTGGATTTGTAATAAAGAATATAATCTGCTCTTTTACGGATTCCTCTTGCAGTAAATTTTCCTCTAACGTATATTTTCCCATCAGTAAAAGAAACTTCCTCCAGTACCTGCAATTGCTTATCCCAACCTGCTTTTTCCAGTGCAGGAGTTATAAACTTGGTGCAAATGTCACGTTCGGATAAACTCTTTTTATCTATCATTTAAGGTGTCTTAAAGCTTTACTCTTAGCTTTGCAAGTTACAATATCTAAAGAAATAATGCATTATTGTTAAAAAAGTATTTCGAATAATATTTCATCTGTAGCAAGAGGCATTTTGCCTCTTGTATTCTTGAAAGTTGTTACGGTTAATTCCCGTAACAACTCTTGTAAGCTTCATATTCGAAGTTGACCAATTCCTGATCGAGATCTTCTGCTGCACCCTCGAAGTAAACAGTTTCCAGATAATTTACGAAAGATTCCCATACAGTGTTAGTTTCCTGATTCTTTGCGGCTGATTTTAAAGAGTAAGTTTTCATACGATAGTTTTGTTAAAAATTTGCGCAGTTTCGAGGGTCACCATCAGGAATACACAAGGAGGAACTGGAATACCGGAACCTGAGTTCTCGGGAGAGGATATGCCGGGAAAATCCTTTTGTACACCTGCTCCGCAGTTCAGGATGGAGACCATTTCTTAGCGTAATATTTTGCTACAAAACAAGGGATGGAAGTTTACACATTTAGCCATCAAAGGAGCTTGGATACTCCGGATGGGAAGTTACTGAGAATTAGCAAACGTTTATGAGTGGTGGAGGTTGGAGAGGTCAGTGTTCAGTCAAAATTGAATGAAGCTTAGGAAGTGGTCCGGTGCTGAAACAATTACAGAATGAGGCGAAATGTGTTTAGGATGACGGCGACACAAAAAAAAGCCTTTCGGCTTTCTTTTGGTTTCTGCTAGAAGGGAAGGTCATCATTCGCTCCGGCGGCCTGTTTCTTGTTCTTCTTTTTGTCGGCTTTCTTTTGTTTTGCGGGCTGTTCATCCTGAGTTGGAATGGTTGATGAAGCTTTAGTCTGATAATAACAAGTGTGAGTACGGCCGAATTTGTCTTCTTGTTTCAGTTTAGCCACATCAAAAGAGAGATACTTTACTCCGTTCTTTTCGAACACTGCCTCTTCAAGGCCTTCGACTGGTAATACAATTCTAACGATGTCTAGGTTTTCTACCTGAGTTCCTTTTCCGATGTAATGTTTTTCAAAAGTTGTCATAAGATTGAATTTTAAGTTATAAAAAAATTTATACATGATTGACTATTCTGATGAAGGGTGGCAAGGGAGGAACTGGAATACCGGTGAGCACTGCTCGTCCTGAACTTGGTTCAGGAAGGATATGCCGGGAAAATCCCTTGACAGGATTCCTTCCATCCAAGAATAAATCTTTGTATATAATTTTGACTAACGGTTCAATATTCTGTCAACCGTAGAAAATTTACTTCGGCAAAAGGTTACTCAGGTAAACCGGGATATTGTGTTAGAGTTGTTACCTGTGAAGGGTTTTGTGATGCGTGCTTGGGGTTACGGACAATACCGCATTGAGGCTGTGCTAACGAAAGGAGATGACCGGCAACCAAACGTTATTCAGATTAAAGCAGTAACTATTCCCAGGATGATACCCAAAACAAAAAGCCAAAAAGTAGTAAACAGGCTGTCCGAATGATGGCTATTCCAGCAGAAACCAAATGCCGAAAGGCTTTTATGGGAGCTTTAAAATTCTGAGATCTGAGTTAGCGAACAAAAAAGGAGTGGTTTGGCATACTTTTGTGTTAATTATTGATTTGTTCTTTAACATCGCGTACTTTCAGATCGAATTGGAATATTGTGCAGATCGATTTGGAATTAAATCTTTTACGAACTGTTGGTAAGTATATGTTTATCTTTAATATTTTCTAATGATAGTTTACAAGAATCACCAAACAAATGGAATAATTCTATATCGGGTTCTATTGGCATATTCCAAATAACCTTGCAATTCATTTTTTAAGGTTTTATCCTCCAGATTTGTTCTTGTAATTAATAGTAAAATCATCAGGCATATTGGAATAAAACTCCAAAGTGAACCAAACAGTAATGGAAATCCCAATGATTGAATGATCGAACTCATATATGCGGGATGTCTTACAATTTTACATAATCCTAAATCAGAAACAATTTGTTTCCTGTCAATTTGAGTCCGGGCTGTACTTGAGAAGAATTTATTTTGCTTTTGCGCAATTAGAAAAAGGAGTTGTCCTGAAGCAGTTAAAAAGATCCCTAACAGATAGATGCTCCAATGAAAATAAGGTGACCAATGGTATCTTCCAGAATCAAGACCAGCTATTACAAAATTGAAAATTGTTGTCAGTAAGGACAATCCTAATATGATCTTATCCCATTTTTTTGTTCCTTCTCCCGGTTTTGACCGTTCCATTATAAGATCTGCATCAATCCGCAGAAATGTATAATTTAATATCGTCATGATCAATCCTAAGAACACATAGATCAATCCTTGCCAATAATCTATTCGACCAACACTAATAAACAGTATAGTAAAAAATAGAAATGTGCCTATAAAGTGTTTAATCACATAATTTATCTTCATGATTTATGAATTTATTTTGTCCAAATATTTCTCATTCTTCATAGATATTGGCAAATGGTTAAAATATTCAGGGTATAATAGCGAATGTTAAATAACATGCCAGATTATTTATTTGGTCCGTTCCCCACTTCAATGATGCCTTTGTAATAGTGCCTTTTTATTTCGGCTGATTGTTCGATAAAGGCAATTAATCCTACCTGATTAATCTTACAAAGGTTGAAAACTTTCATATTATGCGGTAAAATGTTGGCTCGGTCAGCAGCAGGTTGAAGTCGGATGCAGGGAAAATCAGTACATCCCGAACAGAATTCGAGATCGTTCTCTTTTACACATACCCAGGTTTTACAGAGATCCGGTATTATAGGACAATTCCCTTCAACTGCCCGGCAGCCATGACAGGGCAACTTCTCTTTTGCAATGCCACGGAGAACCAATGTTTGATAAAGTGAATCATTTTCAGTCAAATTATGCAATTCGCAAATACCGCAATCAATGCCACATGGAGCAACCAGGCTGATCCGGTTGTTTAAAGTATTTGTATCCATTACAATAAATTAAATTTTTAAGTAAAGATACCACGTACCTAAAAGAACATCAATTTAAGTTTATTGAATGACCTAAAAAGGAACTTGAATCCATCAAGTTTTTGAATTTCTATTTTTGGTTACTTGCGAATACTTCTATTTTTTAAATCAGTAAATTTTGCTGTTTATTTAGTATCGGTAAGTTTATTTTCCCCTTCCAGAAGGTCCATCTTGATAATATGTTGCATTTTTGTGGGTTCTTCAAACAGTGGACTGTGTGCAAATTTGTCAAATGTATAAAACCCCTTCAATGGCACTTTAATTTTTTCGAAATAGTCTTTTGCCAACGAATAAGAAACTGTATAATCATATATACCATGAAAAAAATACACTGGAATTTCAAGTTCAGTTATTTGTTTCGACAAATCAGTAACCAGCATTTTATTCCACAATGAGCTAACTCCGGAACAGGATTTTCCACGCCACATATTGACTTTTTCAATGAACGTGTAATCTCGGCATGTAAGTGATGGTAAAAATATACCAGTGATTACCGAATTCATGTCATGTGTTGTACCAATACCAAGGATATGCATGGCTTCGTCACGCAATGCAAGGTAAGCATCCGGAGTGCCTTTTGTCAAAGAGACTGGTGCTGCCTCAAATTTTCTGACTATTCCTGTTTTTCCTTTTCTTTGAATTTCTTAAGCATATATTCGTAAGCCAGTCTTTCAGATTTAAGCTGATCCGTCATCTGAGCCACGCCAATGTAAGCATAATATAACTCTGGTACCTGTGCAGCCACTTGCAGGCCAATGAAGGTTCCTGCTGAATGCCCCATGAGGTAAATTTTTTCCCTTCCAAAGCGCTTACGGAGGTAATTTGTCTCCTCTTTTGTGTCCGATATCATTTGTTCCAGTGTCATTGTCTCCGGCAGAATACTGGCACTGAATGATAGTCCGGAACCGCGCTGTTCCCACCAAACTAAAGTGAAATAGTCTTCAAGACCTGTCGGGTATTTCTTCATTAGGTAGTATTCAGGCATTCCGCCGTGAAGGTAAAGTAGAACTGGTTTTGTTGAATCTTTACCCATAATAAACATTCCCTGCTTTAACCCATTTATATTGACAAAGATTTTTTCCGAAATGCTCCTTATCAATTTATTTACGCTTTTATCTATAAAAGGTTCAGATTTCCCAGGGCTGCATAGTAAAAGAGCCTAGTATGCAAGTCAATAATATTGAAAATAGAAATAACATACATCTGCTATAGCTGATGCATTAATCTCATCACATCTATGGGTGCCGGAAATAATTTCATTGCATAACTGATTTTGAATATTTAGGAAATAATAGCTAATAGGAACTATGACAATGATTTTCAATACAATCTTAAATGCCGCTGTACAAAGTCAACGATATCATTCATCGCTTTAGTTGCTTCAGGAAACATGGGTGACATGAGTGGATAGCAATGCACCATTCCGGGCCCATTTCTGAAGGTGACTTCAACACCTGCTGCCTTTGCAATCACACTGAACTTCTGACCATCCTCAAAAAGCTCATCATCTTCTCCTGAATTAATCAGCAGTGGCGGAAGACCCTGCAGATCACCAAACAAAGGTGAAATCAGCGGATAATCGATCGGGTTATTTCCGGCATAATGAGTTCTAAACACCAACCAGGAATCGAGTGGTGCCGGTGAAACCTTGTTTTTCGTTCGATATGATTCGCTTGAACAACTCAGGTCTGTCCAGGGCGAAATAGCAACGGCAGCAGCAGGCATTGCGATCTGTTTTTCTTTTAATGCGAGCAGAAGTGCCAAACACAAACCTCCACCGGCAGATTCACCTGCAAACAATATATTTTCGGGTTTTAATCCAAAAGAAAGTAACCACTGGTATATTCTCACTGAATCATTCACCGCCGCGGGAAATGGATGTTCGGGAGCCAGACTGTATTCGTAAACAAGATTCGTCACTCTGGTGTTTTTTGCGAACTTTGACACAAATCCCCTATGATCGCTGCATGACCCTGAAACATAACCACCACCATGAACATATAAAATCAACTTCTGAGTATCGGCTCCCGAAGGAATCAACCATTCCGATTTCATTCCTTCAATGATTTGAGTCCTAATTTCAACACCTTCAGGAATTTTGGCATACTTGCTTGCTCCTTTCTCACAGCGATCCCGAAATCCCTCAATGGAGGTTTCCATGGTAAATACCTCTTTTTTTAATTGTCCTCTCAACAAATGGGAGTTTCTCATTAAGAAATTGAAAAGTTTACTTTTTACACTTGTCATGACTTTTTTTGACTGGTTAATTCGATTTTTAATATTAGGATCAAATCGGATTATTAAAGTTGGAGAACAGTTATCAACCGGTTCTTATACAGATTTTTGCCTTCAACCCGGATACAAACTCCCCGTCCTTTCCAATAATCATCCGATTCGCATTTCATTAATTGCATATGCAAGTGCGGTCTTTCCGACATACCTGAATTACCAGCTTTTCCGATCAAGTCATTTTGATGTACAAAATCGCCTTCTTTCACTTCAATGCTTCCTTTTTTCAAATGTCCCAGCAAAAAATAAAAATTGTCTTTTTTAATGACAACGGTATTTCCAGTGTTGTACTTATAATTTCCTGAGAAAGGTTGGTTGTCTTCAATATCATTAATCACTTTCAGAATAACGCCTTCAATTGGAGCAACAATTTCTTCATCGAAAATTGGATAATCTTCATTTCTGAAGGGCAGAAATTTTGTTGGTATTTCGCTAAGTTTCACTATGTCAGTGGCATAAAGCATCGCCAGATTCGTTTTCTTCTTTTTATGCAGTGGCGAGTGAAAATGGTAATTCATCAGGCGGCTTGTTTTTGAGTTTCCACCGTCGGTAATCAAATATGCGCCATGTTTGAAAGGAAACCTGATTTCAACATTCTCCTGATCGTTTTTAAAAATCACCAGAATAATCTTGAAAAGGGTGAAAAGCAGGTACAATTCAAGCAATACGAAAAAGATGAGCCGAGACTGATTGTAAGGTTCGGTAGTTGACGATAATTGGTTAGCTAAAATCAAGGCAATATTCATAATTTCCATTGCTGAACAGTAAGACCACCTAAAACGGACTCCCTGAAATTCCCAATAACCGGCAAAAAACAAAATAAGCAAAAAAGTTTGAACGATCGTCAGAAATAGGAAGCATTCACCTTGTATAATTAAGGAAAGCAAAAGCAATACCGGTAACAGCAAAAGGTGACTGAATATATATTTGAACTGTATCTGGTTACGTTCTTTCAAGTGATTGGATTTTAAAGGTTATTAATAGTGAATTAGAGTTTTGATGTGTTTTATAAGACACTTTTAATACCTGGAATTTTACGAATATAATGAGCAATCAGATAACAAATTGTGATACTTACTACAAAAGCCACAATGAATTTGACGGATGGAGATAAATTTACCGACTCAAACAACATGGTAGCTGCCACCACAATAACTGGATGAATGATGTAAACTGTATAACTATCAACAGCAGAATTAGTGAAAAACCGATTCGTTTTGTTCAAGTATTTTTGAAATGCTGTGATTGAAAAGTAACAAAATCCTACACAAACAATTGCTTCCCATGATGTCAGAAAAAGTGATCCCAAACTTACCCCACCAAGATACTGAACGATCTTTGACGGATCTTTGGCAATTGAAATATGTATAAATACAATGGCAGGAATGACTACCAATGCAACAAAAAACCAAATGCTGGATTGTTTGAAAGAAAGTCTGTCGAGCCAATTCTTCCTTTTTGCTATGATTCCCAACGCATAGAAAACCGAGTAAAGTGCAAAATAGCCGATTTGCAAACCAATGATGTTTTTACCGCCAATAGGATAAACCACACGCAACAAAAACGCCAGTACAGAACAAACAAGAATGAAGACTGCAATATGCCAATTCGCTGGCATATGGTCTGAAATAAATTTTGAAACGAAGATTTTCGAATATTTACGGTAAATGGCGTATATACTTTCGAAAATTAAAAGAGCCAACACAAACCACATGTGCGCCGTATTGGGATACTTTGTATTGCACAACCAGATAAAACCCAACAAATTGCCGGGATTTGAATGCGTATGAACCTGAATTCCATAAGTTAAGCATGGATTTATCAGTAACGAATAAATTAATAATGGAATGCCTAACCGAATAAATCGATCTTTCAGATAAGTACCCGATCCTTTTTTATCGAATGAAGCAGGCATTAGAAATGCTGAGATAAAAAAGAAAAGGCTCATAAAGAAGGCCTGATTGATGGTAAGTATCGAAGATAAGATGATTTCTTCTGCACCTTTAACAGTTTTAGGTGAGATATAACACCAACCCCCTAAAGCTCCATAAGCAATTGCAGTATGATGAAAAATCACCAAAACGGTTAATGTTATCCGTAAATTATCAATGTAAAAAACTCTCCTCATAAAATAATATATAAGTTTCTACAGACTATTTTTTTTAAATTTGATTTGTTATCCTAACTCAAGTTGCATAATCATAGGCATTTCCTGGATCATTTGTCTTCTACGACCTCCTGATTGGTATTTTTTTCATAGATTTTCACTACAAGTCATGTTTAGCAGGAAAAGCTGAATTGGCAAATTCACCCATTCTGACTCCAATAATGATCGCTTTTATGATCATTTTCATGGTTAATATCTGGTTTTCTGTTTTCTGAAATTGTACTTCTATGACTTAGGGTTCCTTGAGATTCATTACTACTTAAAATTCTGAAGGGAAGATAGAAATGAATAAATTTCAAAAAAAAAAAATTAGAGTGAATGACCAGTTCTTGCCGATGAATGAAGGGTTGTTTATATTGAAAATCGGACAAGAATTAATTTGTAACTGATGTACTTTTGATTTCATAAAGTGTATCAAAAAATAACTGAGGCTGGTCAAACATGGTGAAATGCCCGGCACCTGGCAAAATGAAAAGTTTCTTATCAGGGGCAATTATCTGGTTAAAGTATTCCTTTGCAATTACAAAGGGTGCCTGCCAGTCATTTCCGCCAAGAATGTAGTAAACAGGAACCTGATATTCTGCTGATCCAGATTTTAAATCATAAGTTTCTAAAAATTCCATCAACTTTTTGTTTGCTTTTGACGCTTTCAAAAAGGCAAAAAAGTCGGAGAACTTAATAACCGGACTTTTCAGTATTCCTTTCCATATTGTGAAACCTATCTCTATTGAAAGCTTATATTTAGCCTGAAGTTTGCGTATTTTATTGCATTTTTTCATGAATGCAGCATCAAATTTTTTGGTGGGATATTCACCAACCTCATCAAGAATTCGCAATGATTTCGTGTCGTTAGCCTGCAAAATTAATTCCCTAACTTTCTCATAGCCAACCCGCTCATTTTCCAACATTCCAATCACCTGTCCAACTCCAATGTAATAAGCCACATCTTCCGGATATTGCCTGACAAAAGTGCTCCCCAAAACGCTTCCCCAGGAATGACCCAGCAGCACAATTTTCTGTTGATTATATTTTTCCTTCAGGTAATGAATAATATCCCGCAAATCATCATGCAACAAATCGATGGTAGGCAATTTATCCGGATTTTTGGTGAGTGTTTTACCTGCACCTCGCTGATCCCAATGGACGATGGTGAAAATATCTTCCCATTTTTCCTGAAAAAGATGCCCAACGATTGAAAAAGCGCCTCCGGGTCCACCATGTAAAAATAACATCACCGGATTATCAGCTTTTTTCCCTGAATGAAACAGGTACTGACTGATGCCATTAATAGTGACATACTCTTCAAAACAGATGATTTTATTTGACTTGTTCTTCATAATCTTTACATTTCTAATTCTTATATTCTGCTTCCAATGCCTTAATATTCTTATTTTTCCAAATGAATGGAACCACAAATACGATCAGGATTCCCGACAACACAAACATCAATCCGATGCCGCGACCTTGCCCTGTTCCAACTATTTTTCCAACTGTTGATGCCAGCAAACCTCCATTTTGTAACAAAGGGTTAAAAATTTTATCGGCCAAAATACCGGCAATACTGAAGGCGATAAGCATGCCCAATTGGGTAATAAGCGAAACGATTGACCATACCCGTCCCTGAAGGTTATTCTCCACATTTCGTCTGATCAGCACTTCGATTGAAGTATTTACAAAAGGCAAGGCTGCAAAAAACAAAAATCCCGAAGAGACTATAAATGCAATATTGGTTGAGGTTCCGAACAGGGCATAAAACAATCCGGTAAGAAGCATCGCAATCGCCAAAACCGAAACCTGCCTTTTCGTTTTACTGAAAAGGCCAATAAAAAGACTGCCACCCAACATTCCTGAAACGGAAATGGTTTGTAAAATTCCAAGTGTTTTTGCGTTGCTAAAGGCCAGTATCATTGGCCCGATCAGTGCTTGAAGAAAACCAACCGAAAAAGTTACAATTGATGTGATAAATAATAGACAGACTAAGGTTCTGCGTGCAAATATATATCTGAATCCCTGTATAAAATCAGCAAAAAAATGCTCATTCTGAGTCTTCCGATCCAATGTTTTGATCTTCTTTTTAACAGCGAAAACGGCGAAAACGGCAACAAGGAAAGTCGCGATGTCAATCATCAGAATTTGCTCGATTTTCACCCAATGCAGCAAAAACCCGGCAATAATGGGCGAAATCAGGAATCGTGACGATTCGGCCAATTGCATCAGTCCGCTGGCTTTCGAATAGTCTTTTTCATCAAGCAAATCGGTAACTGAAGCTTTATAAGCCGGATTTTGCAAGGCCACGAAAACCGAACTGGCAGCCACGCCAGAATAAATGACCCACAATTCGTGAATGCCTGAAATAAACATCAGAAGCATAAAAACGAGACCCAATGTCGAACCAAAATCGCCGATCATCATGAGCAGCCTCCGGTCGATCCGGTCGGAAAGTGTGCCACCAAATGGTCTCAGCAAGTAGGATGGCAGAAAGGCAAACAAAACAATGAGCGAATAGGCTGTGGCACTGTGAGTGGTTTCAAATGCAAAAACTCCAAGTGCAAAGGCACTTAGTCCGCTTCCGATGCTGGAAACGAACTGTCCCAGCCAAATGATCAGGAACCGTCCTGATAATTGATTTGTTGAATTAGTCATATTGTGAAGCTGATCGTTTATGATCAGGTTTTCATCTGCAAATTTTTAAAGGAAACGTAAAGCAGGTGTTGGCAAAAGCCGTATGATCCTATTGTCATCAATTTCGTTTCTTTTAATCCTTTCAGAAGCATTCGAACCGTGGAAATATAAAATATCAGACCAACCAACATCAGTATTATTCCTGAAACTAGCAGAATTTGAGAGCATTCAGGAGTATAGTTAAAAAGTGGTTTGTTTTTACTGTTGAAAACCAGTGTCGCAGCCAGCCACGGAAACAGAACAATCGCTATTTTCGGCCCAATTCCCAACGCATTTAACTTTTTCAATTCCGAATTATTTTAATCCAAAGCGGTAACTGAATTTAATGAGGAAAACATTGTGCGGCTTGTTGTTCCCAGAATTGAACAAGTCGCCTAAATCTTTGGCAAAATCCATTTTTCCTGAAGTATCGGAACTTTCACGGGTCTGGCTCCAAACCAGAAATATCGATGAGCCCGGACTATATTCCCACCGCAATACCAGATTGGACAAAAATGCTTTGTAATTGAAATCGGGTTTGTCAAAGGTGTAATCAGTCTTATGGTCCAAGTTTTCATCAATCAGGTACTGATCGTCAGTTAATGAAATTTGTGTCGGCGAAAGTATTTGGAATCGGTCATGGTATATTTCTGCCATCGGACGATCAATTAATTTATAGTTGTAATAGCTGCCAGTGGCAATAAATGGTTGTCCCCAATATTGTAAGGTCAGGTCAGGGCTTAGGTTCAGGTTTATTCTGAAAGACGCGCTCACCACCTTCTGTTCGATACTTGCGAAAATATATTTATCATTCGAACCAACTGTTTGAGTGCTTACATACTGAAGTTCGCTGTAAGATTTGTTAAATCCGGGATTGAAGGAAAAAACAACGAAATTGGTTGGTTTATATGAAAATCCTGCATTGGAATAAAATCCACTGGAGCTCTTTTGGTAGCCAAAATTGAGGTTGCCGTAAACATTGAATACCAATTTTTTTCGGCTATCTGTTGAGACCCCCAGCCTGTAACCCCAATTTCCGGGAGTTTTCATGGTCGGACCACCGCGCAAAAGACTTTGATCAAGATTGTTGCCCCTGAAAGCGCCTCCTGTGTAAAGGTTCCAGAAATTTTTAAAATTGAGGTTTCCGTTCCATTCCAGACCGCTGGAAACCATTTGGCCTCCAAAATTCCACTCACCATAATAATCGCTGTTGATGTTATAGCTTCGGTAGAATTTTTTGGGATTAAACTGTGTGTACTGACCCCAAACTACGTTTAGAATTTGATCCGCCTGTCGCAGATAACCTACGTCATTAGTCTCGAATCCCGGCGATTTCCAGATAGACATGGCCATAAAATTCCAGTGCCCATTCAACTTCAGAATCTGCATCTTTCCGCCTGTTCCGGCAAGCGAAGTTCTGTTCGTATCCAACACCGTATAATTATTATCTGGTCGCTGATAATACCGCAGTGAAGATTTTTGGGTATTTTCAATCGCCTTTTTCGAGCCTTGAACCAAACTAAAAGCCGTATTTAAACTGAACATCCAGTTTTTATTTTTAAAATACTGTGTAAAATCTGCACCTCCGGTATAAGCCGATTTATGAAGATAATCGCGAACATCATTGTTCAGTTCACGGTTGGTGGCTGTAAAAATACCCCCAATCAGGGTATTACCATCATGGCTGTCTTTTTGAACCCGGCCAATCATATAGTTGGTGAGTGGTTCAACGGTTTGCCGCATTCTTCCGCCATTCGTGTCAATTTCAGCAATTTCCTGATTCGTTAATGCATCGATGAAACCAACAGAAAGCCCACTTTTTGTTTTGCCTGTCAGTTTTGCTGCTCCCAAAATGGTCGTCTGAATTGGGAAATCAACATTCCAATTGTCATTCCAATTGTCGTGCATATCAGGCGATACCTGTGGCCGGCGGCCAATTCGTCTGGAATAAAACAAGTTGTCGTTGCCATTCTCTCCATCGCCAACTCCCAGATTAAAACTGGTTATGTTGTTTCCTTCCACAAAAAACGGACGTTTTTCCTTGAAAAAGGTCTCATAGGCAGTAAGGTTTACTTCAGAAGGGTCGGCTTCCACTTGTCCAAAATCCGGATTAATGGTAAGATCCATCGTCATGTTATTGGTAACACCAATTTTCGCATCAATACCTCCGTTAATTTTAGATGCTTTTCCTGAAGCCAAAAACGGATTGTCCTGATCTTTCTCGTAAGTTTCGGTCCGGGCTACCGTGTATGGTGTAACATCAAATATTTTTCGCGGTTTAATCTGGTCCAGACCTTTCAGTTCGCCAAACAAATGAATCAACCCGGGCGCTTCTTTTGGTATGTGCTGCCAGTAATCGGTTTCATTTTTCCGGTACAAAACACGACCAACTTCCAAACCCCAAACCGTGCCCGACTTTTTATCGAAACGCAGCTGACTGAAGGGTATTTTCATCTCGGCAATCCAGCCTTCGTTGTTGATGGAAGTCTGCACCCACCAGTTTGGATCCCATGATTCATCTTCATTCTGACCATCGTTGGTCATCATGTGATCATATTTTACTCCGGCAGAACTGACACCAAAAAGAAAGCCGGTTCGTAAATCATGGAAACTATCAATAATAAGTCCAACAAGATCGCCGTCAGATTCATCGCGTCGGGTAAGGCGGTTGACAATGCTGTCGGGACTGGAATCGAAAGCTTTAATAGCTACATAGAGATAGTTATCGTCATATAATATATTGAACTCGGTTCGCTGCGAGGCGGGTTTTCCACTGAAAGGCTGATTCTGCGTAAAATCATCGATCCAATAGCCTGATTGCCATGCCTGATCGTCGAGGGTTCCGTTAATGATCGGAGGCGTTGTGATGCGGGTTGCAGTGAAGGATTTTTTTTCAGGGGTTTGTGCTAAAACAAGAGGGAAAATGCATATCATGAGCACTCCAAAAAGGATAAGTTGTTTCATAAAATAAATCGATTGGTTCTGTTTTCTGAACTTGTTGTTTCTGTTTCCTTTGCTTCAGACGACTAGCTGATCTTTTCGTTACATGCTTTTGGAATAATTGCACAATCGAAACTTCCATATCTGTCATAAAAAAACATGGTGAAGTTAGAACCGATTGGTAAAACAAAAAAAGAAAAATAGAATGAATGCCCTGTTACTGCCGATAAACGGACTGCTTAACAGGTTAAACCCGGAAATGACAAATTGTGTGAACGATACAAATTATTCACTCAAAATACTTTCTTAAAATTCAGGGCGACTCTCAGATGTCAGTGTTTTTTTCAGTCATCAGATACCCAGCCAATAAGTCATTTAAATGACAGTTCATTTTCATTTTTTGAGTCGAAGCTTGATTTATCGGATTTAAACACAACATAGAAGTCGCTCATAGTGGCAAAACACCATTTGAAAATGCTGTTAAAATTGATCTCATTCAACTGGGCATTGAATTGAATCAGGTTTTTATTTCCTTTTTGTTCCTGACATAGTTAAATAAGGCAGTATGCCTTTTATGAATCTTTAGATATGGAACATTTCACAAGTTTTTCTATATTCTTTTTCGATCATTTCTTTTGCTGGTCCGATCAAAGTGTTCCATTGGCTGTTTATCCGTTTTACATACCAATTGTAACCCTCTTCAAATGCAAACTTCCTTACTCCGAATATATAATAAGTCCAATAAAAGGGTTGTGCAATTTGCGACATAGCATCGGCATTCGAGATACAAACGGCTTCAGGAATATCGGCTTCAAGTGCAATTGGCTGAGAATGGGTGCGGATGCAATGCAGAACCTTTTTCTTTTGTTCCAGCGTGAGCAGGAAATTTTCAAGTAGTTTTTCTGCCATTTCAGCGCCTTTTCGGCATGTTGGGCCAGCAGCGAAGAATCGGAGATTGCCGCAACATCGTGCATCAAAGCAGCAATCTGGACTACTACTTTATCTGCATTTAGCCTTTCAGAAAGTTGTAAACTATACTTCTCAACCTGTTTGATATGAAGATCATAAAACGAAGGGCCAAACAGATTGGAAGGTTGCCGGCAGAGGTTGTGAACGTATGGTTCAATATCTTGTATCTGTTTCATGAAATTTTTCCTCCTATGTTTTTGAAAATTTAGAATGTTCAAGCACCAAGAAAGAGCCTGAAAATACCAACCGTATCGTAAAACCTATGTACGAGAATCAAATACCATACATTCCGGCCAAAATAGAAATATAGCAAGCTCATAACTACCGAAAACCAGAAAGTGCCAATAATTCCGCCAATCCCCTGGTAATTGTGGGCAAATGCAAATACCACGCTTACGACCAGAATGGAAATGCTTTTTTGTAAAACCGGATTTGTGAAGAGTGAATTGATCCGGTTAAACAGATAACCCCTGAAAAAAAACTCTTCGAACAGGCCGCCAACCAGCCAACCAAGAGCCAACATGCCGATCAAATTCATTACATTTCCCTATACCTCCTTGTAGGCAGACAAGTCAGGTTCAGCGCCAACCAGCTTTGTTATCAGTGGTTCAACGAGGAAATTGTCGACAAAACCAAAAATTATTCCGATGGCAATTGCGGTGAAAAGTTGTTTTTGTTTTACTGATCGAAAGCCAAATTCTGACCAGTTTTCTTTCCTGATGTACTTTGACAACACTTGGACAATATTTTGAGAACATTGACAAAGTGACTGCTTTTAAGAAATGGTTAGGCGAATAAAAATCGTTTGTCCAAACCCATTCCCCAACGGTGAAAGCTACAAATCAGTTGTCCGGAACCATTCCCCAACGGTGAAAGCTATAAATCGGTTGTCCGGAACCATTCACAAAAGGTGAAAGCAATCGATTGTTCGAACTAAATATAAACAACTATTCAGAATATGACTGATTCAACAGGAAAATCCAAATCCGGCAATACAATCGTCCTCACTTCAGTAGAGATAATCGTATTGTTGTTGCTACCCTTGCCATTCCTCAAACTCAATGTATTGTACCTGGTATTTGCATTGATAATCGCACTGTTAGCCAAGTTCCACTTTCAGTAAAGTATAAAAATTATGGTTTTCTGAAGCTCAACTGATACATTTTGCCTTTGTCGAGAAGTTTCACCTCAACCTCCAGCATTTCTTCCGGCACCAGATCAACGGGCGCAATTGTCCGTGCTTTATCAACATCAGCTTCATTAAAAAACCTTCCGACAAAAGGGGTTTTTCGATATTGTTTTGCTATCCGTTCTTCTGTTTCGTCGATGATAACTATTCGTGTCTGCGGCTTAGCCACCCTGACCATTTCATCGATTGCCCGCTTTCGGTTGTTGAAAAAATTAATGCCGCCAACATGGAAAACACTGTCAAATACCTGATCTTTAAAAGGCAGATATTCGGCATTGCCCTGAAAAAGCTCCATCGGAATTTTCCATTTCCTTTCGTTTTTCTTCGCTTGCTTAAGCATTCCCGCTGAAATGTCCAGTCCATAGAAATGAGCATTTTGTGGCAATACTTTAAAGTTCCAGCCGGTGCCGACCGATGTTTCCAGAACCTTCCAGTTTTCTTTAACCTCAACATCTTTCATCCAATCGCTACGCAGTTTCTTCAAATCGTAAAAAATGGAATAGATTATCTCGGCAATATCGTTTAGGTTACTGATCCTATCGTAAAAAAGACGGTACTTCTGGTTTAAACCTTCTGTTTTTTCAAGGGCTAAAAAGTTAGGGATACCATTTTCAATTGCTATTTTGTTTCCCGACTGGTCGATCAGCATATTTTCCTGCTCCAGACGAAGCCCCTCTCCGTTGTATGGATTAATTAAGAGTTCAATTGTTGATTGTTTCATTAGTTTTAAAAATGCTGGAATATAAAATCGAAATTCTGAATTATGACTGATACAAGCGTTTCATTTATAGATTGAAACGATTATTCGCCCAGCCATTTCTTAAATGCAGTCACTTTGTCGATGCTGACGAAAGTATCGTCAAGCGGCTTGGGTGCAAGTTCGAGCTTGAGGTGACTTTTTGGGAAAACATGCACCTGTTTAATGCAGCTGTGCTTAATGAGGTATTGTCGGTTAATCCGGAAAAAATCGTTCGGGTTCAGTTCGTTCATCAAATTATCCAGCGAATAGTCAACCGGATAATGTTTGGTATCATTCAAAACGGCGTAGGTCATGCCTTCTTTTGAGTAAAAGTAGGCAATTTCAGAAACACCAAACGATTTGATTTTCTGTCCGTACGAAACCGAAAAACGTTCTCTATAGTTGACTTCTTTTTTGTTGATCAGGTCAAATAAAGCCGACATATCGATACCGTTTTTCTGTCCGTTCCAGGCCTTGTACTTGGCTATGGCATTGTTCAATTCTTCCTGCACAATGGGTTTGAGCAGATAATCAATGCTTTTCAGCTTGAATGCACGGATGGCATACTCGTCGAATGCCGTAGTGAAAATAATGGGCGAATCAACTTGAACCTTGTCGAATATGGCAAAGCTTAGATCATCTTCCAGGTGAATATCCAGAAAAATCAGGTCGGGATGGGTATTGTTTTTAAACCATTCTACAGAATCTTCAACCGATTCCAGATTAGCCAGTACTTTTATGGATGGGTCATAAGCCATCACCATACTTTCAAGACGGCGCGCTGCCAATTGTTCATCTTCGATAATCAGGACATTCATTGTTTCAGGTATTTAAAGGTTATTATTTTACTACTTCAGTCCGTAACATTTTACCGGTTTCCAAATAGTGGTTCAACATCTTTTCCAAACCTTTAATATTCTTTCCAAATTCAACGTTGGAACAAGCTTCAATATATTGATTTCCTTCTTCATTCAAAGCTGTAATTACCTGAACCCAAATTGCTGTAGTATCACCTTTTTCGTTGGCAGACAGATTAATAGTGTACCGAATCACAAGTTTTTCAGAAACCCTTAAGAACTGAATCAATTTGTTTGGTTCAAATAGGTTGGTAATCCAGATTTCTTCCTTTTCTCTAGGAAAATTTGTTTTGAAAATACAACAAAGCTCAGCCAGTCCCGAATCGGAATAAATCAGGTCGCATTTCCATGTTTCGATCCATTCATACTCGCGGGTTGGGCACAGCAATGGAAAAATATTTTCCGGAGTGGAATTCAGTTGTTGTTCAGCCATTAAAAAGCACCTCTTGGCTTCAAATTGAGCAGTTGGCATATTATTAAATTTTTTGTTTAAACTCATTTTTTAGTAAATACATCAGAAAAAAAAGATGACTCCATTTTTACCCATTCTGACTGCGGAAGATTCCGATATTTAACAATCACTAATATTAGCTCTTCCATTATGATCGGTTTAAGCAAAAAGTCCAGTTTATTTAGCCTGAAAATCTTTGCCAAAAGTTCGTCGGTTGCAAGGGTAAACACCATTGGACATGAAATGGTTACCTGATCGAAAATTGAAAAACTTAAATTGTCTTCCAGGTGATTGTCCATAAAAACCAAATCCGGAGTTTCGTGACTTTTGAACCATTTTACCGATTCGGTAACCGATTCGAGTTTCACTACAATCTGAATATCTGGATCAATTTCATATATCATCCGCTCTAGTCTGCGTGCTGCAAACTCCTCATCCTCAATAATAACTACATGCATTTTACTTATTCTAATTTTTAAAATTCCTCTACCAATGGTATTCTGGCCCTAAAGTGTTTTTCTGTTTTTTCGAATTCTGGTAATGTATTATTTAGTAGCCGATAACGATTCTGAATATTTTTCAATCCAACTCCTGTCGAGGTCATGTGTGCCTCACGTTCCTGAAGGTTATTTACAACGTTCAACTGATTTGTCTCGTCAATAAAAATATCAATTACCAGCGGCGATTTTTTCGACATCGAATTGTGCTTGATAGCATTTTCGATCAGCAGTTGCATGGCGAGCGGAATAATCCTGAAATTCTTCTTTTCATCCGGAATGCTGATATTCACCACCACTTTATCCATAAAACGAATGTTGAGCAGAAAAATATAGGCATCCAAAAAGTTAAGTTCTGTGTTCAGGCTTACCAGCTCATTATCTTTGTTTTCAAGAACATACCGATATACTTTCGCTAGGTGTTCTGTAAATTTTTCGGCCAGTTCGGGTTCCAGCCTGATGAGTGATGTAAGCACATTCAAACTGTTGAAAAGGAAATGGGGATTCACCTGTTGCTTCAGTACATCAAACTGCGATTGAAGGTTTTCCTTTTGTAATTTGAGTAATTGGGTGTTGGCCCTGGTCAGTTCTTTGGTTCGTTCTTTAATTGTTTTCTCCAAGTCCTGATTGACTTCTTCGAGTCGTTTGTGCGCCGTTTTTAACTCCTCCTCGGTTTTAATCCGGTCGGTAATATCTTTTGCAGTTCCAACAACGGCAACTTTTCCATCAAGTTCGGTAAGATTTGTCGATAGGATAACCGGAATCCGGGTTTTCCCGTCTTTATGCAGAAGCAAAAATTCATAACTCCATGAACCCGAATTACTAAATTTTCGTCCCAGGTTTCTGCGGTTGGCTTCATCCAAAAATTCCGGAGGAATAACTGCATTAAAATGTTTGCCCATCATTTCTTCAACGGTATAGCCCAGAATATTCACGATGGCATCATTCACAAATAAGAATTTTTCATCCTGAAGTACAAAAAGTCCTTCCTGCAAACTTTGAATGACATGCCTGTAATGTTGTTCACTTTTCCGAAGGGTTTCTTCCATGGCTTTGCGTTCTGAAATATCGATGATTAGCCCTCGAATGCCCACCAGTTCTTTATTTTCAATCATGGCAGCACTGTATATCAGGATGGGGAAAGTGGAACCATCACTATGCAAAGCGGTATATTCGTGAGCGACTTCCGTCCTGTTTTGTTTCAATGCATTTTGGATATTTGCTTTCATTCGCTCGCGATCTTCCGGCACAATGCCACTGGTCGAATGAAATAAAAGATCACCTTTAGAAGTGCCAAAAATCTCTCTTCCTGATTTATTCAAATAAATTACATTTCCATGAAGATCGAGTTCAAAAACCGTTTGAGGCAGCAAATCAGCTAGTTCACGATATCTATGCTCGCTCTTTTCAAGGTCTACCTGCATTTTTATGCGCTGGGTAATGTCGCGCGTGGTAATGAGCGAAGCTGGTTTGCCATTTATTTCGATGGTAGTGGAATTAAATTCAGAAATAACAAATCCGCCGTTTTTATGCTTTATCCGGGCTGTGTAGCGTAAATCGCCCAGTTCACCTTTCATGCGCTGAATATGAATGGACATTATCCGATCGCGATCTTCCGGAACGATTGAATCCACGCCAAAAGTGCCCATACATTCTTCAACCGAAAAGCCAATCATATCAGCAAAGGCCTTGTTTACCATGATGACTTTTTGGTCCTGAGAAATCACGATACCATCGAGCGATTTTTCAATCAGGGTGCGGTATTTCTGTTCACTTTCACGGAGCGTTTCTTCTAATTTCTTTTGTTCAGTATGATCACGCAGAATGATGAATGTTGCAGGATAATTATTATATTCGATATAAGTGGTGTTGATTTCGAAATAAATTATTCGCCCTGATTTGGATATGCCTTTTGCATCGTAAATCATGTTGTGTTTTTCACCGGCCATCCTCAATTTGTGGTAATTTGCCAGTCTTTCCTTGTCTTCATCGGCAACAACATCCAGAAAATTACTTTCAATAAGTTCTTCCTCGCTGTATTCAAGCATGTTGCATAAAGCCTTGTTCACAAATTTGAATTTTCCGAACTGGGTAATGATAATTCCATCATGAGCGTTTTCAACCAGGTTTCGGTACTTCTGTTCGCTTTGTTCAAGTTCCAGTTGCATTCGTAGCCTTTCAGTAATGTCGCGGGCGGTGATGAACGAGGCAATTCGTTTTTGGTATTGAATGGCAGAAGCCGTAAATTCAATGTCAACCAGGCTCCCGTTTTTATGCCTCAGTATGGTGCAGTCGAAATCTTTAGTCCGTAATCCGGCCATGCGCTGGTAATGTTGCGTCACCATCCGCTCCTTATCCATATCGGTCAAAATATCGGAGGCCGCTGTTTCGCAAAGTTCGCCTTCCTGATATCCAATTAAATCGCAAAAGGCTTTGTTCATGTATTTGAACAGGCCATTCTGTGTAATACAGATTGCATCACGGGAGTTTTCGATCATGCTTTTGAAAAGCTCGTAATTATCTCCCTGAAATTGATGTTTATCAGAACAATCTTGTTCCATCTGAGTTGACGTTTATATGAGTATTTTAAATTGTGTTGTGAAGATATTGTCAAATATTCATTTAAAAAAAGAAAATTGGATTGAATGACGTGTTTTTACTGATGAATAGCTAAAACAAATGGATGTATAGAATATAC
>Ga0118677_10001410_pt1 | contig 51024 bp, 38 predicted proteins | sample AliMusrvi5mmetaG_FD_86154 | JGI IMG/M metagenome (GOLD analysis project Ga0118677, IMG submission 86154) | reverse complement strand
GAAATAGAAAGTGCTTCCTGCCCCGGCCTCGGACTCAAGCCATACGCGACCGCCCATCAAATCCACTAGCCGCCGGCAGATCGTCAGGCCCAGGCCGGTGCCGCCGTGCTTGCGGGTGGTGGACATATCCGCCTGGGTGAACGGTTGGAAGAGCTTGGCAGCCTGTTCCTTCGTCATGCCGATGCCGGTGTCCCTCACTGAGAACTTGAGCTGCACCTTCTCCCCCGCCCTCTCCAGCAACCGGATTTCCAGCCGAATCTCCCCCTTCTCGGTGAATTTGACGGCGTTGTTTACGAAGTTGGTCAGGATCTGGCCCAAGCGCAGCGGATCACCGAGCAAGTATTCCGGAATCTCCGGTGCGACATGGGCGAGGAACTCCAGTCCCTTGTCATGGGCCTTCTGGGCGGTAAGGGTCGTGACGGAATTGATGACTTCATCCAGCCTGAAATCGGTTGTCTCGATATCCAGCTTGCCGGCTTCAATCTTAGAGAAATCGAGGATGTCGTTGATCACTGCCAGCAACGATGTCCCCGCGTTGTGGATCTTGCCCACATAATCCCGTTGCTTAGGATTGAGCGCTGTCTTGAGCGCCAAATGAGAGAGCCCGATGATGGCGTTCATGGGCGTGCGGATCTCGTGGCTCATGTTCGCCAGGAACATGGACTTCATCTGCGTGGCCTCCTCGGCCTTCGCCTTTGCCACGGCGAGTTCGGCCGTCCGTTCCTCCACCAACTTCTCGAGGTTCTCCTTGTAGGCGGTCACTTCGGCGCGAGATTGCTCGGCATCCTCAGCCAGGCTGACGGCGGCGACCCGCTGGCGCTGCTGTTCCATGGCCTGGTTGCGAATACTCAGCTCAGCCTGGTTGGCACGCCACTGTTCCACCGCGAAGGACCCGATCAAGCGGGAAAAGCGGCTCAGGAATCCCAGGATCGCAGGCAACCGGGCCTCGTCGAGAACCGGCGCTTCATGGACGGCCTGAAGGTATTTGGCACGATCAAAACCCAAGGCGTCCGCTTGGGCCGCAAAGAAGGCATCGTCCGGGTGTGCGAGGTGGAACTGGCCGATGAAGACGTTGGCGACGTGGTGCCCGCCTATCCTGATGGGCGAAGCGCAGTCGGTCATGCCGTTGCGGCAGCGGTAGATGGCATGTTCCTTGCCCTCTTGAAGGTGAAGGGCAAGACCCGTGTCGCTCTCGATGCAGCGGGCGCAGCTCTCTTCGTTCACGCGGTGAAAATCAGTGCAGGCGCGCTGCCAGCGCGCAGCCGCCAACACAACCCCATCCAGGTCGATGATGGCGGAGGCCACTCCCACGGCTTCACAGTAGTCCGAGAACAACTTCTGAAGCTCGTTGTCTGTTACCAGTTGGGCGAACCTCGATTTGACCGTGGCGTAATCAAGTGCAGCAGGCTGCTGCCCCGGTTCACTGACCTCCAAACCAGTCTCCTCCTCGATCTGCTCCAGGGATTGAAACGGTGAAGTGCGGCCCAGTTCCTGGGCCAGGCCATTCATCTGCTTCTTTAATTCAATAATCCGTTGTTCGCGCCCACGAGCCAGACGGTTGAACCGCTCGATTTCGGCCACCTTCTTGCGGTCCGAGACATCAACCAGTGTGCCGATGAGTCCGCCGGGGGTCCCATCGGATTTTCGAAAGCCGGAAACCGAGTATAGGCTTTCATGTGCGCGCCCGTCGGCCAAAGCAAGAACAATCTCTTTCTCGACCGATCCCGCACTGGCAATGATGGCTTCGTCTTCGGCCTGGAAGGCAAGCCGGTCTGCTTCCGGGAGATACTCCAGATCGGCGACCCGCTTGCTGATGACATCCGTGCGGCGGATGCCAAAAGCGCGTTCATAGGCACGATTGCAGCCAAGGAACCGGGTGTCCGGCCCCTTATAAAAGACCGGGTAAGGGATAGTGTCGATCAGCGCCTGGAGTTGCTCCTTCTGCTCGGCTAATTCCCTGACCAGGTGTTCGAGTTCTTTCTTTTGCCTAACCTCCTCGGTGACGTCGTTGCCTACAAAGAGCAGTTCCTTCGCTTTCCCCTCTCCCACCTTTATCACCCGGTTGGACCAGGACATCCAGATGCCTTTCCCGGACTTCGTCACGTTCTGTCTGACTTCATTGACGCGAACCTCCTGACTCTGGAGGGAATCGACCTGCCGCTGCACCTCAGCCTGTCTCTCCGGCGGAATGATCACTTTCAGGGGACTGCCGACCAACTCCGCTCTGGGAAACCCGAACAGTTCGCAGGCATGCGTGTTAGCGAATGAGATGATCCCGTCGCCCCGCACCTTGATGACCGCCGACCGCATGAAGTTGACCAGTTCCTCATAGCGCGTGGCGAGTTTTGCCACCATGTCCTCGAACACCGAGGCGAGACTCCCCAGCTCATCCCTGCGGGTGCGCACCGTTGCAAGACTTCCGGGCTGGTGCTCGTCAGCCTCCACCGCTTTGGCAGCCCGCACAAGCTGCTCCAGTGGAACCGTCACCGTGCGGCGAAGCAGCCAATAAGCGAGGACACCCGAAGCCAGCAAGAGGCCAGCCACACCGGCGGCCAACATCAGATTCTTCCAGGCCAGTTCCGCCAGCATCGTATCCGTCCGGTAACCGACCTCGACGATGCGCGGTTTGTCCACGCCGGACACCCCAACGTATTTGAACACGAGCGGGTCAATCTGCCGCTTACGGCTCGCCTGCACCACGACGTCCTTGTGGGCGCGGTCGTTCCTCAGGAGCCGCAGGAACGCCCCGGACTGCGCTTGGTCCGGTTTGAAGACGAATTCCATCCCCGTCGAGCTTAAGTATGCCCTGCCAGCGCTATCCGTCACCCAGAATTCATAGTCGTAATTCCCGTGTTCCTTGGCGAACCGGGCGAGAGCTTTAAAGTGATTCTTGATCTCCCCGGAACTCAATGCCCCAGCTTTCTGCTGTTCTGCGATCGCCACCAAATGCGCCACAATGCGGGCCTGCATCACCATCTGTTCCCCGATCGCATCCTCGACAAACCGGCGCGTGGACCAGTGAACTACCAGAGTAGTGATCAAGGCCGTCGCCAAGAGCGGCAGCCCGCAGATCATCAGTATACGCGCATTCAGTCCGAGAGCATTATGCCAGCCGGAAGGAATTAGCTTTCTCATAGACTCGATTTCTGTCTTGCCTGGAGCTGAAGCTGCCCGACTGCTGGCGGACACGAATGGCTCCGCGACCAGGCCCAGCGTAAGGGCTCCCACCGATCAAAGCGAGCCTCAAAGCCCGTACACACCGCCAGGGGTATGAGCCGACCAAGTTATGGCGCCGGTCGGCTTCGCCACTCGGTCTCAGGGTGACTTGTCGGCGTAAGGTGAGTGCCAGGCGTTTATTGCCTGACTCAGGCGGAAGAAATGGTTGGTAGGTGTCAGTGGCAGCACGATCCGGTTGGTGACCACACCCGGAACCACCGTCCCCCCCCCTGCAACCACATCCGCGGTAGACTCCAATACGTATCCAGGGGGCCAGACTGGCCAGGAAAGGGTGAGGCCGCTGCCCGCGCGTTCGGCGCTCAGCTTCGGCGGGGCCGGCCAGAAATAGGCGATTACCGTCATGTCCGACTGCACGTTGGTGATCGTCAATGGGTTAGCGGTGTCGGGATAATCCCCGCCCCACCCGGCAAAGGCAAAGCCGGGTTCAGGAATGGCCGTGATGGCTGGGCAATTGCCGCCGGCGGCTACGGAATTCGTCAGCCAGTCGGTGTAAGTCGTGCCTCCGAATCCGCCGTTGCCTTCGGTGGTGAAGATCACATCGTAGCTTTTCTTGTCCTCGCTGAAACAGGCCATGATGACGCCGTTGCCGTTAACGGTGAACGTGTTGGTGGCCTCCCGCCGGTCGCGTGCCATAGCGATGCCGCTGCTGGCATACCAGCGCACAAAGTGGTTGGTAGTCGGCTCGAGCCCACCCTGATGGATGTAACCGAATGCGCTGAGCGTGAGGGCTTGGCCCCTGGCCACAGGGAAAGTGCCACTGCCACCGGGCACCGTGTAGCCGTCGCCTTCGGAGAGGAGAGTAACCCATGCATTGGTGTCATCGGTTTGGATGGCCTCGAGGAGCTTGAGCAGGTCAATCTCCGTCACGCCATTCTCGCCAGCCGGGGCCGCCAGGTTGTAGGCCTCCGTAATCCAGGAGTTCGTCAGGTGGTCAAAAAAGACATCCAGGAACCGCTTCCAGTGCGAATCCTCCGCGAAATCGATCACCGCACTGGTGTAGTTGGTATACGCAAGGGATTGTGTGTTGGTGGGAGCCGGAAAAAAGATGTTCAGCCCGTTGACCTGCCTTTGAAGCACCGGAGTGTTCGCGCAATAGGGCACTGCCTGGTGAAAGGCGGCCTTGGCCGCCGCAGCGTATGGCTGGACCGCGGCGCGGTTGGCGGAATTGGTGATCATCTCGTCCGCCAGACCGGTCATCGCAGCGCTCAGGGGGGCCATCTTTTTCAGCCGGGTGACCGCCAGCGTGCCATTATCAAGGGGGTTCTGGTGCAAGTGGACAAAGCCGTCGCAGAACAAAATGGCGAGGGCTTCCGGAGTAATGGCAGCGAGCTTGGATTCCAGCATCTGAAACACCGTCAGGTAAGGCCAGTTGCGGGATTCCTTGTATTGAGAGGCGATTAGGAGCTGTAGGTCGCAGTTACGCAGTTGGTGGGCGATTTCGATAGCGCCCTCCACGCACATGTCGAGTCCGAGTATGTTGATGGAGGTCTTGGAGGCATCCAGGGCCTGTTGCAGCTCCCGTGTGGTCATCCATTTGTAACCATGCTCCTCATCCAGGAGGAGCCCTTCACGCCAGCCGGCGCCATGGTCAGATGGAATCAGGAAGTAGTTCTCGGCCGGGTAATTCTCGGCTGCCCAGGTGATGAAATCCGTCAAGGTGTTGGGATCGGACATATCAAGCTCACCCAGGTCCTGGACGGCGTTGGTGGAGTCGGGCGTAATGCCGGGCCGCATGACGAACCGCTTCACCCCATACCAGGGGTAACTATTGGTGGCATACTTCGACGACCGGGCATATTCGCAGAGGTAGTTGACGTTGGTCGAGGTTGTCAGCCTGCCGAGATCCAGGAAGCTCTGCAGGGTATCGTTCTCCTGCATAAAGGCGGCGGCATCGAAGTAGAAGAGCACCGTCCATTTCCGGGGTGCCGGTGGATTCAGATCGACGGTAAAGGAAGGGCTGGAAGCTTTGATCGAAGGCGCAGAATCGCTCCCGACCCGAAGCGTGTAACGGTCGCCCGCGGGAAGGCCTGCTGGAAGCGCATATTGGAAACGGTTGCTGGCGACGGCAACACCGCTGACGGTGTCCACGACGGAGTCCCCCGAGAGGAGGTCCAGGGTGAGCGTGCCAGTGAGGTTGTGGGCTTCCCAGGAGACGAAGCGGCTAGCGCCGACTGGCCATTGCTCGCCGCCGACCGGAGCGTGGAGGATCAGCGCCGGCGCCGGGTTGGGCACCAGTGCGAATAGGAGATTGGAGCAGTTCAAACTCCCGCCATCGCAGCGGACAATCTCCACCTTGCAGGTACTGCTGACCAGGCTTGCCCAGGGAATCTGCCATTGGTATTGCCCGGCTTCTTCGGCGACGAAGGTGGCAACAGGCTATACCCCGCGCAGGAGACCGAGAGTGTGAGCTGCGTGCCTGGGGCCAGTCCTTCCGAGGTCCAGGCGATGGTGCAGAGACTGCCGACAGGCACCTGTGCGCCCTGGACCGGGTTTGTGACCGTGATTTGCTGGGCGGGGAGCAGAGTGGCCAGCATAAGGAACGTGAGGCAAGAGAGGTAGCGAAGCATACTTATGGTTACAGATTGTGGTTCGGAGATGACATGCACGCGACGAGCGAACGGCCATTACTGCACCTTCACACGCCAAAAGAGATTGGTGCCGGGCGGCGCGGGCAGCGTTACCTCTTCCACCGGCTCGGTCATCGGGACCTGCGCCCGCACGGACCACGCACCGCCCAGGTGCTCCGACTCCAGCACCTGGCACGTGCTCCCGGTTTCACCGGCAATGCGCAGCACGCTTTGGCCCCCGGTGAGCCGCACGGACAGCATTGGCGAGTCCGGTGCAGGGCTGGAATACCCGCTCGTGGCGGAGTTAACCAGCTCATCATAGGCCACTGCGCGCAGGTCGCAGAGCGTCAGTTCGTAATCGCTATTTTCCGACAGCCTGCATGAGGCGGTGAAGCACAGGCCGGCATGGGGATCCAGGTAGCGGCTATCCTCGGCGCTGACATTGGTGGCCGTCATCGACCACGTGCAGCTTACCGGGTCGATGTCCATCTGGAGATTCGGCACGTTGCCGGCGCGGCTCTGGTAATGAAAACCATTGGTGGTTTGGGTCCAGTTCCCGCCGGCGGGGGAACAGGCGTAATATCGTCCATTGATTCCCACAGAGGCGCTATAGACATTCGTGAGGTCGGCGGTCTTGGGGAAGGACATCCGGCTGATCTGGAAGCTGCCGGCGTTAGGGTCACGGCTCTGGGTGTTCAGGGTCAGTCCGCCGATGCCTTTGCGCAACTTGGTCGCGAACTGAGTATCCATCAGCCCCCACTCGAAAATCGGTGCGTCATCGCCCATGGCGGGATGGACGAAGGCGTCGTATTTAGTGTGCATGGCCATACGGAAAACGCCGTTCGGGCGCGTGCCGTTGGCGTTGCCCCAGCTATTGAGCACCAGCCAGTAATGCTTGGCCGGGTCGGGATCCAGGTCATTATATCCCACCACCGCCATTAGGTGGCTGCCGCCCGTGTTATCCAGTTGATGGCCGCCGCCGTAGTCCAGGTTGATCACGGTTTCCTCGGTGGCATTGGTCCGGGCCCAGAAGACGCAGAAGGTCTCCCAATCCGGGTCGTTTGCCAGCGTTAGCACGAAGTAAAGGGGATGCCCCGCAGCGAGGGCGCTCTTGAGATTGGCGATGGCCACCGCTTCATCGTTCGTGAAGGTGGATACCATGGAAACGTTGATCGCGCTCAGCGGCACGTTCGGCTGGGTGTGGATGGTGGCCGGTGGCGTCTTGCAATACCAGCCGTCGTGATCCGTCCATTCGGCGTTGAGGTTGCCGGAAGGAATGGTGTAGCCCATGGCCTGGTAGAACCGCGCGAACTTGGGTGCCGAGCCCCCGCCGAACATGGGTGGGTCCACCATCACGACGTGGCTGGCCAGGAACTGCACCGAGAACCCGTTTATAGGATGCATCCGAGTTTCCACCCAAAGCTGAGGCTGTTGCGCAGCATAGTGTTCCGGTTGATAAGTGTGTGCCTTCCACGATGATGAGCTTTCGGATTCGCGACTTCAGGATTCATAAGTATTTATCTTCCACAGTGATAGATTCGGCGCTCGCGTGCTCGCGCACCCTCTGCCCGACATGGAGCCAGGAGACTTGCACTTTAGGCTCGGCATATCCCATTCTGCGTCTTGCGGTTGCCCGATGCAAAGGTCACACCCCGCAGCTTGGCCAAAATGGCCGCTACACCACATTTACATATCGGCCAGCGGCGCTCGAACTTGAGGGGAAGGCTGAAAGCCCAACGCTGTTCCTGCACGCCACCGCCTCCGTCACCTCACCGTAGCACCTCTGATCGCCGATCGGAGGTGCTACGGTGAGGCTACGGTGTGGTGACGGAGGGAGCCTTAAGGCCCGAGCGCACTGATAAGGTCACCCGTGCCGAAAAACGTGCTTCAGGGGATGGTTAGTGCTGTCGATAAACCCAAAACCATGCAACGAATTCTCTCTTTGGCCTCAGTCGTCGGCTTGAGCTTTTTGGCTGTCCATCCCACCCAAGCCGATTTGTTTGCCACTAGCCCACAGGGTGGCTCGGCCTCCGTGAGCATTACTCGCACGCTGGGGACTCCCTTTGCGTTCAGTAATGCAACGGCTATTGTGACCTCACTCGGCTTCTTCGACAGTAATGGCGATGGCCTGTCCGAGGCGCACCAGGTAGGCATCTTCGGGCCGGATCGGTCTCTGCTGGGCATGGTAACCATCCAGAGCGGTACCGCCTCAACGCTGCACGATGGTGTCCGCTGGGCGGCCTTGGCGAGTCCGATCACGCTGGCAGCTAATACCGAATACATGCTGGCGACCACGATTCAAGAGGGCGGAGACCTCATTAATGGGTGCAATCCCTGGCAGGTCACCCCGGCCTCAGGCTTCGCTCTCACTCAAGCCGGCTACACTGAGGGCTTTGACGGCTCGAACCTGGTTTACCCTGAATTCCCCACTTCCCAGATGTTCTACGGTTTCGGGGCTAACTTCGAAATGACGAGGGTGCCGGAGCCGGGAACCATGACGTTGCTGGCGGTAGGCCTGGTGCGGCTCTACGCGATAACGGGATCAGACCAGCCGCGACAGATCACTTGATCCGATAGCAATGGGCTGCCCAAGCCTGAAAACCGTCGGTGAAAGCCCCACTGCGCATATCCAAACTCCGATCTTCGCCGAGCACCTCCACTTTCTTTTCGCCGCCGAGGCCCTTGAGGGTGAACGTGGCCTTGGAGTCCCCACTCCGCATCGCCACTGCGAAGAGATACGAGGCGCCCTCGTGCCGTTTCAACATCACCGCAACGGGGACTTGCGGGTCCGACGACGACAACGTGACCGCATCGCTCACGGTGGGGCTGTTAAGAACCGGTGCCAGCTCGGTAATCTGCCGATTGATCGCCGTCACCCCGCGCAACATCTCGAGATCGTGGAGCAGGGCGGCCTCATCGAATTTGGGCTGCCATTCATGAACGAAGTAGATCAAACCCATGGAGCCGTGAATGAGCGACATCCAGACCTCACTTCGGACTTGGCTGGGGGTGGCTTTGTGCTGACTCTCGATGCGAGTACACTCAATGCAGTTCCAGACCAGCTTCTGGCCACCAGCCCATTTCACGAGCCGTTCCACTCCCTGTGGCACAAACCAGAGATTGCTTGAGACTTGTGGGTGTGAATGAGCGACCGGGTAAATGTCGAACGAAACCAGGTCGCAGCCACGGATGTATTCCGGGTAATCCTCGGGGTGATTGGTGCGCACGCCGCGGCCATAATAACCATCCCAAGCCACACCCTGGCCGAGGTTGAGCATGACCGGGCGCGACGGATCGGCAGTCTGGATCTTCAAATAGTCTGCGATGATGGTGCTGGCGGGGATGGGCGGGCCATAACCTCTCGAGTCACCGAGCGACTGGGCATTGTCCGGCTCGTCCCCGTGCATCCAGCCAATAATTGCCGGATCGTCAAGGTGTTTTCGGGCAGTCGTATTCTGCTCGCAGATGAGTTTCATGCCTGCTGCGCTCAAGTCCGCGAGCTGGGTTTCCGTCGGTCCCTTCCAGAGCCCCACGTAAGTGTTGATGCCGGCAGCGCGGTATTGGGCAGCGTTGCGTGGGTCCTGAAGCCAAACGGCGATGGGGAAGAACTCGGCAGCGCGGGGAGGTCCATGTTGCCACTTGGCATACGGATTTGCGGGGGAAGCAGCCGCCGCCGGCTCTGCGCCGGAGGCGCACCGGGCGTAGAGAAGGCTGACAATGATCAGAACAATTGGTTTCATAGATACCCTTATTTAACCGCAAATAACCTGAAGATGGGAACGGATTCGGCGGGTTTACGTGTCACGTGCTCGCTTTATTCTTTCGGGGCTATTCTTAGGAATCATGCCGAGTTCGTTTCCATCTCCAGGTTCTTTGTGCTATTTGCGTACTCTGTGGTCAATTTATTTCGCTCCGCGCGATGTGCTGGAGAAAGGGTCATTCTCCCAGGTTTCGATTCTCATCCTGTATGGGGCGAGAATTCTTATCGCTTAGTCGGCAAGGGAAGCGGTGGCGGACTTTAGATGCCCGTTTGGGCGCTCACGAGGAGCGGCATGGCTCAGGACGTGGCCAGGACGATGGACAACGTACCGTGCCGCGTAGCCGATGCAGGCACGGATGTCCTCGGCTTCCAGGTCGGGGAAGTCGGAATAGGGTTCCGACCATTGCTTGTCTCGTTTCTCCTGAGAAGGAAGTGAACGAAGCTATGGTCGCCCCCCCCTTTCTTATCTTTTCTGCGAATTCCGCGCTTACCCAGCCCTCTCGACGAAGCAGTAGCCGACGCCGCGGATGGTATCCAGGTGCCGGGCTGCCTCCCCGAGCTTCTCGCGCAAGCGGCGGACGTGCGTGTCCACAGTGCGCGTGTCAATGAGATTGTCGTATTCCCAGACATCCCGCAACAACTGCTCCCGGGACTGCACACGGCCGGGGCGCTGAGCCAAAATCACCAGCAGCTTGAACTCGGTGGCCGTCAGCTCGATGGGTTTTCCCTTCCACTTCACCAGGTGCCGTGGCGGATCGATCAGCAGCTCGCCGAACTTCAGCGTTTCAGGATCTGCCGTGCCAACCTGGCCGCGGAGCATAACTTTCTTAACCCGCAAGACCAGTTCGCGCGGGCTGAATGGCTTGGTGATGTAATCATCAGCGCCCATTTCCAGGCCGATGATGCGATCAAGCTCCGCCGCTTTGGCGGTTAGCATGATGATGGGGATCCGAGCCGTCGCCGGGTCCCGCCGCAACATCTTGCAGACCTCCAAGCCATCAATCTCGGGCAGCATCAGGTCCAGCACAATCAGGTTGGGGACGACGGACCGGGCCTTCCGGAGTGCCTGAGCACCGTCGGCGGCCGCGATGACATCGAACCCCGCCTGCTTGAGATTGAACTCGAGCAGTTCGACCACTTCCGGCTCGTCGTCAACAACCAGGATTTTCGCTCTCACACCTCACTTGAGTACCACGCCCGGAGGGTTAGGACAATGACTGCAATGTGACAAACAGGTTACAGCCGGGTGGCGGAAATGTGGCGGATGTCCTGCGCCTCGCAGAGATAGACCACCTCCTCGGCCACGTTCTTGGCGTGGTCGGCGATCCGTTCCAGGCTCTTCGAAATCACCATCACGTCCAGGCAGCGCATCACCGTATCGGGGTCTTTGATCATCTCCTCGGCCAGTTGCCGGTGATTCTGTTTGTTAAGCTCGTCAACTTCCTTGTCCTGAGGGATGAGCGCACGCGCGGCAGAAGGGTCTTGGTTAACAAAAGCATCCAGCGCCCCTTTCAGCATCTCCACGGCCAGGTTGGCCATGCGGGGAATATCCACGACGACCTTCAAAGGCAAGTCCTGGCAAAGGCCCCGCACCCGCCGGGCGATCGTGGTGGTTTCGTCCCCAACGCGCTCGAGATTCTGGGAAAGCTTCATCGCGACTGTGATGAGCCGGACGTTGTCGGCCCGAGGTGTCTGCATCAGCAGCCGGATGGCCAGGTCATCTACCTCCAGCTCGAACCGGTCAATCACCGTATCGTCAGCCTGGACCAGCAGCGCCAGTTCGTAATCGCGCTTGACGAACGCCTCGACGGCCCTTCGCACTCCCGACTCGGCATGGCTCGCCATCGTCAGGAGCTTCTCCTTCAGCTCCGATAATTCCTGGTCAAGTGCTTGCATCAACCAAGGCTTAGGAAAAGAGGCGGGCAACGCAACCCAAAGTTTTGTGTTCATTTGCAAAAACTCACGAACCGGCCAGCAACCGAAAGCGACCAAGCCGTCTCGAATTGCCCTTCCCATAATACTCGCGCATGAGGATAAGGTAGCGGCCCGGTTCCAAGCACTTGTGCCCGGCAGTCGTCCCGAAACAAAACGAGCTGACTCCACTTGCTTGGGAGCCAGCTCTGACGTTAGCAGGGTTCAGGACCCTCTTCTCAGCCTCTTGGGGCACAGACATATTCATAGTTGCCGTTTCAAACGCACTGCTGAAACCAAATCACATTAACACTGGCAAGTTAAACCTGTGCAAATGGCCGGCAAATGGCGCTTAGGTTACATTGATGTGACTTACCTCGCCCGTTTTGTAACCCCAATGTAACATGCAATCACGAGGTTCCCCATGCTACTGTGACCTTTCTGAATATACCGACGGGATATCAACTGGTCAGCCACAGCACAGCGCTTATGAGACAGTCCGTGTGCAACGCAATAATCGGAGCAGCAATAATGTGCTTTGTCCGGCAAGGCAACGGTCAGGGCACCGTGTCGTACGCTCCGTTGCATCTTTTCATCAACGGTGCGGGTGGAGTGTCTCCTGTCCTTAATGGAGAGATGCTCGAAGTTGGGCGGAGCTACACCATGACCGCCATCCCTGACACCGGTTTCTCGTTCAGTAGTTGGCAGCCAGTCAGTGTCTTTACTTTCACTTCGTTTATCGTTGATGTCGGAGGTGGTGTTTCCACGAACGTGAGCGTGATTGCGTCTCCTGTTCCCGAATATATCAACACTCCTTCGCTGTCATTCACCATGCAGCCTGAAATCCTCGTTTATGACAATCCAGGCGTCAGCACCCTAACCGAGGGCCGCGGGTGGCAGGCGAATTTCGAGCCGGTGCCAGAGCCGTCTGGCCTCGCGCTGATTATGTGCGGGCTCATGGCGACTCTATTCCGTCGGTATGTTACAATCCTGTGAAGCTCCACTCACCTGTTATCCACCGATCCTGGCACGTGCGCAACCTGCTGGCCTGTCTGGGATTATCAAAGGCCTCCCCATGTCATTGACTGTCAAGTTATTCACAATCCTGGTACTGAGTTCGGTCTCCTCGAACCTCTTCGCCTTTGGAAAGGCATCCCACGTCGTGGTCATCGTCTGGGACGGCATGCGCCCGGACTTTGTTAACGAAGAAACCACTCCCACCCTGACCCGACTGGCGCGCCGGGGAGTGACGTTCAGGAATCATCACCCGGTCTATCTCAGCACAACAGAAGTGAACGGCACGGCCCTGGCCACGGGCGCATATCCCGGAGAGAGCGGAATAATCGCGAATAAGGAATTCCGTCCGGCTATTGATGCCTCGAAAAAGATCAAAACCGAGTCGCTGGCGGCCGTGCGCAAAGGTGACGAATTGACGGGCGGCCACTATCTGGGCTCCCCAACTGTGGCTGAGATGCTGCAAAGCCATGGGCTGCGAACAGCCATTGCCGGCGCCAAGGGCGTCGTGTTGCTACACGACCGCGTACCGCGTGGCGCAGATTCACTGGGCGTCAACTTGTTCGCGGGCAAGGTCTTGCCTGAGGGATGCGCCGAGCGCATCGAACGCGCGCTCGGGGCGTTCCCGTCCGGACACTTGACTACCACCAATTGGGATCGCTGGACTGCCCAAGCGCTGATCGGGCCACTCTGGGAAGAGCAAGTCCCGGTCTTCTCCCTGTTGTGGCTAAGCGAACCCGATCAGTCGCAGCACGAAACCGGTCCCGGCTCGCCCACATCAATCGCGGCGATCAGGCATTCGGACGATGCCCTGGCCCGCGTGCTGGCCGCGCTGGATCAGAAGGGCCTGGGCAAAGAGACCGACATTATTGTCGTTTCGGACCACGGCTTTTCCACCATCGATCAGAACGCGGACGTTGCTGAGACACTGAACGCGCACGGGTTCCACGCCTGTCGGGCTGTTCCGGAAGCGGGAATGCGCGATGGAGATGTCATGGTTGTTGGCAACGGAGGTTCGGTCTTTCTCTATGTGGCCGGTCACCAGGTCAGCGTCGTCGAAACCATCGTTCATTGCCTGCAAGAGCAGCCGTTCTGCGGCGTCGTGTTCACCCAGAAACCGGTTGAGGGCGCCTTCCGTTTGCAAGACGTCCGAATAGACTCGTCCGCTGCGCCCGACATCGTTCTCTCGATGCGTTGGAAGCCAGACAAAAATACCAATGGCACGCCGGGCTTGATTTGTTCCGATTACGGCCAATACAGCCCCGGCCACGGAATGCACGGGAGTTTAAGCCCTTTTGACATGCACAATATCTGCATCGCCGCAGGTCCTGATTTCCGCCTAGGTGTCGAGGACAACACGCCCAGTGGGAACATTGATGTTGCGCCGACCATCCTCTGGCTTCTCGGGGTCAAGCCGGAGCAACCGCTTTCGGGTCGCGTGTTGGCGGAGGCCCTGGCGCAGTCGGACGCCGCAAAGCCGCCGTGCGAGGTTCATCGCCTCGAAGCCAGCTATAGCACAGCAGGTTTCACGTGGCGCCAGTATTTGAAGTATTCTCAAGTCAGTGGGGTCCTCTATTTTGAGGAAGGCAACGGAGAACTAGTCTCGCCCCAGCCCATCGGGGGCAACTGATGGCCTACTCCCGCAACGCCGGTCTGTGAGCCCGCGTCCGCGTTCAAAGCCCGAATCCGGCGGCGTCTTGTCAGGTGCGAAGGTCCTGCCACGCACCAAGAGCGGCGCGTCCAGCGGTCTCGATCGGGCGCGGGCACACCACAGGACGGCTGGAGCGGAGGAAGCTCTGCCGCCAGCGGGAAGGGGTCTGGCCGAGGAGCCGCTTGAAGGCAGCGTTGAATTGCCCCAGGTGCTCGAAGCCGCATTCCAGCGCCACGTCCACCACCTTGGCGTCCGATTCGCGGAGCAGCCGGGCGGCTTTGCGAATACGCCCCTGGATCTGCCAGGTCCGCAGCGGGCAACCCACTTCCGCTTTGAAGAGGCGCCGGAAATGACGTTCGCTGCAAGCACACTGGCGCGCCAGTTCGCACGTTGGCTGCGACATCAAATCCGACGCCGCGGCGCCCGATAGTAGCTTGCGGATACGATCTTCCACCGAGGCGACGCCCGCCGGGCGCGGGGTGCGGACCGAGTCCCGCAACGCGTGGGCTGCCAACCGCAGCATCTCGCCGCGCAGGATCAACGCCGGCTCGCGCCCGCGGAGTTCGCAAAGCCCGGCGAACTGCCGGGCCAGAGGAGTTTCGGCTGGCAGCACCCGCGCCGCCATGCGCCCACCCTTGGCGGCTTGTGCCAGAGAGCGCTCCTCCAGCAGGCTGAATAATCCCGGCACTTCGGCGGGACACAACTCGAAGTGGCAGAGGGCCAGTGTGCTCAACTGGCTGGCGCGCAACCGCACGGTGGCTTCGGCGGGAATCAGGATGAGTTCCTCCCGGCTCAGCGGATTGGATTGGTCACCCTGCAGTAGGTACCCAAACCCACCGCACACGAAGGCAAACGACCAATGCTCGCTCCGCCGGGCGGTTTCCGTCCCCGGCGACAACACGGTTTGAATCAGTGACAGTGGCAACGCTTTTTGCATGAGCACAACCGTCGCAGGTTTGGTTTACGGTTCGGTGTCGCGGAGGTGAAATCCCCGCGACAATCCCTCCCCACGCCGGAAGGGCGTTCGGTTGCGCTCACGCCGGCGCCCGCGAACCCACGGAGTTCATTCCCGATTCGGCGCGCAGGCCCGGGGCGTTCCTGGCTCCCTGGCCTTGGCCGTTTTTCGTAGGCGCATGTCCGTTCCCCGCAAGCTTGATTTGTGCCTCTCGATCAGACTCCGCCCGCCGCTGGGAGTGTTTCCCGGGGTAAAACGCAGATCACAGAAACAACAACTGAAGCATGACAATGAAATCCGTACATTCCTTGAAACCTATCAGCGCCTTGGCGCTCGCCACCCTCCTCGGGGCGGCGACCGCCTCGGCAGAAAAGTTCACGGTCGCGGTGATCCCCGATACGCAAAACTATTGCGATACGGCCAATCCCACCGCCAACCCCCAGCCAGGCAGCGTGGAAATCTACCAACGCGAGATGCTGTACCTGGCCTCGCAAAAGATAGCGCAGAACATCGTGTTTGCCACGCACGTCGGCGACGTGGTTCAGCACGGGGACTTGTACGACGCCGAATGGCGAAACGCCAAGAGCGCGATGAACATCCTGGCGGCCGCGGGCATCCCGTTCGGGATGTCGCCGGGCAACCACGATTACGACAATTATAGCCACCCTGCTCCGGGAAACCGTCCGATAGCAGGCAGCGTTAAGTGGAACCAGTATTTCGGCCCGAGCTCGCACTATTTTGCCAACAAGCACTGGTACGGCGGCTCCTACAACGGCGGCCTGGACAGTTTCCAGACCTTCAAGGCTGCGGGCAAAACCTTCCTGCACATCAGCCTGGAAATGGAGGCTTCCGATGACGCGATTGCCTGGGCCAATGCCGTGATCGCCTCGCATCCCGGTCTGCCCACCATCGTCACTACCCATGAATACCTGAGCTACCAAAACGCCCCGTACGGCAAGGCCCTTTACTTGAACGACGGCTACCTCGGCGCCAGGGGCAACAGCGTCCAGGGCGTCTGGGACAAGTTCATCTCCCGGAACGACCAGATCTTCCTGGTGCTCTGCGGCCACAACTGGAGCCCCACCGTCAACGGCGTCTCCAACGGCGAAAACCTGCGCACGGACAACAACGCCTTTGGGCACCCGGTCTATCAGGTGCTCAGCGACTACCAGGGCAACACCTTCAGTACCGCTTTCGAGCTTCTCGGGCTGAACGCCTTCGGATTTCCCGGACTGCACACTTCCCAACTTTTCGGGCAGCTAACCGGCGGCGCCGGCTGGCTGCGGTTGATGACCTTTGACACGGAGGCCGGGACCATCCATTTCCAGACCTACTCTAGCGAGTTGAACCAATACGTGGGTGTCCCCGGCGGGCCAACCTTCAACCTCGATCCCTCAATGTCGGACTTCACGCTACCAATCCCGGAGCGCGTCCTCGGCCAGCCGCAGCAATGGAGCTTTGGTGTCCTTTCCGACACCCAGTGGACCGTGGCCGACGATGGGATGAACCCCAATACATCTGCCGCCAACATCATCAAACAGGTAAACCAGCAGTTCATCAATCACGGGGTCAAGCTGGTAGTGGCCGTAGGCGACATGACGGATACCGGCAGCCAGACCAACGACTACGTTCGCGCGCTCTATGCGCAAGACCTGTATAATGCGGGCATCGGATTCTACCCGACGCGTGGTAACCACGAAGCGGCCGAAGGCACCTACACGGGTTCAGGCGCGGACTTCCGCTATGCTTACCCTCAAATCGTGCCCGGTCCCTATCCTGGTTGGAACAACACGACCCCGTGGGACATCACCACCTCGCTGGTGTCTCCGATCGGCGACCTCGCCAACAACCCGCCGGCATCCCCCCTGGGCACTGCCTTCGCCGTGGGCGTTGATTTCACCTCCCCTACAGGCGCCAACCTGATAAACGACAGCGTCTCCTACGCCTTCAATTTTAATAACGTGACCTTCATGCTGCTGGATCAGTTCCACTCGCCCGACTATTACAGCAGCCATATTCCCGAACAGATGGACTGGATCAACGCCACGTTGTCGTCCCGGCCAGCCAATACGCATGCGTTTGCCTTCACGCACAAGAACATCCTGGGCGGCAATCACAAGGACAACATGTTCGGCGGGCCAGTCTCTACCAACGACCCGGGCGACTGCTTCGGCGTGGACTACAACTCCCTTGCCGCCACCAACCAGGTGGCCATGGTCGCGAAGACTAATGCCGAAAACACCTTCCTGGCTGCGATGTACACCAACGACGTGAGGTACGTCGTCTCCGGCCACGACCACCACCATTACCACTCCCTGGTAATCAGCCCCGATAGGCAGAGCCTGGTTCACCAACTCATCTGCGCTTCCGACAGCTCGAAGTTCTACAAGCCCGTCGCGCCTGTATCGGCCAACGACCTGCCGGTGGAACAGGAATTATACCGCATTGGCTACTACATCTTCACCGTGGAGGGCCCGCGGGTAACGATTGACTACTACGCGCATACCAACGCCAACGACTACAAAGGGCCCTTCAACTTCGTCAAGCGCTCGACCACCGGCTACAGCTTGAACGGCGAGGAGTTCCTGGTGGCCGAAGGTTCCTCCTATGTTGGCATCGCCGATACCACGGCCAAAGCCGCTGCCAATGGCGAGAAAGGCTACCTGGGCACCACGATGTCAATCCTGGCTGGAATGAACTCGAGCACCGCCACCAACAACTATGGCAAGGCGCAAGCCAAGGACATCAACACGGGTTGGGCGCCCGCCCCACGCGGCTTGGCGAGCGATATTCTCACGTTGTGGGGTATGGCTGACCTCGGCGTTCAGCAAACGAGTACCTATGTGTTGCAGATGAGCTACAACAAGGGCGGGCAGGCCGGTAACCTCGCCCTGGCAACCCGGGACGAATATGGCTTCTGGGTCAATGCTGTCAACATGAACACTGGCGGCACCGCCCATTACGTGAGCGGACCATGGCAGTCCGATTATCCGCTGGGGACCTACGGTTTTGACGCGAAAACCAAGACAGCTTGGGCGGTCCTCAACTACAATGGTGAGTTTGCGGTCTGCAAGGGCCTTGCAACCCCTGCCGAAATGACTGATCAACCCGGCTCGGTCCAGGCAGTACAGGCAGATTAGGCACAATCCGAGAACATCTTGGTGGGAACGGTTTCCTCCGTAAGGTGAAACCGTAAGTCGGCTCGAAGAGTCGCTAGCCGCCCGGCGCAATGCCGGGCGGCCTTTTTTGAGCTGCGGAAGAAAGAACGCCGCCACCAGTCCCACCAGCACTTCCAAAGTGGCCACCGAGGCGTCGCAGCTCATTCCGTCGCGAACTGCGTCATGGAGCCGTGGTCACTGCGGCAGAGGCAGTACTTGGGCGGTTCCGGGTCCTTCTCTCAGTGAAGCTCAGGGTTTGGCAGCCAACGTATTCACATGTTATTAACATTATCTTCACAGTCCTGCCATACAACTGGGCGAACCTGCCTCCCGTATGAAGATCATGTTCGCAGTGCAGGGGGATGGCCGGGGTCACATGACCCAAGCTATTGCGGGCGCTCAAACGCTCGAGGCCCAGGGTCATGAAATCGTTGCCGTAACGGTCGGTACCAATCCGAGCCGAACCATCCCGGACTTCTTCCGGCGCGCATTTGGGGAGCGGCTGACGCCTATCGCCAGTCCTGGCTTCTCGTTTCAGGGAAGCAAGGGCGTGGCGACACTGGCGACCTTGCGCCGGGCTGCCGCCGGGCTTGGCCAGTATCGCGAAAGCCTCAGCACCATTTCGAACACGCTCGATCGAACCCAGCCCGATCTGATTGTGAATTTCCTCGAGCCGCTGGTGGGCGTGTTTAATCTGCTGCACCCGCACGGCATTCCCGTCATTTCCGTCGGGCACCAATTCATGCTTTGGCACCCGGACTTCGTCCGTTTGCGCGGGTTCGCCTTCGAGCAATGGGCAATGCGGAGGTACGTGAGTTTGTCGGGCGCACGGTCCACAAAACTCGCCCTCTCGTTCTACCCGGCCGAGCCCATCTCCAACCTCCGCCTTTTCGTCTGCCCCCCTTTGCTGCGGAGTGAGCTTTTCGGGCTGCCCCAGGACGTATCGGGGAGGTTCCTCCTGGCCTATGTCCTCAACCAGGGTTACACCGAGGAAATCCTACGATGGCACGCCGTGTTTCCCGACGTGGAACTTCACTGTTTCTGCGAACGACCCAAAGTCGAGCCCGTGTGGCGCTACGACTCGACCTTATGCTTCCACAAACTGGATGGAGCCAAATTCCTGCGGATGATGGCGGAGAGCCGCGGGGTTGCGTGTACCGCCGGCTTCGAATCCTTGAATGAAGCTGCGTGGTTGGGCAAACCGCTCCTGGTAGTTCCAGTCGCGAACCACATCGAGCAGCATCTCAATGCGCTCGACGCAGAAAAGGCTGGATTGGCAATCGCAGCCTCCGGCTTTGACCTTACCCCTTTGCTGCGCTCTCGGCCGTCCGGCAGCCGGGCGGCCTACCGAGACTGGGTGCGGCGCGCCGGAAGCGTCTTTCTGTCGGTCTGCGAAGAGACCGCCCACGCTCAAGTGAAAGAGTTCGTGCCGGCCTATTCCGGAGCCGCTCCTTGAACCGAAACGATTCACGGTTCAAGGCCAGCAGGCAGCCTTGGCTTTCCAGCCTCACTCCACACGAGGCTTGTGTGCCGATAGCGCTCAGCTTCCCGATTGGTGCTTCATACAGAGCTCCGGGCTAAGCGAGTTCTGGAGACAAATGTCTCGGTAAATGCGCCCCAGCGCCTTCATCCTTCGAGGCCGCTGCTGATGGTCGAAATCCACGCTCAGCAACCCGAACTTCTTGGAGTAGCCAAACTGCCACTCAAAGTTGTCGAGCAATGACCAATAGTAAAACCCCTTGACCTCCACGCCCCGCGTTATCGCGCGATGCAAGGCCTCGAGGTTCTGCCGCAAATCGCGTTCCCGGAATGCTTCGTCAATCGAGGAAGAGCCGTGCTCGGTGAGATAGATCGGCTGCCTGCACTGCTTGTGCATTTCCACCAGGGCCAGTTCCAACCCCGCCGGATGACGCTCCAGCATGTCGTCGCACTCAATACCCATCAGCGCCAGTTGCCCACGGGAGAAACCCCCGATGGGCACCAACGCCTGCAAGCTTTCGAAACGAATCCGGCCATAGTAGTTCACCCCCTGAAACGTGGCGGCGGATTTCCCCGAACCCTCCTGAAAAGTCTCCAGGACAAAATGGTTGAATTGCGAATCCACGAATCGCGCTAGCAACGCGTCCCAGGGCGACAGTTTCCGGTGGGCTTGAAAGTAAGTCCAATTCTTCGAGTAGCCGACCTCGACCTCGCCGACCTCACTGCCGGCTTCGCGAATCAGTTCACATACCTGTGCATGTGCCTCTGCCATGTGCCGAATCACCTTCCGAAACGCGCCTAAACGGAACTTCTGCAGCGGCGGGAATTGGCCAATCAGATAGCCACAGCACGCATAGGTGTCCGGTTCGTTGAACGTGTTCCACATCCGCACCCGGCTGCGCAGCGCCGACACCAGCTTCGCCACATACCCCACGAACGCCGGAACCGTGCGAGGATTGGTCCAGCCTCCCATCGCGTTGACCCAAGGTGGATTTGAAAAGTGGTGTAGTACGACCATGGGAACAATGCCGGCCTCATTCAGGCGGTCCAATTGGTCCATATATCGCGCCAGTTCAGCCTCGCGCAAAGGCCCGTTAGCCTCAGTCTGCAGGCGTGACCATTCTATGCCAGTGCGGTAAGCATTAACTCCCAACTTTCCCATCCATTCAATGTCCTCCGCGTACCTCCTGTAACTGTCGCATGCTAGCTCGCAAGTGTTCCCGTCGCGCGCCACGAAATGGGTCCATTCGTTATTCACCTGCCCTTCGATTTGAGTCGTAGAGGTTGCCGTCCCCCAAAGAAAACCCTTGGGGAACCGTAGCGACTTCTCGTTGTCAGCGCACACTGCCATGTTATGAAGGCAATTCTAATACCAAAAGTCCACCACTGCCAACCAGTGGAAAGACCGCAGCGATGTTGCCGGCTTAAGCCATTCTGACAGTGTAAGCCGCCAACGTGCCAGCGCTCCGCCTTCGGGAGTATGAAATGTCCCGGCCGGCCCGACCACCTTGTCCCCTGCACCTGGAGGCTTGGCGAGGTGGCGGCCTCAGGCTACGCTGAGAGGCAACGCAAGCTTCATGGCCGCGGCCTCGGGCGCGAGGGCTTCTTCCACTCGGGGCTCGGCACGCAAGGCCTCGCCGCTTATCCCGTCGCGATACAGCGTCATGGAGACATGGCTATTACGGCGGATGCAGTCCTTGATCGCTTCGGAGTCTTTCTCGCAGTGAAGCAGCGTCTTCCACGAGTAGATGTGCTTGGGCTTGTGGAAATCGCTATTGGCCAGGAACGCGAAACGTCTGAGGCCGACTGGCGTGAAGATGTTGTTGCGGTTGGCAATCTCCCACGCGTCGATGATCGGCGCAAAGACCTCCTGGTTTTCCCACAGGAACAGCGTATTCTTGCCCCACTCGCTCTTCATCACGTGCGGGTGTGCCGCGACCGCCAGGCCGCCCTGGCTGTGGATTTGCGCTATGATCTCCACAAAATCGAGCGAGGGTGTGATAGGTGCCTTCAGGTCAAGGCCCAGCAGATGTCCCGAGGTCTTCTTTGTGAAACCCTCTTTGTTGAATTCCAGGCCGGCCATGACGATCATATCGTGCTTGCGCCAGGCCCGGCGCCTCTCCCGCTCCAGCATATCAAAGTACTCATCCACTTGGTTGGTTGCGATGGTGAAGTTGAGGAGTTCGCTGAACTTGCCCACGAGCCGGCGCGGATCCGCGACATGGTCCGTGATGCATATGCAGTCGAAACCGCGATGGCCGTAGAAATCCACCACCTCGGGCAGCGTGAGCCGGCCATCGGAGTAGTTGGTGTGGATGTGAAAATCGCAAAGTTGCACTTGTTTGGCGCCGGAGCGGCCCGGGCCTTCGCCTTGCCTCCGGTGGGGAGCGCTCTGAAAGAGCTTGATGAGACCGGGCCGGCCGCCGCCCTGCCCCGCCTCCTCGAGAGTAAGCTCAGCCACGCGGAGCGCGGCGTCGGGCCGGCTTACCTTCTCCAGGTTGTCACGCCATTCCTGCCATTGGCGGCTCTTGTGGGCAAAGGCTTCCTCCACCACGTCGCGCAGCTCCTTACTGTCCTCGACCACCGCGCCGACGCTCAGTGTCTTGACCAGGTCCGCGTTGCCTTCCTCCTGCCCTGGAATCACCTGGTTGACAATGATCGGGCAGCGGGCGGCGATGGCTTCCTGCACCATCGCGCCGCCGGCCTTGGCGATCACCAGGTGGTGCGACATCAGGAGACGGGGCATCTGGTTGGTCCAGCCATAGACGTGGACCCGATCGCCGTACTCGCGGAGCCGTTCGGAAAGGCGGGCCTTGAGCCAGGCGTCGCGGCCGACGGTAATAGTCAGGTCCAAGTCGGGGATTCTCAGCAGCCGGTCTAGGGACTTGCCGGACTTGGCTTTGCCGGTGTTGATGACATAGAGCACTTGGCGCCGGTCGCCATGCCGCGGGGCAACCAGGGGCTTCGGACGCTCTTGTGCGAAAATGGGGCTGACGGGAAAGCCCAGCGCCTTCACGCGATGTTTGGGGATGCCGGCATCATCCAGCACTCTGGCCGTCGGCTCATTTGCCACCACGAAAAAGTCGCTGGGCGCGCGGTACCAGGCCGAGCACACGCTGATCGAATCCGTCACGACCGTAATGAACCGGAACGGGCGTTCGGCGTGCTCATGGAAGATGTCCTGGATGAGGTGCCCATAGACCGGGTAGCAGGACACCACCACGTCCGGCTCAGTGTCACGCAGGACGGCGGCCAGGGAGTCACGGAGTTTACCCATCGTGTCAACCTGCCGACGAAACAGCGCCGGGTTGTCAAAGAGAGAGAATACCCCTGACCAAACGGTCGGCACATATCGGACCAGGCCCTGATAGGTTTGCTTCAGGAGGGTGTTGAGCGTGCCGTAGGTGGACTCGAAGAGGTCCAGGACTTCGACCTTGGCCTCATCGCTGATTAGTTCAATCGCGTCACGCAGGTTGCGGGCTGCCGCGTTATGGCCGTCACCGAAGCCCGCCGTCAGGATCAGAATCTTTTTCATAGCTCAGGTTGCACACCCAGCGTGCACTGGACATGTGACAATCAGGCGTCGGGAAGGTTAAAAGTTGTTAACAATTCTGGCGCGATAATCCGGCTCATGGCCCAGGGTGGCGGAAAACTCAGCGCCGAGGCCGTCTTGCTTCTCCAGATTGTAACGCGATCGTCACCCGCCCGCAGTTGATCCTTCCGCATCGGTTCATAGCATTTCGACTGACAACACCGCAGCGAGAATATGCTGCGCCAGGTGAGAACGTGATACTGCTGTTTCCTTGAGGAATGGAAACCTGGATCACGAGCGGTTGCAACTTCTCTCCACAACGTGTGGTTCGGCTCACTGGGGTTGTCGCTGAAGATGCGGATTTGAAATGAAAAAGAATATAGCGACACAGCAGAACTCGGGAGTCAATGCGGGCGGTTCGAATCCAGCAGTCGACACCTCCCACAACCCAAGAACCGCCAGCCCAACTTCTGCCCCACCTGCAACACTTCAATTCCAGGAAATCCCCATCGGTGGTCATTTCGAGTTCCGTGGTCGCCGCTATCAGAAACTGGCCCTCAACATCGCCAGCGACGAGGACAAGAACGGCACCCTGTTCCAGGCCCAAACCGAAGTGTTGCCGGATCCCTTCTCTGAAAGTTCTCTCCCCACCCCGCCAGCATAGCCTACCGCGAGCGAATCATGTTGCCGAGACGTAACTTCGCCGCCTTGGTTCTGTAACCCGCACCTGCTCGCCTACTTTTGCTGAAACCCATGGTATGAGCAGTGTCAAACAAAACCTCAGGCGGCTTTGGCCGGGGGAGGAGATTGCCCGGGTTGTCGGCATTTTCTGAAAGACACAGACCTCCATGCTCACGCTCCTCCCTTATCCGCACACATCTCGCTCCAGCCGAACTGCGAACCTGCCCGCTGCCTGGTGCAGCGTGTCCCCTGGAGATGCTCGCCGAACTCCCGCCGGAGTTGCCCAAACTGCTCGAAGCCTACCTGGCTCTGGGCGCTCGTGTCTGCGGTCCCCCCGCGCTGGACCGGGAGTTTAAGATGATCGATTTCCTGACGCTTCTGGACCTCAAGACCGTGCCGCCGCGCATCGCAGAGCGATTCCTGCGATGAGGGGCAGGTCCAGAGCCAGGTGACTCCAGTTTGGTTGGGATGCGAAATGGCCGACGGTTCCGTGGCAGACGAGGTTTGCTATTGGCGCGGCATGGTCTTCTTCCCCCATTTCCTCAACCTGCTGTACTTGCCGGGTGGAGGTTGGTTGCAGTGCTATTGCACTGGCTCTGGTCTCTCATTCTCCTCTCGTTCTGCTCTTGTTCTTAGCCCTTTTTTTCCACCTGTACGGGCCGGGCGCTGGGTGGGAAGCACCCAGAGGTGGACGGGGACGAGGGCATTGGACCGCCGCATCTGCCCAAGGCATACCCAACCGTCCACCTGCAGCCAACCCCACCGAATTCGCCATGTCAGGCGTACAAAGGCCCGGCGGCTGGCGCCGCCGGGCCGGGTGAATTGCGAGTCCTGCTGACGTAAGTCCTACTGCTTCATGCGGTAGAACTTACTGCTTGTCGGGTTGATGGTCTGAGGGTTGGCCTGGCTCGCGGAAGTGGTCCAGCTTCCGGTCAGAGAGGCGGCCTCTTGCAGGGTCCCGGCGCCACTCCAGGAAAGGACCACGCTGGTTCCACTGCGGGCGATGCTCAGGACGGAACCCGAGGTGGGCATGCTGTAGAGACCGACGTCGTCAAGACCCCACCACCAACTGCCGGTGCCGGCCTGTACGAAACGCACGCGCACCTTGGCTTGGTTGTCCGCCGCGGGCAGACGGAAACGCTCGTAGCGGCGGGACTCGGTCTTGTCGTCGTTGATGCGGCCGCTGATGTAGGGCGCGAGTGAGTCATAGGGCCGGGCCAGAACGAAGTCGCCGTATTTTCCGGCCGCTACCCGCTGTCCGTTGGAGTCGAGCACCTTGGCCACGTCGCTGTAGGTCGTGGTGAAGGTCTTGACCGCGTCAATCGAACCGTCGGCATTGCGTTTGATGTCCGCAGTACCGTTTTGATCGTCCAGCAGGTAAACAACGGGCAGCCAGGTCGTCCCCTGATCAATCGAGTATTCCGCCACCCCGATATTATCCTGGTTTTGAACGTAGGAACTCCTGAAGGCCAGCCAAATCCCCGACTTGCCAGTAAGATTGAAGTCCGGCGTGACGACGATCTGGATCTGGTTGCCGCTACGGTTATCCGACTCAGCATAGAGGCTCTTGCCGTTCACGACGTTGGTGAAGTCGGCCCGGCCGCCGCCAATGGCTACGAGGGTCGAGAAGGGCACCACGGTCCAGTCGAGGTAGGTGTCTGAGTTAAGGTCGGCGGGATTGAGCCCGGGGTTGATGACGTCGGTCTGGTTGGTGAGCGTCCAACCGGTGGGCACGCTGTAATCGGGCGTGGTCTCAAAGGTCTCGAGGACGATCGGCGTTGGCAGTGTGCCGACGGTGAAGGCTGCCGGTTGCGCGAAATCGGATTTGGCGCCGGTTTGGTCCTGATACTGAACCGACACATAATAGGTCGCGCCGGGGAACAGACGCTCGGTCGGGAGGGTGACGGTGGTCAAGTTGGTCGCGTTCTTGACAGTGAGGAAGGGGACGGCTAGACCCGTGTCGGCGCTGAAGGCGGGCCCGGCGGCCAACTGCCAAGTGCTGAGGGCATGCGTGTCCGCCGGCTTGAAGCCTTGGAAGGCGGAACCGAAGACGGTTACGGTCTTGGCGAAGAAGTCCACGGTGCCGGGGGCCGACACGACGGGTTGAGCGGGTTTGGCGACCACCGGCGCGATTGAATAGAGCGCGAAATTATCGATGCCAAAATACCAACTGCCGGTTCCAGCCTGCGCGAAGCGGAAGCGCACTTTGGCCTGGCCGTCGGCCATGGGGATGCGATAGAACTCGACGCGCTTAGATTCGACGGGATCATCATTGATCCGGCCGCTGATAAAGGTTCCCAACGTGGACCACAGGTTGGAGGCCACACCGACGAACGACCCATAGGTATAACCGATCTCCTCACCCGTAATCGGATCGGTGTAGTGGGCCGTATCGCTCTGCGTGGCGGACAGGGTCGCATAACCATCGATGGCCCCGGTCCCATCCTTCTTGATGTCATCTCGGTCGATCATGTAAACGATCGGAAGCCACGTCTTCCCCTGGTCGATCGAGTACTCGACCGATCCGATGCTGTCCTGGTTCTGCTCATACATGCTGTGGTAATAGACGTAAATGTTGGACTTGGTGGTCAGGTCCCAATCGGGGCTGAAGAGGTATTGGACCTGGCTACCGCCGCGTTGGTCGGATTCAGCGTAGAAGAAGTTGTTGCTCATCAAGGTCGTGACCTGGTGTCCATTGACATATTGGATGGCCACATTGCTCACGCGGCGGGAGCCCTCCCAGTGGCCGGCGGTCCCGATATCGAGCACTCGTTGCGTCGATAGTATCACCCACCCGAGGAAAGCGTCCGAATTCGGGTCGTTCAGGTCCCAACCGGGAGTGCGGGGGGAAGTATAGTTGACCGAAGTCCATCCGTGGTAGGTCCAAGTATTGGTCCCGTCCAGGTATGCTTGCGGCGCGTCCACCTGCTCCGGGAAGGACTCGAAGTCTTCCATATACAGCGGGGCGGGCAACACGAGGTTCGCGTATTCGGTCACGACGAATTGGAGTTGGTTGGTGTGGTAATTGGCAGGAGTGGCATTGTCGGCATAGACCAGCTTGACGGAATGCGTGGAAAGGCTGGCCAGCAGCGTGGCGGGAGTGAAGGTAACCAGGGTCTGCGAATTGGTCTTGCTGATAGTTGCGGCCAGGGGATTGTTGTCGAGGAACAACTGCACCGTGCCGGGGACCACGACATGCGGGGCCCCATCGACGATGCGATAAGTGAGGGTGGCATTCGGCGCCACACCGGTTTGACCCGGGCCCGGCGAGGCCAGATCCACAAAGGGCTCGGAAGCGCCGTTGAGGCGGCGGTAGGACGTGGTTTCAGGCGTCGTGTTGATCAGGGTTCGAATGCTCGAGTCATTCGGGTCGGCCAGGTACCAGGACACATTGGCGCCGCCGCCATTTTCGAAATAGAGCAGGCGAAAGCCGTAGGCTCCGGCGGTGGAAACCGAGAAATTGAAGACAGTGTCCCCCGAACCTCTGGTGGCGTCGTATTCCCCAAGCACCAGAGCGTTGAACTTGTCGCGCGGGTCGGATCCTGCGGTGACGCGGAAGCCGTCATCGCTGTTGACGATCATGGAATAGGTTCCAGGTTGGAGGACGAGGTAGGTGATGGCCTCGAGGGCAATATTGTCGCGGTTGTCGGGTTCAACCAGCCCTGGGACACCGGGGAAGGACAACCCCGACCCGGAGCCGCCGCCTTGCTCATAGTCGAGCGCCGTGGTCTCATCATAGTAGCCATTGTCGGTGAACACGATAACGTCCGCGATATTGGTGTAAACTTGGTTCGACCCGCTCATGACCAAGGCGCCCGCCAGGAGCGATTCCGCCGTCGCCACGCGCGTGAGCACCGTGCCGTTGACGGTGCTGCCCTGAAACACGCGGACTCTGAACCCAGGGGCCGTCGTATCGACGCTGTTGGCAGCATGGGCGAAATCGGCGGGCAGGGGTGTTGTTTGTGCCGAAGCCGCCAGCAGTCCCGCCATGCCAGCCAGCCCGGCGATGTAGGGTATTCGTAGGTTTGGATAGAACTTCATGTTAGTATTAGTGTTGATATATTATTGTTGTCTGTATTCCCGTTGCTTCATTCTCACCGCCAGCAGACCATTCGGAACCCCCGGAGGGTCAGCGAGCTTGCGAACGAAACTCTGTTCGGGGTCAGCTTAGGCGCGCAAAATGGCGAGGTGGTGACGGTCAGGTGGCTTTCTGGTAACAATTGGGTAAGGGCCTTGCTTGCGGGGTGGACCTGGCTTGGCTCACCACGCCGGAGCTTCAGACCAGGAAAGGGGCCTGCGTGCCCAAAGTTACCCAAACTGCTCGAAGCCTACCTGGCTCTGGGCGCTCGTATCTGCGGTCCCCCCGCGCTGGACCGCAAATTCAAGACGATCAATTTCCTGACGCTGCTGGACTTGAAGACCCTGCCTGCGCGCATCGCAGAGAAATTCCTGCGATGAGGGGTAGGTTATCTCATTTGGGTGTGCAGTGAAGCAGCCCGGGATTCGCTTTCGCCTCTTGGTCGAACTCTCTGAGTGAAATCCAGCGGACATGCGAATCGAAGCCCAGGATAGCCGCGCCGGTGCCGTGCCGGCTCCCGATACCCTCAGTATCATTGGGGATTGGGCTGGCGTCCAAGCCTGAGTTGTACGCGTAGTAGCCCCCGAAGCTAGTTCGTCCAATCGTGCCCATCACATCAGTCCAAACGGGCGCAGTCAAGCTGGTGGCCTTTTGCAGCCCGCTGAAGTTGGCCCCAGTGCCGTTCCAGTTTGCGGTAACGCTGCTACCCGAGCACGCAATGCTGATCTTCAAGTCTGGCCTGGACGCCGGCATGGTGTATATGCCGAAGAGTACTGTCGAAGTTCAGATGCAGGACCAACTGGTTAGTGATGGACCTGGGTTGGGCCTGAACGCTGGCGGCGAGGCCAAGAGCCGAGGCTAGTATGAGTGCTATCCTTATCGACGTCTTCATAGGTCAACTGATTGCTATTGAATTGAGGTCTGGATCCGCCAGCCGGCCATAGCTGGCTGGGATAAGCTGGCGGCTGCCTCTTGCTTTGCTCGGCATCGCCGCTGACAACTAGGACTGTTTGCATGCCACGGTAAGCATTGCATCTCCCTGTCACGGGTGGGCGGCGGGTGCGTGACAATCAGGTAAACTTGGAAGCAAGCCGCTTTCCGCGATAGCCTGTTCAAGTTGGTCCCCGAAATGGATGAGCACGATGAGTTGCTGTTCGCGCTTGACGATGCAGGCGAAGTTTGTTTGGCTCAGGATACTTGGGCCGGAAGAGGAGCAGGCGATTGAGCGCTTGCTTAAAGAGCGTGAGCAATTTAAGCCCTGGACGCACGGTTTGGTGGAAACGATCAGCACGCTGCCGTACATCAAACGACGCTTTCCCGATCGTGAGTATGTCCAGAAAGTTGGGCGCCTCGAGGCGGCTGGCTGGCTGGTGCGTGTCTATGTGAATCACGAGGGCCGAGAAACCTGAAACTGGGCCATATTGCAACAGAGTTCAACTCTCTTGCTGGATCTGAAGCGGGACTACTCTAACAGAGGTCTCTTCGCTTGGTGCTTTCGGTTTCCTGGTACGGCACACGCAATAGGTATCGGCAAAGCCTAGACGTTCAACTTGGCGTTCAATATCTTCCCACTCGCTACTCAGGCCCTTGAAAACAACACTGTCCCTGCGCTCCAGATGAGGACGCAGCTCCTCGTCGCTCAGGAGCCGTGCGTAAAGGCATTTCATACCATCGCCGCAATTATCATAAATGTCATCCAACATCAATAAGAAAGAATTGGCTGGCGAACTGCCTGGCGCTCAGCGCCTTCGGTTGAGCGTTAGCTCCGCCTCTGAAAAGAGTCGCTCCGCCAGCCGGCTCGCCTTTCGGCCAGAGACCCGGATTCTGAACGTAGTGCGCAGCAACCCTCCTTTCCAACGGTTTACGTCGTGAAAGTTACGCCTGTCTTCAAGGACCTCTTGTAGGCTGGTCGAGTGGCCCAGGTAGCCAATAAACTTCAAATCTTCGGTGAAGAAGTCCGGCTTGAGGATGCGGATTGCTGGCGCAAGAAACCGGGCATGCCAATATAAACACTTCCTGAGTGCCCGCTCCTCGTATTTCGAAGAAGGACAGTCAAACCTTTGGCAGAATAAATCCCGGAACGGCTGCCTAATCACGCTCGCATTCTAATCGTGACCATGGGATTGTCCAGCCACCGCGAGTCCGACTCCTGCGCGCCGCCGGTGACAATCCGGTCTCGTCCGACTTGGGCCCTTTGAACTCACGATGCCAGGTTACAAATTGGCTGCGAGGTTGTACTCGACCCCGCAACTGGGGAATGCCAGAATAGCGGTGTCACCAAGTAACGCGTGAAGATCAGAAATGAAAGGACACCGACATGAATAAACTCCAACGTAGCTGGCAGCTCTTCAAGACCTCGCTAACGGTCATGGAACGCGACAAGAAGCTGCTGTTATTCCCTATCCTGACCACGATCTTCACGGCCGTCATAGCACTGCTGTTCATTTGTCCTGTGGCATTTCAGCCCACCGGCCATAGTTACCTTTCGCTTGAGCACTGGAAAGCGGCTGCCAACTCGATATATATAGTGGACGGCGCCCATGTCCCGACCACACCGACCCCAGAGCAACCCACTAAAACCGGGAACGCTGAGTTTAATGTAAGCGGAGTCCGTCCGCTCGGCCTGGCGTATTTCGCCCTGATGTACTTCGTCTCCATGTTCTGCGCCACCTTCTTCAACGTGGCGTTCTACCACCAGATTCTAGCCGCGTTAAACGGCCAGGCAGTGTCGATTACAGCCGGTCTGCGTTTTGCGCTCTCGAAATGGCAGGCCATCCTGATGTGGACCCTTTTCGCCGGCCTGGTTGGCTACCTCATCAAGACCCTGGAACAGCGGCTCAATTTCATCGGGCAACTGATCATGAGACTCATTGGCACAGCCTGGAGCATTGCCTGTGTGTTTGTTATCCCGGTGTTGATCACCGAGAACACCGCGAATCCATTCCAGGTCTTAAAGAAATCAGCCCTGACCCTGACGAAGACATGGGGCGAATCGTTGATTGGCTACGCCGGGGTAAGCTTTGGCGGCGCGATCGTCGTGCTGCTCTCGCTGCTGTGGTTAGCAGGCGGCGTCGCCTTTTCCGTGGCCTGGCACCTTTATTGGCTGACGGCTCTAGTGGTTCTAGCGTGGCTGGTCATGATCATCCTGTGGAGCTACGCACTTAGCGTGGCGAGCCAGATCTTCCGCTGCGCGCTCTTTGTCTATGCCTCGCAGGGGACCCTGCCACCTCCTTATACACAAGACATGCTCGCACTCGCCTGGAAGCAGAAGAAGTAGAGACCCTAAGCGTCACCCTGGTGCTAAAGGCGCTGCGGGAACACCGCTTCGCCTTCTTTGCGAGCGCCGAAGAAGAGGTGGCCGACTTGGCAGCAAAGGTTTAGGAATGTGCAGTGCTGCGCGCGACGCGACGAAGGTGCAATCCGCGGCTCATCCTGTCGCGGCTCACGCTTGCTGGATTTGACGTCGAAATGTAACATTCCCGGGCAGCTTCCCGAATTGCCATCCGCAAGCCCGTGAAATACCCTTTGCTGCATGAAACATCTATTGACTGTGATTCTCGGATTGCTCGGCCTTGGATTGGCGGTATCCCTCTTCGTGAGCAAACAGAATAGCGCTGCGCAGCATGAAAAGGATGCCGAAGCCATCACTAGTGCCTCGAACCTGCTGTCCTCGGCCCAGTCGGAAGTCGCCGCTTTCAAAGGAAAGGTGATCACTCTTTCCAACCAGCTCGAAACCTGCCAATCCACGTCGTTGACGTTTTCGAACGAATTGCTCGAAGCCAAATCGGCCTTAACCACCGCCAAGGAGGGCCTGGACCGGCAGATCACTGAGCTTAACCGGCAAATCACCCGGCAAAGCACGCAATTGGAAACGGAAAAACAGGCCTCGAGCCAGCGCAATGCTGATCTGACCCACCAGATCGCCGAACTTACGAATCAAATCGCTTCGGCTCAGGCCCGTCTGCTTCAGGCGAATAAAGACTATGTGCTCTTGGACAATCGCTTCCGCAGAGACGTGGCCGAACGGGTTATTGCAGAACGAAAATTCAACAACCGGACAGAACTGAAGGCCCAGATGGAGAATTTGCAGAGGCACCCAAACAAGGAGATTTCCGAAGACCGAATCCGCGAAGGTTTGAATGTGGAGGTAAAATCGAACCTGTGCTATGTCATCGCCCCAGAGTAATTCAGAGCGGGGCTGAGAATCGACTGGAGCAATAACCCAGCCAGACCACCATCGTAGCCAGGCGGTAAATCCTCCTGAGGTTCTCCACCCGGCAATTACTCCGTAGAGAGGCCCGCCCCTCAACGCCGCCGCCTTCCAGCCGACCTGCTCCCACTTCATGCACAATTACGGTGGCCGGCTGCGCAAGGGCTTGCACGATCGGTTCGGCGCGGAGCACCACGTTGGTCGCCGCGGTGCAGATTTTCTGCTCGCGATTGGGGCCCAATGCGTCGGGCCAGGGAGCCGGAGGCGGGCAGAAGGGGCTTAACAGCGAACGGTGGGCGATGACCGGCTCGCTAAACGTCCAACGAGCCGAGGGGCAACATGGCCGCTCACTCGCTCCAGAGTCAGGTTGGCCGAAGTCGGCTTCAAGTAAAGAGATCAGTGCTGAACTATGCGACCAACCCTGACCGAATGCCAGAGGTCGTTCGTCCAGCCGCCAGGCACGCGAAGCCCCTGCAACAATCTCCGAATAGTCGCCTCGGGGGCAGTCGCAGGCACTCCGGTCGGGGTTTTCCTGCGCTGGGACTGGCAGCAACGGTCTTCTTCCGCTGGCCGCAGGTGCTGGCCCGATGATCACCGAACCGATGCCTCGGCCATTAGAGTGGGCTGAAACTGTGGCGCACTAATACAACAGCGGCGCACGAGGGTTTCCCGTGCGCCGTGCGTGCAGGATGCCAGAAGGCCGCGGGCCTACTTGCGCAAGCGGTAGTATTTTGCTCCGGCCGTTACCGGCTCTGTGAAGGAGTTGCCCCCAAGGTCACCGACGCTCGTCCAGTGCGGGTTTGCCAGCGAGTCCGTCGATTCGAGTTGGTAGCCTGGCATAGGCACAGGCCAGGAGATGAACACGTTGTTTCCCTGTCTGGAGACGGCTAAGACCGCAGGGATCGAATAAAGACCGAAGTCGTCGACACCGAAATACCAGCTATCGGTCCCTGCGTGGGCAAAGCGGAAGCGGACGGCAGGCTGATTGTCGGCCTGGGTCAAGCGGAAGACCTCAACCCGCTTGGATTCGACAGGGTTATCGTCGACCCGCGGGCTGATGTAGGGCGCTAATTCCGGTCCGACCGGTGCGCCAATGAACGCCCCATAATAACCGCCCATCTGTTGGCCGCTCACCGGGTCCGTGTACACAGCCACATCGCTGTGGGAAGTAGTCAGGGTGAGCACGGCATCAATCCCACCCGTATCGTTCGTATAAACGTCGGGTCGGTCCAGCATGCAAACGAGAGGCAACCAGTTTGTCCCGCGATCGATTGAATACTCCACCGAGCCGATGCTATCCTGGTTCTGTTCCCATAAGCTGTGGAACGAGAGATACACGTTACTCTTGCCGCGGAGGTCAAAATCGGGGGTTTGGAGGATCAGATATTGATTGCCTCCACTACGGTAGCCTGAGTCGCCGAATACGAAGTTGCCGCTGGCCAGGTCATGCACGGGCCGGCTATTCACCACGTTTAACGGGTTGACCGACAGCACCCGCTGGTAATCATCGGTCGGCGTGTGCGAGTTGTAACTAAGGAAGCTATTGGTAAAACGGTCACGGCTGACCACGACCCAATTGGCATAGCTTTTTGAATTCAGGTCCTGCAGGTCGAGATTATCATCTGGCACGTCGGAGTAGCTGGTCGAGGTCCAACCGTTGGGGAGGCTGCCTTCCGGTGTGGAATCGAAGTTCTCAAAGTAGATCGGCGCCGGCAGCAGGAGGTTGTTGTAGGCGACGATTGTGAAGGCCACCGTATTGGTGTACCAGTTTGCCGGTGTGGCGTTGTCCGCGAAACGGAGCACCAAAGTGTGGGCAGAGTTTGGAACCTGGGGCGCAGGACTGCTATAGGAGATAGTGGTCTGGTTGCTCTGTTGCGTCAGCGAGTGAGGCACCTTTGCCCCGTCCAAAGCCAGGGTGACTGTATTTGTGGCCAGTCTAAAGGTGCTGTCTTTGATGAGGGCAGAGAAATCAACAAACGGAGCCACGTTGCTGGCGTTGTTTATCGGCGAGATTGAGACCAGCCGCGGATAGGCCGAAACCGGCTGAACTACCGAAAACGGCTCGCTGGCGATGATAGTGTATCCATCGTCGAGGAGCAGGTAGGCGACGAAACTTCCGTTCGTTTTCAAACCGCTGGGGAACGAAACCGCGCCCTCGGTCTGCCCGGTGGTGGCAGTATGGGTTCCATTGACATAGTTCCAGAGGAGTGAACTGCCATTGCCGGGTTGCCGCGACTCTGGATAAATCCCAATCCAATCCTTTGCGTTCCCAGGCCCGTTTGTGAACACAACGGAGATGGGGTCGCCGACCAGGTAAACGCGTTTGTCAGGTCGAACGAAAGGTTGCGTAGGATCGATCACCTGCAAGTCGATCTGGGCGAGGATCGAGTAGCCGTCATTGGCCAGCAGAAACGCCGTCCAGGGCCCAGCCAGGCTGAGCCCGGACGCGAAGGTGACAGAACCTTCAGCGTAGCCTTTCGCGCCTGCCGTCGTGCCGTCCGTGTATAGCCAAATCGTCGAGCCAACACTCCCAGGGACAACGCCTTGGGGGTAAACACCCACCCAATCCTTCGGGTTACCCGGTCCGCCCTGCCAGGTGGCGGCGATTGGCTCTCCCGGCAAATAGCTGAAATGGTCCGTGATGATGGAGGGTTGTGCCAGAGCGCTGAGACGACTCACAAGCGTGAGCACGCTTACCATGCCAAGCCCGGCTCGTAGCCAAGGCCTGCGAATCCGGTTCATAGATTTGGAGTATGGTTGTTTCATAATTTGCATTGTTCTGTTTGTGTTTTGACTAAAAAACTGGGGCGTACTAGGGCGAGCAGACAACCGGGACGACACCATTCGGTCCTGGCGCCGCCCAATCGCTGAGGATTCTCTCCCCCATGGGCGAGTTCATCGGGAACCACTCGCTGTCGGCAAGCCGCTTAACGAACCGATGGCCCATGGCCTCCGTCCGTCCCATTTCCAGGGATCCTGCTTCCTTGCGCGCTTTAAGGAACTGCGCTTTGAGTGTGGGGGAGTATTTCTCCAGGTAAGCGATCGTGCGTGCGGAAAGGTCCGCCGGGTTGCCATTGGTTGCGATCAAAATAGCGCGCACGCCATCTTCTTCCCCGCCCTGGAGACACTTGATGGGCGGGACAGAATCCCTCGGTGCAGTGAATACTTTCTTCTGGCGGAGGTCGTAGAAGAACGCCTGGTCGGAAGCGCCCCGATTCCGGAAAACAGACCTGGAAACCAGCCATCCTGCGAGACCAAGCACCACGATGGCAACGGTCAGCTTCAGTCCCTGGGATACGGTTCGTGTCTCCATGAAAGTCCTGGGCTAATGAACGCGGAGCTTTGCCGACCACCAGCATTCGTTGGTGTTGCACGGAATACGCGCTGGGTCCAGGCTTCCCGCGCCGCCATCGGCGCGAGCGTAGTTCGACTTCCAGTTATGCCGCAGGGCGCCCTTGTCACCCTGGGCCAAGCGGTTCATGCCAATGCTGTTGGCATTCCCAACCTCTTTCCAGATCCACCAACGGTCGTTCGGCCATACGCCGTAAATGTCACTGTTGCCGTCTCCAAACAGCAGCAGCTTTGCTGGGGCCTGAACGGTTTGCCAGCGGCACAAGTTGTTTTCGTATCCGGCCGGTCTCCCAAAAGGAGGCGCAGCGCCGCCGGTTTGCCAATGCACATCCACCGCACCCAAGCCGCTCGGGATGCTGATTTCACCCGGAGCAAACTGACCAAGGACCCAGGGACTGGCCACCTTGGAGTTTGAAGGCTTAGCGCTGGCGTACATTTCTTCGCGCTCGGAAGGGCAATCATAAAGTCTTGGGTTCTTTCCCACGTAACTGAAAAGGTAGGCCCGCCAACTGGACTCGAAGCCCTGGGGCAATAATTCCTGCATTGGAGGAAACCAATCCTGGTTGTCTCCGCTGTACAAGTGCAAGGCCAGCGCCAGTTGCTTCAAGTTGCTCGTGCAGTTGAGCGACTGGGCCTTGGCCTGGGCCTTGCCCAAGGTAGGGAGGAGCATAGCAGCGAGCAGGGCGATGATGGCTATGACCACCAGCAGCTCGATCAAGGTGAAAGCAAAGGATACCGGCGAGACCAGGTGGGTCTCACGGCCGTCCTTCCATTTCACCGAGTTTGTAGGAACCAGATGCACCAGAATCACTTTCGGTAGCGGGTGTGTTTACCAGTAAGCCTCAGCGGAAACAACGGAGGCCTGGTGACTTATTCGTTACAATCTCGTGAAGAGAAGCCGCGGATGCGCCCCTGGTCCAATAATCGCGAACTCTGCGCTTGACCTTTCATGCCTGCCCTCTAGGCTGCCAAGTGGTATGGTTGCTTGGACTTTTCGGCTTTATATTGCCCCGCCTAATATCAGGGCAAAACGACCTGTCAATCAGTGGTTCGGCTACACCAAACGCGAATCACAATCCAAATACTAGGTAGAATATGGCAGAAATCATCGCCCTGATCTTGTTCGCTTGCGTCATAGCTATCACCGTCAACGGCTTGAAGCTGCTGGGAGAGCTCGTCCGCGCACAGGAGCGAGTGGCTGATGCCCTTGAGACCGTCGCACGCAAGTTGGAAGGTGGCGGCAAGCCGTGACCAATTTTGGGCCGAACAAGCGTGCCGGAGGCGACGGCGGGATAGCCGTCCTGTTCCATGCTGTTCGCGCTCGGCCCGCCGCGCCTCTGCACGACCGTTCGGCGGCAGAACGCGTTTTGGACAAACTCGAACTACAACAGCTATGAACACATCTGAAATAGTCTACATCGGTGCGAAAGCCCACGTGGCAGCAGTTAACAAGCATGACGGAAAGCTGCTCTGGAAGACCAAGCTCACGGGTGGTCTCAAGCTTTCCGGCTCGGGCTTTGTCACTGTACTCGTCGAGGGGCAACGAGTGTACGCTTATACCTACGGCAGCCTGTATTGTCTGGATGCTGCCAATGGCGAGAAGCTGTTCACTTGCGAGGTTGCTGGACTTGGTCGCGGGATCGCCATGCTTGCGACATTGGGCCACTGCTCGCCGCCTGTCGCTGCGGCAGCACAAGAGGCGGCTGCAGCAGATGATAGTGGTGCTGCTGCTGCCGCCATGATGGCAGGGGCGAGTTGACGTTGCCGAACAGCGTAGTTGAGGCGATGGCGGGATTCCATTTCTGCTCCATGCCGGACACCCCCTCAAGCCGCCGCGCCTGCCCACGGGGGTTGGCTGCCCTGATGCGTATAGCTCTCTCCATCCTCATGCTGCTTGCCCTCTTGGGGTCGGCCGTTTGGCTGACCTGGCACCCCAGTACGCACCGCCAAGCTTTGACAATCGCGCCGACGGGGCAGCCGCGGTTTGAAACCTCAAGAGGGATGCAGACAGTGTTGCTGACGCTGGCTGTCGCGAATGCCACCGGCTCCAGGTTGTCTGGGCATCTCCGCTTAAGCGTCGAGAGTCAGCCCAATGTGTTGGGGTTTGCCGACGCGGACCTGCTCACCCCGTTTAAGGTCGGCCCCAGGTCCACGACGCTCTGCACCGTCCGATACAATCCTCACTCCCCGGGTTTGGTCTTGGACGCAGAGTACAAGAAGGACAGAAGGCTGATCGAGGCGAACGTTCGGAGGTTGTTGCAGGGGCTAGGCGTGCCCGGCGGCTGGACGAACGACCTCTGGCATTCGGTCAGGGTTGCTCGCATAGTTCAGCAATGATCGCGTTCCTCGAAGCTTATTTCAGCCAACCAGCCGCTTCACTCAACGGCGGCCCCGCCACGCAGTTCGACGATTGGGGAGTCGGAGAGGGGCCGCCACCGGTGAGCTGAGCGTTCGGCCACATCACACGCTATGAGCTTACAAGCGCGAGTTATTGGAGGGACAATCTGGCTGGTCATGGCTTTAGTGCCAGCCATTATTGCCTTTTTCATTCTACGGCGCAGCTTCAGATTGAGAACCAAGGGCGTTCTCACCGACGGCGTTGTCGTTGGCTGTGACCAGAGGCTTATTGATTCCTCGTGGTGTTATTTTCCCAAGGTAGAGTTTCAGAGTCTGGATGGAGAGAAGTATGTTTTTACCGCTTCCGCTGGTGGTGGCAGAATGCCGAGGGTCGGGCGCAGAGTTAGAGTGGCATATGATGCCAATGACCCGGAAAACGCAGACATTACATCCCTTGGCGGCATTTCATTTTTCGCCATCGTCTTGTTTTTGTTTGCACTTGGATTCGTTGGGGTGTCATTGATTTGCTATTCAGGATTAATTGAGCAACCATGACCATGTGGTCTAGCTTTTCGGTCGAGCGAATGTCGGCGGTCGGCGACTCGTCGCAAATTCGTGTTCCCGTTGCCCGCCGCCATCGCTCGCCTCCGCGTTAAGCGGCGCCCCTATGGCGCAACACCTGATACAACCCATTATCTTCGCCATTTGCGATCTGGTCGCCTACGGCCTCTCCAGATTGCTTCGTTGTCGTCTCATCTCCATGAGGCTAAGCAAGCCAACTGAGGGCGCTTGGCACGATTTGGTATCAGCAAACAGCCTTCGATTGTCTGTAACCTCGGCCAGCGGTTTCCTTAGGAAGCTGGCAGTATGAACATTGAACCAATTGCCAATCGCTGTCCGAAATGCCAGGCGCCGCTGCCGGCCAATGCCCCAGAGGGGCTTTGCTCCAAATGTCTCCTGGCTGCCGTCGCCACCCCTACCGAGGCGGGCCAGCCGGCCAAAGACAGCGCCGCGCCGCCATCGCTCGAAACCGTCGCCGCCGCGTTCCCTCAATTAGAAATCCTTGAACTCATCGGCTCCGGCGGGATGGGGGCCGTTTACAAGGCCCGTCAGTCGCGGCTCGACCGCTGTGTGGCGCTGAAGCTCCTGCCGCATTCTCTCGCGGCCGACCCGGCCTTCGCTGAGCGTTTCAGCCGGGAAGCCCGCCTGCTCGGCCGGCTCAACCACCCGAACATCGTGACCGTCCATGACTTCGGCCAGTCGGGCGGATTCTTCTATCTCCTGATGGAGTTCGTGGACGGCGTAAACCTGCGCCAGGCGATGGCGGCGGGCCGCTTCACCCCCCAGCAGGCGATGATACTCGTGCCGAAGATTTGCGAGGCGCTCCAATTCGCCCACGACGAAGGCATCCTTCATCGGGACATCAAACCGTCCAACATCCTGCTCGACACGCGCGGGCGGGTGAAGATCGCCGACTTCGGCATCGCCAAGCTCCTCGGCGACCGCACGCGGGACGTGACCCTGACCGCCAGCGGTGCGGCCATCGGCACACCGCAATACATGGCCCCCGAACAACTTGAACATCCGCAGGACGTTGATCAGCGCGCCGACATCTACTCATTGGGCGTTGTGTTCTACGAGATGCTCACCGGCGAACTCCCGATTGGCCGCTTTGCCGCCCCCTCGGAAAAAGCTGCCGTGGACTCGCGCGTTGATGACGTCGTCTTCCACGCGCTGGAGAAGGAACGGGAGAAGCGTTTCCGCAGCGCGGGCGAAGTTAAGACTTCGGTCGAAGCGATCACTGCGAGCCGTGGCAACACCGACGCCGCCGAAAAGCCGGGTGCCGCGCAATCCAGCGGTATCGGCTCTTCCGGAACGCCGGTCATGTCGGGCAAGATTCCGACCTCGGGCCCAGGAGCCACGGGCAAAGAGGCGACTCCGATTTACGGCACGGCCGGTGTCGGTGTGTCCGTCCCAGATGCGGCGCCGGCTCGGGACACGAGCCCCGCGAACGACTTCATCCTTTGTAATCCGCGCCTGCCGCGCATGGCCCATGCCATCATGGCCTATGCGCTGTTGATCGCCCCGTTCCTTTGGGCTTTGGGGCTTACCCTTCGGTATCCCGCCGCGGATCTCCCGTTGAACCCGGGCTCAGGTTCCCTGGAAGCAGCCTGGAGGTTCTTCGGCGAAATGGTTGGCGGGCTGGTGACTACTCTTTTGCTCATGGCCGGAGCGTTGAAGCTGCGCGTCCTCCACCGGTCCGGTCCCCAAATCCTGCGGATTGGCATTTGGCTGAGGCTCTGGGGGCTCCTCCTGGGCGTGTTCATCGCGATTTGGGCAATGACTGTGGAGCCGCGTTCAGCGGCGACCGGCAGCCCTGTTCCGACGGCACTATCGGTCGTCCTCGCCGTGAAACTGGTTGCAACCGGCTTGGAGGTGGCAATGCTAGTCTGGTTGCGGCGCAATCGCAACCGCCTGGATGAACTGTGCAATGCCTTCGGGCCTTCCGCCAGGTTGCGGATGCCATCCGCTGCGGCAGCGCCGGTAATCCCGCAGACCTTCGCCGACGCCTGCAGAGCCAGGGCGAAGCGGTTGTTGCCGTTTGTGTTCATTTGCGCGGGGATCGCCATCCCGTTATCGCTGCTGATGGTGGGTGTCGTTAGCTTGGGATCTCACGGCCCCGGACAGGGCGTCAGAACCGTGCCGTTCGTGATCTTCGCAAGCGTGGGCTTTGTCTTTGGGACCATCGGAGTGCTTGTCCAAAAGATGCTCAAGCGCCAGAAACTGGAGGGCGCCAGCCTGGCTGCGCTGCTCAGCCCATTGCCGACGGCCACCGTAACGGTGCCTGAGGGCGCCGATGCCCCCGCAAACAGTGCCACCTGTTACTTCTCCACGCCGGAGCGGATGCGCAACTGCTTTCCTGGCCCCGCCGCGCACATCTTCCTCTGCAAAGGAGAGCTGCACCTTGACGCCGACAAGCTCCGGTTCCTCAGTCCCTGGCAGACGGAAGTTGTCATCAGACTGAAAGACATTCGGGACCTGAGTATTGGCCAGTTCAAGATGTGGCACACGCCTTGGGTGATGAAATACGAACGGCTCAATTACCTGTCAGTCACGTTCACGCAAGCCGGCCAATCGCGTACCGTCCACCTGACTCCCACAGCTCCTGGGCTGGCCTCCACGGCTGAGATTAACGCGCAGGTTGCCGCCTGGTTCAAAACCATTCAAGCGGCGGCCATCGCTTGCACCGGCAAGGCGCCGCGCGTTTCCGATCCGGCGGACGTCTCGGTAAGCGCGCAAGTAGCGTGGGGCCGGAAAAGCTGGCCGCTGTTCGCGGCGTTCCTGGCGACCTGGGGCTTGTTCCTCTGGCGAGGACCCAAACTCGCCGGACCGAGTCCTGACCCGTTCACCATCGTCGTTTTCGTCGCGATGCTGCTGCTCCTGCTCGCGAACTTCTTCTTTAGCGCCGGCTTCCTGCAGGCCAACAGCGCAATCAAGCGGGGCAACCTCGACGCTGTGACCAGCGACGATCCGCCGAACTCAACCGCCACCCAGTTGACTGAGCAGCCACCCCTGCCGAGTGGTCCGGCGCGCATTTCGTGGCTGGCAGTGGGAAGCGCCGTTTGTTCGGTTCCATCCTGGTTGCTGGTCATCAGTTCGCTGAACAATCTCTACAATTCGCTGGGCCCGGACGGACTGCCGCCCAAGGACTTCGCACTCGGCCTGTTTGAATTGCTAGTGCTCGGGACCGGTGGGTTCGTGGGTTTGGCCGCGCTCTTGCTCGGGAAGGAAGCGCTGCGACAAATCCGCCGCAGCTCAGGTCGGCTGCTCGGCGCGCGGTTGGCGGTCATCGGCGTGTTGGGAATCCCAACCGGTTTGCTGGTCAAGTTCCTTCCATTCCTCCTGGCCGCCGGGTCGCGGTCGTTCGGCTGGCAGCCCACTTCCGGACAGGGAGAGCTTTTCACCGGTGCGGTGCTTGTGGGCATCCTCTTGCTGGCAGCGTGGGCAGCGCAAGCGGTTCGCCGCTGGGCCAAATGCGGCGCTACCTCCGGCCCGATGACAATTCCACCATGACCACATCCGAGGCCGAAAGCGGCGACCCTCCTTATCTTTCATCCGGTAACTTCGCCCCGACACGGTGGACGCAGGTCCTCCGCGCCCGGGGCGAAACCGTCGAGGCTCAGGCCGCGCTTGAGGAACTGTGTAAAGCTTACTGGCAGCCCGTCTTCGACTTCATTCGCCGCACAGGCCGCGTGGACGATGCGGCGCGTGATCTCACGCAGGAATTCTTCGCCCGCCTCCTCGCCCGCCGCGGACTTGAAAGCGCGGACCCGAGCCGTGGACGCTTCCGTTCCTTTCTGCTCGCGGGGGTGAAGTACTTCCTGCGCGATCAGCACGACTTTGCCAGCGCAGCCAAGCGCGGCGGCGGACAATTGCCGATCTCGATCGAAGCCGGCCTCGGCGATGACACGACCGCTCAGCTCCAGATCCCAGATACCTCCGGTCTCGTGCCCGACATGGTTTTCGACCGCCAGTGGGCTTTGACATTGGTGGAGCGCGTCGTCGCCCGCCTGGCCGCGGACTTCACAGCCGAAGGCAAGCGAGCGCACTTCGACACGCTCAAGCCGTGGTTACTGGGCGAAGTCGCATCTCTCTCGCACGCGGACGCCGCACGGCAGCTCGGTCTGAGCGAAGGAGCCGTCAAGGTCGCCGTGCATCGGCTCCGCCGGCGCTTTCGGGAACTGATCAAAGCGGAGATCGCCCACACGGTCAGCGACGTCGCGCAAGTGGCGGAGGAATTGCGCTACCTGGTCGAAGTGCTGGCACAGCCGGAACCAGGCTCACGGTAAGGCTCTGTTATGTGGAATCGCTACCGAAAGTGGAAACCGACACTGGGCCTGCTGCTGGCCGCCGCGGCGCTCTTGCTGATGACCGGTCAACCCGACACTTCGGCGCGCTGGTATCTCGGCATTGGCATCGCCGCAGCCCTGATCCTCGCCTACCTGGCCGAGGAAGTCATGTGGATGGCGCGGAATCAAGGCCGACCGTGTTCGAAATGCGGCCGGGCCTTGCGGGTGAAGCCCTTCCGCTTGCACCTGCGGTGTCCGCATTGCGACGAAATGCAGTAGGTAAATCACGAACGGAACTTCGGGTCGATGGCCAGCGCGTGGTCCGGTTGGTTCCATTGGCCCACTCCAATGATGGTCCAGCGCTACCCACAGGGTCGGGCTCCGGGCGGATTGTCACCGACATGTAACAACCGCGACACGGAGCTGTCACAGCGATTACCCTAAAGTGGCGGCACTGTCAGGTGCCGGCACAAAAAGTGGGTAAATTTCCCACGGCTCGCACCACCGCCCGAATGAAACCCGGGCGTGACCTGAATCAAACATTGGAGCTAACGGTATGATTAAAAACTGGATCCTGGCCGGCACGCTGATGCTCAGCGCCGGAGTCGCGCGGTCACAACAACTTACCCTGGGACCACTGACCGGCAACGGTCAGTTGCAGTGGAACGACCTAACGACGCCCTTCGTCAAAGTAAATTCGTACACTGTCGAATGGGCCTCCCGAGTGGCTGGCACACAGGCGGTGTGGAACGCCTTTGCCACCATTCCGGCCACGAACACGACTTACAGCCTGGAGGTGCCGATGTTCTATCGGTTACGCGCTGATGTGCAAGGCCAGTTTCCCGCGTTGCGGATGGCGATTTTCAGCGACCCCCATTGCATGGCTCCCAGCCTGCTGGTCAACGACGGGCCGGCTTTCCAGACCTACCTGGCTCAGGACCGCAAGCTCTTGGCCCAAAGTCACGCCATCCTGGACGCAGTGGTTGGGCAAATTGCCCTGGCTCAGCCACAGGTGGTGTTGATCTCGGGTGATCTGACCAAGGACGGCGAGTTCATCTCCCACCAGGACGTGACCAACCACTTGGCCCAGCTCAAGGCAGCGGGCGCCAAGGTCTTCGTGTGCCCCGGGAATCATGACGTCAACAATCCGCACGCCGCATCCTATAACGGTGCCGTGGCAACTCCGGTGCCGTCGATCTCAGCGGCCGATTTCTCCGCTCTCTACAGTGAGTTTGGCTATAAGGACGCCCTCGCGCGCGACCCGAACTCCCTCAGCTATGTGGCGGAACCCGTGCCGGGACTGTGGCTGCTGGCGATGGATTCCTGCCATTACGAGCGCAACACCAACGGCGAGCCTTACACCGGCGGCTATTTCGATGCCCCACGCCTCACTTGGATCACCAGCCAACTCGCCGCCGCGCGAAGCCAGGGCAAATTCGTGCTCGGTATGATGCACCATGGCATCCTCGAGCATTACATCGGGCAGAAGACGCTGTTCCCCGACTACGTCCTGGATAATTACCTGACGGTCTCGCAACTGTTCGCCAGCTACGGGATGAAGATTGTCTTTACTGGACACTATCACTCCCAGGACGTCGTTAAGGCAACCTACGGCCAAAACTCTCTCTACGATGTCGAGACCGGTTCAACCGTGACCTATCCCTGCCCCTATCGCATCCTGGACCTCAACGCGCAGGGCAACCTGGCCATTGCCAGTCATTTTGTCACGGCGATCAATTACGACCTTGGCGGGGTGGACTTTCCGACCTTCGCCTCGAACTTCCTGCACAATGGAATGCTCGGGCTCTCGGCCTACATGCTCATGGCTCCACCTTACAACATCGGCCAGGCCCAGGCCCAGTCGTTGGCGCCCGCGATGACCGAGGCTTTTGAATCCCATTATCAAGGCGATGAAGGCGCGCGCCCCATATCGGCCCAAACTCAGGGCACCATCGCTTACCTGCGCAGTCAGGGCGATGCTATGTCGCTGTTGATGGCCAATTCACTCACCGCGATATTCACCGACCTGCCCCCCGCCGACAATAATCTCACCATCAACCTGATCACGGGCAATACCGTTCCGTAAGCGGCCAAAGACGTGGCCGACACAGAAGCCCGGACCAGTCGTTCTGCAATTACCTTGAAACGTTCAATGAAAGCCAAACCTTTTTGGTGGCTTCCACTTGTTTGGAATTGTGTGGTCGGGCCGCTGGTCCTCAGCCAATTTACGGCTCAGGGCCAGTCGCCGATCATTCCGCCGGACGTAATCGGCAATATCCGCTCCCGTGTTACGAACGCCATCACGCCCGGAATAGTGGTGGGCATGATTAACGCCACCGGGACAACCTACTTCAGCTACGGCGTTGGCACTCTGGACAATGGCCAGACGGTGAACGAAGATTCGGTGTTCGAGATCGGCTCGATCACCAAGACCTTCACCTGCACGGTTCTTTCCCAACTCCTGCTGGACGGGAGCATGGTATTGACCAATCCGGTCAAAAACTACCTCCCCGCGAGCGTTGCGGTGCCCAGCCGCAGCGGCAAGGTCATCACGCTCCAGCATTTGGCAACTCATCGTTCTGGCCTGCCCAGAATGCCAACCAACTGGAACCCGGCTGACATGCTAAACCCCTACGTGGATTATACGGTCCAGCAGATGTATGACTTCCTCTCAAGCTATCAGCTACCCCGCGACCCTGACGCCAGCTTCGAATACTCCAACTTCGGGATGGGGCTTGTCGGATACGTGCTCTCCCTGAACACAGGGTCGGACTATGAAGCGCTCATCGCCGATCGGGTCACGCACCGGTTGGGCCTCAACGATACCGGCATCAAGCTCACTGCCCGGATGGCGAGCAACCTCGCCAGAGGATACACGGGGGTAATCCAGGTGCCGAATTGGAATTTTGGAGCTGCGTTCGCCGGTGCGGGAGTAATCCGTTCAACCGCTCGTGATCTCCTGCAATACATCGCCGCAAACATGGGACTCGTGCAGACCGACCTCTATCCTGCGATGACCAACGCTCAGGCTCCCCTGGCCCCGGCGTTCACGGGCAGTTCGATTGGACTAGCCTGGTTCACGACCCCAGTCCAGGGGGACCAACTGATTTGGCACGACGGCGGCACGGGCGGCTACAGGAGCTATGCGGGGTTTCTGCGGAACAAAAAACAGGGTGTGGTGGTTCTGGCCAACTCTGATTTCGAAGTGGATGACATTGGAGCTCATCTCCTGGATTCCAGCCAACCGCTTCTGTCGATCCCTCAGCCTGCCGCTGTGGATTTGGACACGCTTCACAGTTGCGTAGGCCGTTACCGCGGCGGCGATGGAAACTACTTTGACATCGGGCTTGAGCACGGTCATTTGACCGCGGCCTACTCTACTGACCAAGGCATTTCCTTCACTCTTTACCCGTCGTCTTCCTGGTCGTTTTTCGCGACAATGGTGGACGGTTCCGCCACGTTCCAAACCAACAGCCAGGGTGTTGCCAACCGGCTCATCTGGACGCAAAGCGGCCAATCGGTGCCCTGCAATCGAATCCCGCTCCCGGCCCACCTGGCGATCCAGCGCCGCAATGGCGAAACGCAGGTCAGCTTCACCGGCGACACCGGGGTTGCTTATGTTCTCGAAGCTGGCACGGATTTGACCCATTGGACGCCGATCGCTACGAACACGATTTGGGCCGCGCCGTTTGTGGATAAGGAACCTGGAACGTCTCGCTTTTACAGATTGCGCCGTCTGTGATCTTCGCTGGCGACCCAACAGTATCTGCTGCTCCAGCGAAATGTCGTTCCGTGTTTCGTGGGCTAGGAGACCGGAAGCCATTGGTCTGAACCGCTCGCGCCTCCACTCCACTCCACTAGACCAATTCCAGGGTCAGCCGCTCTCGGTGTCGCCGTTTCGTAACCGGAATGTCACCTGACCTCCGTTGTTAACTGGGCCAGCCTCGCTTAGGCTGCAAAAGCGACTCTGGCCTATGAGAATCTTACTACAAAGTCCTGCAATCGGTCTCTAAGAACACCGGCTAACTTCCATTCATGGACTCAATGATCTCAGAGCTGCGGATTTGGCCGATTTGGAAGGAACTAAAGCACTTCGCGGTTTCAGCAGCGTGCGAAGATCCCTCCAGCAGCGCTCGGGCGGACGAGTTTTGTCGCGGTCTAACCAGAACCCTGGACCGGAACTGCAAGGTCGTGAGTGAGCTTTGGCTTTTCAACCAGCTCCGCGTGCCTGAGTTGCGAGCCATTGCGGCCGCCGAGGCTGCCTTAGCCCATCTGATTATCATTTCCGTTCATCGTTCCGAAGCCATGCCTGAGGGAGTGAAGGACTGGCTCAACCTATGGCTTCGGATAAGGAACAAACGTGGCATCGTGCTTTTGGCTCTCTTTGATCCCGTCTACCGGGGGTTTTCTGGTCCAATGGAGGGCTATTTGCAGGAAGTGGCCAATCGAGGGGGTATGGAGTTTCAGGTTGCTTCGGAAGATGTAGGCGATTGGCGCTGACATGAGGGTGCAATACCTTTGATTCACTTTCGCGGCCGTCAATTCCTGATACCCTGGTGCACGCTGCACCTTCTGGCTCAGAATCTCTTCGGCTCTCCTTTAACCAACTCCTGGCAAGCCTGCCAGCCCGGGCGCACACGAGTCGATCCACGGCCGCACGCTCCGTGCCGAACTGCCTTCTTACCGATGTGCAGGGCTGAAAGCAGCCTGCGGCGGCCATACTGCCCGGGAATGACGCCGCTAATTGTCAGAACAAGACCAGGCTCACGCGCCTTATCAACGGGCCTGAGCCATGCGCGACTAAGCAAGTTCCGAAAAGAATGAAGAAAACCTACTGTCTCGATACGAACGTTGTTGTTCATGACCCGCGGGCAATCTTTGCCTTCGATGACAACATGGTGGTTTTGACCGAGTACGTCTTAATGGAGTTGGACAAGCTCAAGCAGGGCAACGAGGAGAGGAACCACAGCGCCCGCGAGGCGAGTCGCATCTTGAGGGAGGTCACCCAGGGCCTCTCCGAGCAGATCATCGCTGAACAGAAGGAAAGACCTGGCGAGCAGAGGCTGAAGACCCTGCCAGAGATTCCCATAGCGGGCTCCAAAGGCGGGACCTTGGTGTTGCTGATGGACGATCCCGAAGACCGGGTCAAGGGGCCTAACCCCGACGACCAGATTCTCGGCCTCCTGTATCGCAATCGGGGTAACTTTCAGGCCCCGATCATCCTTGTCACCAAGGACACGCTGATGGCCGTAAAGGCTATCGCGCGGGGCTTCGGGCATCAGGACTACAAGCGTGACCAGGCGAAGGTGGAGGTCACTCGCCTTCCGATGCTTGAGGGCGACCTGCTCCCGGTTGATGATCTCTTCTCCGGAAACGGCGGCGTGGTGGTCAAAGGCCTTCTTAAGAAAACCTATAAGGCCGGGGCAGAAGCTTTGCCTATTATCCCGGGCTACTACACGGTGGCATATGACGCCGAGAGAGAATCGCTGGTGCACATCAGTCACGAGGAGAGGGTGAGGCTCATCACCCAGACACCCAACCTCTGCCGCTCGGAGAGGAACCGCGGCGTTCGGGCCAAGAACCTGGAGCAGCACGCGGCCGTGGATGCGTTGCTCAACCCGGACAAGACGCTGGTATGCCTGCTAGGCCCGGCTGGCACTGGAAAGACTTTGCTCGCCATCGCCACGTCCCTGGACGCGGTCCGCAAGTCCAACCGCCGCGATCAGCCCGAACTGGAAGTTCAACGAGAAGAGCTGTCGCGCAAGGAGCGCAAGCAGATCCGGCATCAGCAACAAGAGAACGGTTTCGTCGAGCGCAAACAACTACTGATCGCCCGGCCGATGGTGAGCATGGGAAAGGAAATGGGATACCTTCCGGGCGATATCGAGGAGAAGATGCGACCCTGGATGCAACCCATCCTCGACAATTTGAAGTTGCTCCTGGGCCAGAAACAAGCTGAAGCACTGCTCGGCGACGGAACCATTGAGTTGCAGCCGCTCCAGTACATCCGCGGGCGGAGCATCACCAACGCGATTCTGATCATCGACGAAGCACAGAACACCACGCCGTTGGAGATCAAGACGATTATTACGCGCGCCGGGCGCGATTGCCGGGTAATCTTGACAGGAGACCCCCACCAAATAGACGTGCCTTACCTCGACAAGCTCTCCAATGGGCTCAGTTACGCCGCAGATCGGCTCGGTCAGGAGGACTTCACCGCTGTGGTACCGCTAACCAAGGGCGAGCGCAGCCGGATGGCAACCAGAGCTGCTGAACTCCTGTAAATACATTCCCCAGAAGGCTTTGATTAGGGTGGCAAGGACGAAAGCGTGGATGAAAGAGGCCTGCGTAGCACTCGCTTCTGCGTCACCTGTTCGTAACGTACTTTATGCCTTAGTGTCATTTGTTCGCTGCTATAATCGGGCTTATTCTGATTAAAAGAAATGCAAGCGCAGGAAGAAAGATGTCGGTTGTCGGGCAACAGCGACCAGCGTCACCGTTGGTCCTGGTTCCGGCTGGACATACATTCTCTGCACCGACGTTCTCGAGAATAGGTTCCTCATGCCTAGCGCACAATTATAACTCGGTCTTGAAGACCTGCCATGGCCGGGGCCACCCCGGTCGCGCGCGCGACAGTTGAACCGCGCAGACTGGTGGTTTGACCGCATGCGCCAAGCGGTTGAGCAGCCCCTCGACTGGCCCTTGCCCTCGCGATTTCGACGCCGCAGAGCCTGGATGCCAGTCGAAGAAGAGCCGCCGCAGGTGTCAGGCCGACTCAGAATCAGGCTGTACGGAGTCGCCGTAACGGAAACGTAACACAGTCGCCACGGAACCGAAACAAACTCCCTCCACACTTCACAGGATATGAATTCGATCGTTGGCCGCTTCGCTCTCTGTGCCATCCTGTGGGTGATGGCGCTCGCCGCATTCGGTTCGCCCGGTGCGGACCATGTGTTCATCATCAGCATCGACGGCGGGAAGCCCGCCGTGATCGCCCAGAGCGACATGCCGGTCCTGAAACAACTTGCGGGTGAAGGCGCCTGCACTTGGGCTGCGAGCACGATCTACCCGAGTTTGACGCTGCCGTCGCACACATCGATGCTCACGGGCGTGGGTCCGGACAAGCATCATGTCCGGTGGAATACCTGGAAGCCTCGAAAGGGCGTCGTGAAGGTCCCCACCATCTTTGCGGAGGCGAAAAAGGCCGGGTTTTCCACTGCCATGTTCGTGGGCAAAGAGAAGTTCCGCCACTTGGTGCAGCCGGGTACGGTGGACCAGTTTGAGTTTGGCTCAGCAGACCCCAAGAAGGCGAGCACGGTCCTCTCCAGGATTGTGGCCAAGGGAGCCGCGCGCTATATTCTGGAACATAAGCCAAACCTCTGTTTCATTCATTTCACCGATCCCGATAACACCGGCCACAAATATGGCTGGGGCTCGCCGCAACAGATTAAGGCCTTCAGCGAGGTAGATGCCGCACTGGCGGAGATTGTGAAAGCCATTGAGGCCGCCGGTATCAGCCAGGAGAGCGTCCTAATCATCACTGCGGACCACGGAGGGCATCGCAAGACGCATGGCGGAAAGAAACCTGAGGACATGCTGATTCCCTGGATTGTCTGGGGCAAGAACGTTAAGAATGGCCTCAGTATAACCGGACCCGTTATGACCTGCGACACGGCTGCTACGGCGCTTTGGCTGCTGGGTGTGCCGATCCCCGAAGCTTTCGATGGCCGACCGGTGACCAGCGCGTTTACCGGCCAAAGGGACCAATCGGCCCCGGTAGCTGGCAGCATGTCGGGTCCGCGCTGGCACTGACCGGTGAGGCCTGACCGCTTTTCTGTTTGTGGTTCGTTTCACGGTCAGGGTAATAAGCCGTTTCAGGAAATTCTGGCAACAGTTCCTGGATACATTGCAGCAGGTACTTGGGGCTCACCGGCTTGGTAAGGTAGGCGTTTGCTCCGGCATCCAACCCGGTAAGACGAGAAAGCTGGCTGGACACCGCGGTGAGAATGATGATCGGGATCGAGGCCGTTTTCGGATCGCGGCGCAGAATTTCGCAAACGGCGAAGCCGTCTAACTCCGGGAGCAACAAATCCAGCAGGATCAAATTCGGACGAATCGACCGTGCCTTTTTCGCTTGTACCGGCATCATCTGGTGGTTTTTCATTGGATGGGATAGAGGTCTAATCCACCCAGGTGGAAGAAGATATCCGTCTTGAAGCGCTCCTTGTTGCGATAGCCATAGGCCTTCTTGAT
>Ga0118677_10001409_pt1 | contig 51070 bp, 44 predicted proteins | sample AliMusrvi5mmetaG_FD_86154 | JGI IMG/M metagenome (GOLD analysis project Ga0118677, IMG submission 86154) | reverse complement strand
CGTAGCCGATCGAACCGTTGGCCGATGCTGACGCGATGTAGTTCATCGCCCCGTTCGAGCCGTTCTGGGCGATGAACTACATCGCGTCAGCATCGGCCAACGGTTCGATCGGCTACGTCGAGTACTCCTATGCGCTGGCATCGAACTATCCGGTGATCAAGGTGCTCAACGCCAACGGTTTCTACACATTGCCGACCCAGTACAACATCGCCGTCGCGCTCGAGGCAGCGCAGATCAACGAAGACCCATCCTCGCCCAACTACCTGCTGCAGAACTTGAACAACGTGTACACAGATGCAGACCCGAGGACCTATCCGCTCTCGTCATACGTCTACATGATCGAGCCCATCGGGACTAGCGCTCAGGACTCATCGATCACCACCGCGAAGCGGCAGAGCTTGGCCAACTTCACGGACTACTCGATCTGCCAGGGGCAGCGAGAGATCGGCCCGATCGGCTACTCGCCGCTCCCGGTCAACCTGGTCCAAGCGAGCTTCAGCCAGCTCCAGAAGCTCTCCGCAGCGGACCCCGGGGTCAACCTCAACAACCTCGACATCACCTCGTGCGGGAACCCGACCTTCATCGCCGGGCACCCGGACCAGAACTACCTCGCGCAGATCGCTCCGATGCCTCCGGCCTGCGACCACGTGGGGGCGACGCCATGCGCGGCGGGGACCGGGAACCCTGAGTCCCTGTCGGGCTACCTCGGCTCAGCATCGCCCAACGGCGAGAAGAGCACTGGCTACTCGAGCTCGTCGAAGGGGACGCTCAAGGGTGGCAAGTACGTCACTGGCTCGAAGCTCTACAAGGAGCGCTGGAGCCTCGACAAGGCAACCGGCCAGCTCATCCCTCCCAACGGTTTGACCACCGGCAGCATCGAGCACACGGTGCTTGCGGAAGGTGGCTTGACCAGCACCGAGCTGATCCTGGCCTTGCTCGGTGTCCTGGCGCTGGTCGGCGTCATCTTCGTCCCGCCAGCGATCAGCCGTCGGCGTGCAGCGAAGCTGGCTGCCAGCGACGGGGAGCCGATCGACGACGGGGGAGAGGTGTCGCTGTGAGCCGTCGTTCCCCTCGTCTACTTTTGGCCGCCCTCGTGGCCTCGAGCGCGATGGTGGCACTGGTGCCGGGCGGCGCCTTCGGGGTGGCCACCACCTCATCGATCACCCCGGCGGATTCGGGCTCGTCGGTGACGATCGCACGCGACGTCTCCCGTGAGCACCTCGTCAACGGTGAGCAGCAGGTCGTCGAGACGAAGCATGTCTCGTTGAGCGTGAGCCAGACGAAGGATCTGCGCGGACGCCAAGAGATCCAAGTGTCGTGGTCTGGCGCCCATCCGACCGGCGGCATCGTCGCCGACCAGAACTCGATCGGCGCCCAGCAGGAGGAGTACCCCATGGTGCTGCTCGAGTGTCGTGGCACCGATTCGGCATCGGCGCCGGCCGCTGACCAGGTCAGTCCGTCGACGTGCTGGACAGAGGCGTGGAACGAGCGCTACCAGGACAGCTTCTCGACCAAGTTCCCTCCCTATCGCTTGGACCAGTTCGCCTCGGCGGCCGACCGAGGACAGGTCGCGGGAGCACCCAATCCCCTGCCGCAGAAGTGCGCCTTCCTGCCCGCACCGACCCAGCATTGGGTTCCCTTCGTGGGGGTCGATGGCACCGTCTACGACGGCGGTCCCTCGGGCTGTGCGGGTCAGGCACCCGAATCCGACAATGTCGGTGGCTCGGCGCTGCCGAGCAATGAGACCTTCGGCGTCACCGGGCTCGACGGCAGCGGCTCGGCGAACTTCGACGTCTGGACCCAGGCCGAGAACGCCTCGCTTGGTTGCTCGACGAGCGTCCCCTGCACTCTCGTCGCCATCCCGATCATGGGAATCAGCTGCGACCCAACCGGCTCGACAGCCCCCGCAGGCGACCAGCCGACCCCGAACCAGCTGCCGGCAGCAACGGCAGCGTGCGAGGCCACGGGGACCTTCGCCCCGGGCCAGCTCACCCAACCGCAGGGCCTCGATGCACTGTCGGTCAGCGGCTCGCTCTGGTGGAGCGCCTCGAACTGGAACAACAGGATCTCGGTGCCACTCTCGTTCGCGATCCCTCCGAGCGCCTGCACGGCTGGTGGCTCGAAGAACGCGCTCCAGATCTATGGCTCAGAGCTTCTGATCCAGGCCACTTCGCAGTGGAACCCCTACTTCTGCACCACCTCGAGCCTGTTTCCCGTCGTTCACGTCCAGACCGGTGAGCCTGAGGCGAGGAACCTGGTCGCGACCGGCAGCGCCGATGCCGCCTTCACGAGCGAGCCTGAGCCCGGCGGCTACTCCAAACCGGTGGTGAACGCGCCCATCGCTCTGACGGGCTTCGCCATCTCTTACAAGATCGACGATGCGAACGGACAGCCCTACACATCGCTCAAATTGACGCCTCGGCTGCTCGCCAAGCTCCTGACGGAGTCGTACCCCGCCGATCTGGCAGTCCAGCAGGAGTTCCCGGCCCTCAGCCACAACCCACTCGACATCACCCTCGACCCAGAGTTCCAGGCGCTCAACCCGAGTCTCACCAAGGGGATAGCGAACACGGAGGCGGCGGCGGAGCTGGCAACGCTGTCAACCAACTCCGATGTGATCCACGCACTGACCAGCTACATCAACGCTGACCCCTCGGCGAGAGCGTGGCTCAATGGCACGCCGGATCAGTGGGGCATGGTCGTGAACCCTGCGTACAAGGGAATCTCGCTGCCAGTCGATCGGTGGCCGCTGCTGTCCACGTTCGAGCCCAAGCAGTACTACGCCTCTGACAACAACGACTGCCTCTTCAATGATCCGGTGCCCTTCCTCCCGCTCGTGGCTGCGCCACTGCCGACTCTCGAGGACCTGAGCACCGATCTCCAGTTCGCACTCGGCAATCCGACCACCACGTGCCAGCAGATCGACGGCACGACTGCCGGGGAGAAGCTCGTCGCGCAAGGTCGACAAACCGTCGGATTCCGCTTCCTGATCGGCGTCACCCCGCTCGCCGACACACAGCGCTACCTGCTGAGCACAGCAGCCATCCAGACCACCTCGGGGACCTTCGTCCAGCCGACCGATGCCTCATTGGAAGCTGCCGCTCGAGTCTTGCAACCAGACGAGGCGAGCGGGACGTGGAGCCTTCCGTATGCCACCATCCTGTCCTCCTCTTCGGCTTCGGCGGCCTATCCGGGGTCGATGGTGGTCTACGCAGCGGCGCCGACCAGCGGGCTCAACTCGACCATTGCCGGCGAGCTCGCGACCTACCTTCGCTATGTCTCGACGACCGGGCAGAACAGCGGCCTTGGCCTCGGGCAGCTGCCTCCCGGCTACCTGCCCCTCACGGCGTCGAACGGCTTGGGGCAGCTCGCTGCCTACACCCAGGCTGCAGCGACTGACATCGAGGCGCAGAACGGTCAGGTCCCGTCGCTCACCGGTGCCAGCACCTCGACGACAGCGCCGACGAGCACCTTCGCCTCGAGTGGCTTCGTCTCGTCCTACTTCGGTCTGAGCGGCTCGGCACTCTCGACACGAGCCCTCAAGTCGACCTTCTTCCCAGCCGTCATCTCGATCGTTGGGACCACCTTGTCGATTCCGCTCGGTTCCATGGGATCGGCGGCTGTTGGAGCTGCGCTCGTGATCCTGACCTTGGCGGCTGCCGCCCTGGCGGCGATCCTGGTCGGGCGTCGGCGAGGGATCTGGTGAGCACTGACGTGGTCGACAACGTCGAGCCGACGATCGACGTCGAAGACGAAACGCTGCCAGGGGACGGTGACGAGCAGCTCGACGATGCGCGGCGGCCTGTACCTGGCTGGTTGCTGCCCGCACTTGAGGTTGTCGTCGCAGTCGGTGTCGTGGTCGGCTTCTTCGTGACCTTCGCTCTCGTCCTGAGCGGCATCCAAGAGCACCGCAACCAGACACAGCTCTACGGGACCTTGCGCGGCTTGCTCAGTCCGCAGAGCGCGGTCTCGCCCTACATCGGCGGCAAGATCCCGATTGGATCCCCTGTGGCGCTCGTCGAGTCGAAAGCCGCTGGCTTCCACAACCTGGTCGTCGTCGAGGGAACCACCTCGGACCAGATGCGAGATGGTCCCGGCCACCTTGCGAACTCGCCCCTTCCGGGCCAGGTCGGTGACTCGATCGTGATCGGACGCGGGACGACGACGGGAGCACCGTTCGGTTCGATCTCGACGCTCACCCGTGGTGATGCCATCACGGTCACCACCGGTCAGGGCACCTTCCACTACGTCGTCGAGGATCTCCGGCACTCTGGCTCCCACCTGCCCCGAATCCCAGCGAGCGGCTCGATTCTCACCTTGGTGACCTCGGCGGGTACTGGTCCATTGGGCGGGATCACCAACGGCAACCTGCTCTACGTCGATGCGGCGATGCGGGGGACTGCGGCAGCGACGCCGAAGCGAGCACCGCGGACCATCACTGCGGCGGCTGTCCAGGGCCACGGCGACAGTGCGGCGGCGCCGTGGGTGCTGCTGTGGCTCGGCATCCTGGCAGCGACCACAGCGGGGCTTCGGTGGCTGCTCGTGAGATGGGGGTGGCGTCGGGCGTGGATCATCGCCGCTCCGGTGGCCATTGCAGTGCTCTGGGGCTTCTCCGATGAGCTCCTCCAGCTAGCCCCGAACGTCTTCTGAGCCTCAGAAAAACCCGCTGAACAGGGGAAACGTAGAAACTTTCTCAAATCGCAACGTAATACTTGACTAAATCCATAGGATTTAGTTAAATACTGCACATGACCAACCAGTCGAAGCCAACGTCGTCCACCCGGACGGCGACAACCACAGGAGAGAAGAGAGTGAGACACACCACAGGCCTCAAGCTCGGCCTCGCCGGACTCGTGCTCGCCGGATCGGCGATCACAGCTGGCGGCATCGGGTACGCCGACTATGCCCCCCAGGCCGGCGACATCGTCGGCGTGGGAGGTGACACCCCACAGTACGCGGCGAACTTCCTCGCCGACGGCGACTACGCCGGCGACCTTGGCTTCAACGCCAGTGGCTCGTACAACCGCCTCGTGGCGTTCAACGCCACCGCAGACGGCAACGGGCGCTCGGCCTATGCCAACGGCTCGACGCTGTCCTCGCCCATTGCGCTGAACCCAACGGTGACGCTGCGCGCCGGGACCTTCCCCGTCCAGCGAGTCTCGTCGAGCGGCAACGCCATCACGGCGTTCCTTGCTGACTCGACCAAGCAGATCAACTACATCTTCTCCTCGAGTCTGCCGACCGCGGCCCAGCAGACCCTGGCTGGCACGAACGGCTGGGGGTACCTCCACGTCGTCGAGATCGGGACCGACGCGGTGAAGATCGCTGAGGCCAACACGACCAACGCACCGGCCGGTCTCTCGGCTGCTGAGCTGGTCGGGATCTACAAGGGGACCTACACCCACTGGAACGACCTGCCCGGCAACTCGGGCGGCTCGTCCGACACGATCATCCCGCTGATCCCGCCGTCATCGTCGGCGATCTACAAGACGTTCGTCGCAGACTTGAAGGCGGCCAACAGCGGCACCGCAGTCACGCTCAGCGCGTCCGTCAAGACCGTCGAGCAGAACGACCCGTCAGCGATCACGACAGCCAGCACGCCGGCAGACGCGATCCTGCCGTTCTCACAGGCTCGATTCAACCTCTGGGGAGACAGCTACTTCCACAACCCGGCAACGGCGTTCCCAGGTGGCAGCGTCCTGTCGTCAGGCATCAAGCTGGCGACCGGCACGCCGCCGGACTCAGCAGCGGCCTACACCAGCCCGGTGACGGACTACATCATCTTCAGGCAGAGCGACACGACGTCGACGACGCCCATCGAGCCCGGCGGCACCCTCAACTGGATCCAGACGCTGTTCTCGAACCCGGGCGGTGACACCCAGCCACTGGTGCAGACGGCTGCAGGCCAAGCATTGATCGCCGCCTCTGGCGTGACCCCGCTCTACAACGACCTCGGGAACACCTCAGCGGGCTGATCCATCGATCTCCCGGCCATGGCTCGAGCGCAGGCCCCGCACTCGAGCCATGGCCGGGAGGACCACCCCACCCTCGGACCACCTTCTCCACACAACCCACCTCTCAAGAACGGATGCATGACATGCACAGGATCTTCAGGCCAGCTGTAGCAATCACAGCGGCCTCTCTCCTCGCTGGCGCCCTGAGCGCCGGCGTCGCGGGGGCGACTCCACCCTCGCCACCGTGGAACACGACCGACCCGAACGCCGCAGGGACGCTCAGCTTCTTCAACGCTGCCGGCCAACAGATCACCGGCGGCAACCTGACCGACGCTCCCTTGGCCGCCTATGTCGAAGGCTCGAGCGCTCTGCGCTCCGGCGACACCAAGGCAACGCTGTTCGGCTACCTTGCGACCGCCTCTTCGCCGCAGGGTACCTGGTCAGGCGAGAAGCTCAGCGCCTCGACGGCCTACCCCAACGCCTCGGCACCAGGTGCCCTGGCAACGGCCACCCTGCCGGTCGTGACCGGCTCGGCCAACGACCTGACCATCGGGCAGCTCTCGAGCGCTTTCCCGAACACGGACACCTCAGGTGATGCGTACACGGGGCTCTACGAGCTGCGACTCAAGTCCTCGGCTTCGGGTCTGGGCGGAACAGCGACCTATGACGTCGCCTACGTCCAGATCAGCGGCTCCACCTGGTCGGTGGTGAACCCGTCGCTCACTGCAGCGTCGACATCCACCTCCCTGACCGCCTCGCCGTCTGGGTCGCAGGCCTATGGGACGTCCATCCAGCTGACCGCAACTGTCTCGCCAGCTGTCCCTGGAACCGTCCAGTTCAAGAACGGTGCCACCAACGTGGGGACGCCGGTGACCGTCAACGGGAGCGGCATCGCTACGACGACGACCTCGACGTTGCCGGTCGGCTCGGACTCGCTGAGTGCGATCTTCACGCCGTCGACGTTCCTCAACTACGCAGGCTCGACCGGACTGCTGAGTGAGACGATCACACCGATCACCCTTGTGCTGACCCCGACCCCGACGATCACAGGTTCGGCCACCGTCGGCTCGACCCTGACCGCCGTTGCAGGCACATGGGACGCTGGCGTGACGCTGGCCTACCAGTGGAACTCGAATGGCTCGCCGATCTCGGGCGCTACGTCGTCGACCTACGCCGTGCAGCCAGGGGACCTTGGCGACTCGATCACGGTCTCGGTGACCGGGTCTGCGCCGCAGGCGAGCTCGGTCACGCAGACCTCTTCGGGCTCCACCATCGGGGCTGGAACCCTGTCGACCACCCCGACCCCGACCATCTCGGGCTCGGCGACGGTGGGCAACACGCTGACCGCGGTGCCGGGTTCATGGGGTGCCGGCGTCACGCTGGCATACCAGTGGAACTCGAATGGCTCGGCGATCTCGGGCGCCACGTCGTCGACCTACGCAGTGCAGCCTGGCGACAACGGCGACACCATCACCGTCTCGGTGACCGGTTCCGCCACTGGTTACAACTCCGCGACGAAGACCTCGGCAGGGTCGCTGATCGCTCCTGGGTCCTTGACCCTGACCCCGGAGCCGACGTTCACCGGCGGACCTGCGGTCGGCAACACGCTGACTGCAGTCCCTGGAACCTGGGACGCCGGCGTCACGCTGGCGTACCAGTGGTACCTGAACGGCGCACCCATCTCTGGGGCGACCTCGAGCACCTTCACGCTGGTCCAAGCCGATCTGAACGGTTCGATCGTGGTCAAGGTGACGGGCTCTCTGGCCGGTTACACCTCGGTCACGAAGGCCTCGAGCGCTGCGACGGTGCTGCTCAAGATCCCCGTCACGCCGACACCGACCTTCACCGGTACCGTTGCGACCGGCGCCAAGCTGACCGCCGTGCCAGGGACCTGGACCAAGAAGGTCAAGCTCAGCTACCAGTGGCTGCGCAACGGCACTGCGATCGCAGGTGCAACCGGCAAGACGTACACCCTGACGGTGGCCGACTTCGGCCAGCAGGTCAGCGTGGCGGTCACCGGGACCCTGGCGGGTGGCTACCTCACCACCACCCAGACCTCGGCCTCGTCGACGGTGGCTCCAGGCACGATCGCCAATGAGCCCAAGGTGAAGTTCACCGGTGCTGCCAAGCCAGGCGGGACCCTGACGGCGTCAGCCGGAGCGTGGCCCGCTGGGACGACGCTGAGTTACCAGTGGCTTCGCAACGGCACCGCCATCTCGGGTGCCACCTCGAGCACATACTCGGTCAAGGCCGGCGACGCCGGGGCGAGCATCTCGCTCACGGTCACCGGAACCCTGACCGGTTATAACACGCTGGCGGTGACCTCAGCGGCCAAGGTGATCAAGGCGCACTAGGCCTCACACTCCAGCGACCAGCTGTCCTCGGCCGCACCTCCCCCTCGATGCCACCGGCGTCACGGGGGAGGTGCGGCCGTTGGCCGGCCAGACCCTCTCTCTAGGATGTCCCCCATGTTCTCCTCCCTCTTCGCCCCTCTCCGCCGCAGCGTGCTGTTGCTGTGCTGCGCCCTCCCGCTCATGGTTGCGGTCCTCTCCACCCCGGCGGGAGCAGCGGGTGCTCCCTTCAGCGATCCCGCGTCGATCGGCTCGATCGGTCTCTGCAACGCCGCCAACCAGCAGGTGACGAGCGGGTCGGTCAAAGACACGCCGCTGGCGGTCAAGGCGGTCTCGTCGGTCGCCGCGCCATCGCCGTACAACAACGACAGCCGCACCGCGATCCTGATGGCCTTCCAGCCCCGACAGGGGCTGCTGCCCGGGGAGTGGAGTGGGCAGGCGCTCACCGCCTCGTCTCGCTACTCCAACCCGTCGGTGCCGATGGTCCAGGCGACAAGCGGTGATGCGTCGCTGCACAGCTTCTTGGTGGCCTACCCGGCGAACTGGGACGGCTGGGTCCAGCTGCGGATGTACTTCGGGACGGCGAACGCGCCGCCCGAGAGCACCTCCTACCCGACGCTCAACCTCAAGGTGACAGGCAACACCTGGCAGGCCGTTGGTGGCAGCAGCATCAACTGCGCTGCTGGCACTGCGTTGTCCCTCGAGAACATCGTCTTGCCGTCGACCACGACGACGACGGCGCCGCAGGCAACCACCACGACCAAGCCGAAGACCAAGGGATCGACGACCACGACCGTCAAGGTGACGACCACGACCAAGGCCAGCTCCACCTCCTCGACCTCGACACCATGGATCATCGCGGTGATCGTCGTCGGCGTTGCGGTCGGCGCTGGCGGAACGTTCCTCGTCCGTCGTCGACGTTCGAGGAGCTGAGTCGCTCGTCCGAGGTGGACTGAGGTCACCTCGGTAGGCTCTGGTGGTGGGGAGAGATCGTGACGAGCAGCACGCATGGGTGCTCACCGTCAGAGCCCCTGATGGTCCAGGACTGATCGCCTCGATCGCCGCGGCGGTCGCTGCTGGTGGCGGCAACATCGTCGACATGCAGCAGCACAGCGACCCCTACCTCGCCGCCTTCGGGTGTCGCGTGGTGATCGATGGCGACCTCGATGCTGAGCTGCTCGGCCAAGGGATGGGGGCGCTCGTCGATGAGCGCCAGGTCGAGTGGCAGCTCCACGATGATGCCGCGCCACCGAAGATCGTGATCTGCTGCTCGTCGACGCTCCATTGCGTCAGCGACCTCCTGGTTCGGGTAGCGACCGGCGACCTCCGGTGCGAGATCGCTGCTGTCATCTCAGACAAGATGGTGGCAGCTGATCTGGCCAGTCGTTTCGACGTCCCGTTCGTCCACGTCCCCGTCGGTGAGGATCGCTCGGCCCAGGAGACTGCGTTCAGCGATGCCGTGGCGTCGTTCGCGCCTGAGCTCGTCGTGCTCGCTCGCTACATGCGGGTACTGCCAGCGGGGGCGGTGGCGCCATGGGCGGGTCGGATGATCAACATCCACCACTCGACGCTTCCTGCGTTCCCTGGTGCCAATCCTCGTCGCCGGGCTCATGAGGGAGGTGTCAAGATCATCGGTGCGACCGCCCACTACGTCACCGAGGAGCTCGACGAGGGACCGATCATCGCCCAGGGCGTCGTCCCCATCGGCCACGACACTCTCGACGTGCTCGTCCAACACGGGGAAGACGTCGAGCGGATGGTGCTTGCGCAGGCGGTGCGCCTGCACCTCGAGCACCGGGTCATGGTCTTCGGCAGCCGCACCTGCGTCTTCGACTGAGCAAGATCAGTTCGGGAAGGTGCCCGCCGAGATCTGCGAGACGCTGGGCGACGACGCGGTCGTGCCGCCCCAGGAGATCGCCAACCGAGAGCTGTCGGCGCGGGCGACGCCAATGGTGTCGCCCGGCGAGATCCCCGCATTGCCAAACGTGGTCGAGAGCACGGCCTGGGGGGCGAGCCAACCGGACTGCACCGAGAGCGGACGCGCGAAGAGCGCGTAGCCCCTCGGATCGCTGCTCGAGAGCCAGACCACATCGGCACTCCCTGGACCCAGGCCGATCACGTTCATGATGTGCGGGGCGTTGGAGTTGTCGCTCGATGCTTGGAGCGGCGCCGACCACGATTGGCCGCGATCGCTCGAGAAGGCGACCCAGCCGACGTCGGTGCTCCCTGACTGCGTGTCCCAGGCGGCGTAGATGTTGCCACCAGCGTCGATGCTCAGCGACGGCTCGTCCCACCACTCGTCGAGCGACATCGTCCCGGCCGAGGCGCCAACCAGGATCGGCGTCGACCACGTCTTGCCCTGGTTGGCAGAGCTGGTGAAGTACACGTTGCCGGGGGCCAGCGCGCCCGTCGTTTGGTTGGTGGTCCGATAGCCCTGGTACACGCACGCGATCGTCCCGTTCGGCTCCACGGTGATGGGGCCGATGTCACTGCCGGAGAAGGGGTAGCTGGCGGGCGTGAGGGGGTTTCGGGCCCCGAATGTCTTGCCGCCGTCGGTCGATGCCTGGACAACGATGTTGAGATCTCCGGTGGTGAACGCACAGCTGCCGCTCGGGCTGCAGACGATGCCGTTGTTGACGAGGGCAGCGCTCGGGCCGTAGTCCCAGGAGAGGAAGATGGTCTTGGAGTCTGCGGCGATGGCGAGGTTGGGCCGATCGCCCCAGTTGCCCTTGGGCACTGCGCTGTCGTCGACCACTTGGGAGAACGAGGCACCACCGTTGTTGGAGGCGGCGATCACCGGATACGACTTGGTCGGGGTCTGCACCTCGAAGGTGACGTAGACCGTGCCATTGGGTGCAACGGCGATTGCAGGATCCCAGGCGACGACCCCTGCTGCCTTGGAGTGTGGGAGAACGAGAGGAGGTGAGAAGCCCTTCCCAGGAGCGCGCGACGCGAACGCCACGCCACCGCAGCCCTCCCAGGCGATGTATTGGCGCCCCGAGGTCGGGTCGGTGGCCTCGCCAGGCTCGACGTTGGTGCCCTTGCAGGAGGCTGACGGCTGGACCACAGCGGGGCTCGTCGGCTGCGCGTCCGTCGCCCACGCGGCGGCGTCGATGCTGGCACCGCTCGCCACGATCGCCATCGCTCCCGCGATCCGCCATAGGCGAGTGGGTCGTCCCTGCACGGTGGCAGCGTACTGCGCACGAGGCCCGCGCGTCCGAGCCCCACGCGTCATCAGGTGGCACAGTCTAAGGAGATCTGAGAGCTCGGGCAGGAGGGGCTGTCGTGGGAGTTGCGACCTTCGTCACAGATGTCACCGGCGGTTCGCCGCCCTTTCGGATCGAGGCCTACGACGGCTCGAGTGCTGGACCCGACGACTCGCGGCTCACGGTCAGGATCACGAGGCCTGAGGCGATCGCACGGATCGTGACGAGGCCTGGCGAGCTCGGACTGGCCAGGGCCTATGTGAGCGGGGACATCGAGCTCGAGGGGCCGATCTACGAGCTCTTCGAGCTCGAGGCACCCTCGATCCGTCAGCTCCTCGACCCCGCTCTCCTCCGCCGCTTCTACACAGAGCTCGGGCCAGGAGTGCTCAAGCCGCCACCACCCCCGAACATCGAGGCTCGGCCAAAGGGTGCGCTCCACAGCCGCGGACGTGACAAAGAGGCTGTCTCGCACCACTACGACGTTTCGAACCGTTTCTATGAGTTCTTCCTCGGACCGTCGATGACGTACTCGTGCGCGGTCTTCGACGATCCTGTCGAACCGCTCGAGGTCGCGCAGGCGAGGAAGGTCGATCTGATCGCCCGAAAGCTCGCCTTAGAGCCTGGGATGCAACTCCTCGATGTCGGCTGTGGCTGGGGCTCGATGGCGATCCACGCCGCTCGCCACTACGGCTGCCGGGTGGTGGGTGTGACCTTGGCCGAGCAGCAGCAGCGCTATGCCACCGAGCGGGCTGCTCGTGCGGGTGTGGCTGACCTCGTGGAGTTTCGCCTCCAGGACTTTCGAGACGTCGCTGACGGTCCCTTTGACGCCATCAGCTCGATCGGAATGTTCGAGCACGTCGGCCGTCGTTCAATTGAGACCTATGTCGGCCGGCTCTTCGGGCTGCTCGCGCCGGGAGGTCGACTTCTCAACCATGCCATCGGACGCCCCGCCACGCGAGAGGAGAACCCGGTCCCTCGCCGGAGCCGCGAGCTGGTGCGACAGATCCAGATAGCGGCCGGCATGCGGGGTCCGTCCAAGGTCCACAGCGCCTTCATGGATCGCTATGTCTTCCCCGATGGTGAGCTCCACGAGGTCGGCACGGTGACCTCCATGCTCCAGACCCATGGCTTCGAGGTCCGCCACCTCGAGTCGATCCGTGAGCACTATGCGTTGACGCTCCGCCGATGGGTGTCGAACCTCGAAGCGAACCTCGACGAGGCCGTCGAGGAGGTCGGGGTCGAGAGGGCTCGCGTGTGGCGGCTCTATATGGCTGGCTCTGCGGTGGGGTTCGAGCGCAACCACCTCCAGGTCCACCAGATTCTGGCGGCGAAGCCGGTGGCGGGCAGGAGCGGCCTCGAGCTGCGTGAGCGCTACGACCGATCACCGGGAGAGCTGCCGCCGGACTAGAGATCCGGATCGAGACGCTCGAGGATGGTGCCAGCTGCCTGCCAGATCGCCGTCGTCGACCGTTCGATCTCTGTGGCGACGTCCGCCCCCTCGCCCAACCACGATGCGACGTAGCCCGCCGAGTAGGGCCCGGTGTCGACGCCGAGGGCGCCGAGGACGACGAACGCGGTCGACTCCGCCTCGATCTCCGCTCGCCGACGCTCGGCGTGGTGGCGGTGGAGGAGGAAGTGAGCAAGCTCGTGGCACAGGGTCTTCGTCGACTGGAGCGGTTCGGCGAGCTCCGAGAGGACGACCGTTGAGGATCCCCAGCGAAGTTCTCCGTTGACGCCTGGCGGGAGGGAATCAGTGGTGACCTCAAGCCCGAGCGATCGAGCGACGACGTTGAGCCGACTGAGGAGGCCCGCTGGATCCTGACCCGTGAGAAGGTTGACGGGCTCCGGGAGATCCTCGCCGGTCGTCTGGGAGATGTCGAACACTGTGACCCACCGGAAACCGGCCAGGCGAGCAGCACCCTCGTCGTCGGCGGGCCGGACCATGGGCGCCAGGATGGCGATCCCTCGTTCGCCCTTCCGGACCTGGCGTCCGAGCGACTGCCAGGTCCTGAAGCCAGCGACATGGGTTGCCTCAGGTCGCTGCATCGAGATCAGCATGACATTGCGAGGGCTGTAGCGATGGAATCTCGATTGAGCTCGCAAGTAGCGAGCCCATCGATCTGAACTCCGCAGCGCTAGGACCTGCTCAGTTAGGTCATCAAGCAGCGCGAGCTTGTCGGGACGATTGGTAGTGAGGATCGATGCCATGGCGCCCAACGGTCGAGGACGTGCGCTGGCATCGCGCTCAATTGTGCGCCGTGAGGCAGGCGATCAGATGATCGTCCCTGCGCCACCATCGGGGGTGGTCACCTCGAGGCCTGCGGCGGCCCATGCCGTCATGCCGCCGTCGAGGTTGGACACCGTGTACCCCTTGGCGGCGAGGAATTCGGCGGCCTTCTGCGACCGCCCGCCGAGCCTGCACACCACCACGTACTCGCTCTGCGCATCCAGCTCGTCGGCTCGCTGCTCGAGCTCGGGCAGCGGGATGAAGAGCGAATCGGGGGCAAAACCAGCAGCACGCTCGTCGTCGTTTCGGACGTCGAGGAGCAGCGCGCCGTCGAGGAGCCGCTCGGTGGCGAGGAGAGGGGAGAGCTGTGGGATCTGAGGTGAGTCTGCGGTCATGGGCGTCTATCGTGCCAGACATGGGGACAGGTGGCGATTCACAGGGCCGGTTGGGGATCGGGGGGCTGCTCGACCTGCTCGACGGTCCGAGCGATGTCCAGATCGTCGACGTGCGCGAGCCGGATGAGTATCGCGATTGGTCGATCCCAGGGGCGCACAACATCCCGCTTGGAGCCCTTGGCGGACGAGTCGGTGAGATCGGTCCGGGGCTGATCGTCACGGTCTGCGCCAAGGGGAGCCGTGCCGAGGAGGCCAGTCGGGTGCTCTTCGAGCACGGCCGAGACTCTCTCGTGCTTGAGGGTGGCATGACGGCCTGGGCGGGAGCGTACGACGACGTGGCGATCACCATCGGCGATGCCACCGTCGTGCAGATCCGACGTCGGGGGAAGGGGTGCCTGAGCTATGTCATCGGCGCAGGAACGTCCTGTTTCGTCATTGATCCGTCGCTCGACATTGAGCGGACGCTTGCGGTGGCTCGGGCACGGGGCTGGCGGGTTAGCCATGTGGCAGATACGCACCTGCATGCTGATCACCTGAGCGGCGCTGTTCTCCTTGCAGAGACCACGGGAGCAACGCTGTTGGGCGGTGCGCCGCCACGCGACGGTGCCGCAGGCATTGAGTTCAAGTTGAGCGCAGACAGCGATGCCGTTGTGCATGCGCTGGCGACGCCTGGCCACACCGTCGGCTCGACCACGTTCGCGCTGGGTGATCAAGCCCTCTTCACGGGCGACGCACTCTTCATCGAGAGCGTCGGTCGTCCAGACCTCGCCGAACAGGCCCGGCAGTTCGCAGCGGACCTCTTCAGCTCGATCCACGACGTCATCCTGGCTCGCCCCGACGATGCCATCGTCTTCCCGGCCCACTTCGGACCGTCGGTCCCGGTGGTCGCGGGCGTCCCCGTGGCAGCCACGCTTGGCGAGCTCAGATCCACGCTGCCCGCGCTCGAGATGGACGAGGAGACGTTCATCGGATGGGCGGCGAGCCGGGCGACGAAGCGACCACCGAACTACGTCGAGATCGTCGAGACCAACGCGGCCGGCGCTCGCGTCGACGACCAGGACCGCAGCTCGCTGGAGCTTGGCCCCAACCGCTGCGCCGTCGACGCGCCGTCATAATCCGCACCAGGGGTGCCCCGAGAGGTGAAGATGGAGGGCGATGCCCTATTTCCTCTCACTGTGCGCGGCCCTCTGCGCCGCCACCGGCGCCGCCCTCCAACATCGAGAGGTCGCCGAGGTCCCGGAGCACCAAGCTGGTGGGGTTCGCCTGCTGCTCGCCTCGCTGCGTCGGCCGTGGTGGCTCCTTGGGATGGGGGTCCTTGTCCTCGCGCCGATCTTCCAGTTCCTCGCGCTCAAGGTCGGCACGCTCACGCAGGTCCAGCCAGTCCTCACCACCGAGCTGCTGTTCCTGCTCGCGATCATCGTGGTCACCCACCATCAGCGTCCCGGGCCACGCGAGTGGGCCGGCGCGGTCGCCATCGTCGTCGGCCTGCTGGTCTTCCTGCTCGCGGCACAACCTGGCGGTGCCCACTCCGAGCTCAAGCCCGGCTACGGCCTTCCTCTCGCTATCGCCTCGGTGGTGATCGTGGTGGCGTTCTGGGGTCTCGGCACCATCTGGCCAGGCTGGATCCGGGCCGCCCTCTTCGGCGCGGCAGCTGCGTCCGCCTTCGCGTTCCAGGCATCGATGTCCAAAATCCTGGCCGGGCTCCACGTCGGCCAGGTCCTGTCCTCGCCAGCGCTCTATGGCTTCGCCATCATGGGAGGGCTCGGCTTCATCTTCTTCCAGCACGCGCTGCGAGCAGGGCACGTCGCCGCGTCCCGGGCAGCCATGGTCATCGTGAACCCGATGCTCTCGGTGGCCATCGGCGTCATCGGCTTCGGCGAGACCCTGGCGACCACGCCGGTGGCGATCACCTTTGAGATCGTGGGCGTCGCCATCTTGCTGATCGGCGCCCGTCAGCTGGCCACATCGCCACTCATCGCAGGCGACACCCTCGGAGGGGCTGGCGAGGGTCCGAACGACCCGGTCGCCTCCGAGCGACAGTGACCTAGGCGATCACACCCGCAGAGCGCAGCTCGTCGAGGCGGGCAGAGTTGATGCCGAGGATGTCGTGGAGCACCTCATCGGTATGCTCCCCGAGCCACGGAACGCGTCGTTCGGGTCCTTCGGCGACGCCGGCCAGCTTGATGGGGTTCCCCGGGATGAGCACCGGCTCCTCGACGCCGTCGGATCGCCCCATCGCCACAATCATGTGTCGCTCGGCCAGGTGGGGGTCGTCGACCACCTCGGTGTCGGTGAAGCACGGCCCAGCGGCGAGTCCGACGGCCATGAAGGACTCTGCGCAGCTCAACTTCGACTTGGTCGAGGCCCATGCCTCGATGGCAGGTCTGATCTCAGACTCCATGAGGTCTCGCCACGCACCTCGGTGTGCGAATCGCTCGTCGTCGATCCAGTCTTCTCGTCCGATCACCCCGCACAGGGCTGGCCACTGCGCTTCGCGGATCACCTGGAGGGTGAACCAGCCGTCGGATGCCCGGAAGCCATCGAGGATCCCTGCCGCGCCGAGTCCTCCGTGGATGCCGAGCGAGGAGAAGTTGATGACAATGTCGGTCATCGCCACCAAGACGTCGAACATCGCCACGTCGACTCGTTGCGCCTCGCCGGTCATGTCACGCTGACGAAGCGCGGCGAGCAGGCCGATCGTGGCGAACAGCCCGGTGGCGATGTCGCCGAGGGCCCCCATCGGTGACACAGCGGGTGGCTGTTCGCCCTCTCGCTTCATCTCGTAGATCCCGCTCATCGCCTCGACGACGCTGGCCAACGCTGGCCAGCCCGCATAGGGGGAGTCGCCAGTGGTGTCGAGCTTGTGCCCGAAGCCCGACAGCGACAGGTAGACGACTCGATCGTGGGCAGCGACGACGTCGTCGTAGCCGAGGCCCAAACGTTCGATGGCCCCAGCTCGGAAGTTCTCGGCGACCACGTCGAAGTGCGGGGCGAGCTCGAGCACCAGGGCGCGCCCCTCTTGGGACTTGAGGTCGATGGCGACGGAGCGCTTTGAGAGGTTGTTGCGCAGGAAGGTGGCGCCGACAAGGCGACCTTCGGGGTCGGTCATCGCCGGCAAGGAACCTCGCCCCAGGTCACCTCCACCGGGTGCCTCGATCTTGACGACGTCGGCACCCAGTCGTCCGAGCAGCTGGGTGGCGAAGGGGAGCGCCTGCATCTGCTCGAGAGCGAGGATGCGGACCCCCTCGAGGGGACGACGACCTGGGGCCCCGATGATCTCGCCGACGTCGAAGTGACGGCTCACTTGAGATCGAGTGAGTAGAGGTCGATGGCGTTACCTCGCACCACCTTGTAGACCTGCTCATCGGTCAGCCCGGCCATCATCTCGGTGGCGATGGCCTTCGTGTCCGGCCAGGTGGAGTCGGTGTGGGGGTAGTCGGTCTCGAAGGTGACGCGGTCATCACCGATCACATCGAGGCTGCGCAGGCCATGGAAGTCCTTGAAGAAGCAGCCCCAGACCTGACGGTGGAAGTAGGTGCTCGGGGGCTCAGGGATCACGTCGGCGACCCCACCCCACGCCCGGTGGTCCTCCCAGACCGCATCTGCCCGCTCCAAGATGTAGGGCAGCCAGCCGATCTGACCCTCTGAGTAGGCGATCTTGAGGGTTGGGAAGCGGATAAGCACGCCCGAGAACAAGAAGTCGGCCAGCGAGGCCATGGCGTTGCCGAAGCTCAAGGTGGCAGCGACGGCGACCGGTGCGTCGGCGGAGGTTGCCGGCATCTTCGAGCTCGAGCCGATGTGCATGTTCACCACGGTGCCGGTGGCCGCACAGGCTTCGAAGAGCGGATCCCAGTACCCGGTGTGAATAGAGGGCAGGCCGAGGTGCGGGGGGATCTCTGAGAAGGTCATGGCTCGCACACCTCGCTCGGCATTGCGGCGCACCTCCTCGGCGGCGAGCTCGGCATCCCACAACGGCACGATGATGAGCGGGATGAGCCGGCCTCCCGAGTCGCCGCACCACTCCTCGACCATCCAGTCGTTGTAAGCCTTCACGCAGGCCAGTGCGAGCTCCTTGTCCTTGGCCTCGGTGAAGGTCTGGCCACAGAATCGGGGAAACGTCGGGAAGCACAGGGAGGCCTCGACCCAGTTCATGTCCATGTCGGCCAGGCGAGCCACAGGGTCGAAGCAGCCCGGGCGCATCTCGTCGTAGGTGATCGGCGACAGGGTCATGTCGTCACGGGCGTAGCCCACGGCGGCCACGTGGCGCTTGTTGATGTAGACGAGGTCCTCGTAGATCCAGCAGTCCGCTTGGGGACCGTTCTCATCGAAGGTCTGCTCGTAGGTTGCACCACCGGCGAGTCGCATGGTCCCGATACCACGACGCTCTGAACGTGGCCCTCGCTCCTTGAACCGCTCCGGCAGCCAGGTCTGCCACAGGTGGGCAGGCTCGACGACGTGGTCGTCGACGGAGATGATCTTGGGCAGCTCGGCCATTGCGCCTCCTCGAGGGTTGTGGGCCGAGGCTATCTGACGGTCCGTCAGATAGCGGTCCCGCCCTCGCCGAAGAAGCGCTGCCAGGACTCGAAGACCTCAGGGACGGTGCCTCGCCCGACGTGTCCCCTCGGCCAGTTCGCCGGTGGGAGGTGGCGCGGGTCCTGGCCGAGAGGCGCCGAGTACCACAGCAGGTGCTCACGGCGAACGAAGCGCCAGCCTTCGGCGTCAACGAGACGGTACGAGTCGCGGTAGAGGATCTTCTGTCGCAACAGGACCCCGTCACGGTCGATCTCGCCGGTGCAGTAGACCTCGCCAGTGGCAGTGGTGCTGTCGACGAGGTCGATGGCGTGCGTGGTCACAGACAGGATCGTGAAGCCAAGGCCGTCGAGCCCTGTCCGGAAGGAGTCGGCCAGCGCCGCTCGGCCGTGTCCGTGGCGACCGACCTCGACATCGGGGACGAAGAGTTCTGCCAGGGCGTCGAGATCGCGGGTGTCGACGAAGACGGCGTAGTGCGAGGCGAGCTGGCGGATCGCCTCATAGGCCTCGAGGCGTGCCAGTCTCTCGTCGAAGCTCATCGGGCAATGGTAGGCAGGCCCGTCGCGTTCAGGGCTCCTCAGGTAGGTTTTCCTCGACGAACCACGACGAGGGGGAATGATGGCCACGGTCACGAGCAACGGCATCGAGCTTGACTATGAGATCACCGGCAGCCCAAGCGGTGCCCCGCTCCTGTGCTTCCACGGTCTTGGCGCGCAGCGGACTGACTGGCACCCGTCCTTCCTTGCCGACCTGGCCGCGGCCGGCTTCCAAGTCATCACCTTCGACAACCGTGATCAAGGGGGCTCGACCTGGTTCACAGAGGCAGGGGTCCCGGACCTCATGGCCTTGCTGCTCGGCACAGCCGAGGTCGAGGTGCCGTACCTCATCAGCGACATGTCGAACGACGGGGCTGGACTGCTCGACGCGCTGGGGATCGATGCTGCGCACATCTTCGGCGTCTCGATGGGCGGGATGATCGCGCAGCAGTTCGTCATCGACCATCCGACCCGGACACTCTCGTTGACCTCGATCATGTCGACGCCCACCCCTGCGGTCGGCTCCCCTCGGGCTGAGGCAGCTGAGGCGCTGCTGGTGCCGGCGCCGACAGATCGTGCGGGAATGATCGATGCGTCGGTCGCCACGTCGAGAATCATCGCCTCGCCCGGCTTCCCCTTCGACGAGCCATCGATCCGCGAGCTCGCGGGCATCCACTTCGATCGAGGGAACAACCCTGAGGGGACCATGCGCCAGCTCGCCGCGATCACTGCGAGCCCAGATCGCCGACCAGGCCTGGCATCGGTGACGGCGCCGACCCTGGTGGTGCACGGCGTCGACGACCCGTTGGTGACGCTGCCCGGCGGAGAGGCGACCGCCGCGGCGATTCCGGGATCGACCCTCTGGACGATCCCAGGAATGGGCCACGACCTCCCCGCGGCTGTTCGACCTGAGCTGATCGCCCGGGTCGCGTCGCTCGCTGATCTCTAGGACCTCACGCCGACGTCGAGCCAGCGTTCTCCCAGGTGGCGAACATGTCGGCGTAGCGACCCTCTGCGGCGACGAGGTCGTCGTGCGTCCCGATCTCGATGATCCGACCACCGTCGATGACGACGATGCGGTCGGCGCGCTCAGCGGTAGAGAGGCGATGCGCGATGAGGATCGCAGTTCGCTGCTCGAGCAGCGCATCAAGCGCTCGCTCCACCGCAGTCTCGCTGCGCAGATCGAGCGAGGAGGTCGCCTCGTCGAGGACCAGGACCCGTGGATGAGCGAGGAAGGCGCGTCCGAGGGCGAGCAGCTGGCGCTCGCCAGCGGAGAGTGTCTGGCCACGCTCGTGAACGACGGTGTCGAGGCCCTGAGGCAGGCTCTCGATGAGTTCTGAGAGACCGACCCGGTCGACCGCATCATCGATCTCGGCGTCGCTGGCATCGGGCCGGGCGTAGGCCAGGTTCTGACGGATGGTGCCAGCGAAGAGGAACGGCTCCTGGGGCACGACGCCGAGCTGGCGACGGAGCGAGTCGAGGTGCACCGAGCGCAGGTCGTGCCCGTCGATGGCGACCTCACCGGCGAGCGGGTCGTAGAAGCGAGTGATGAGCTTGGCCAGGGTTGACTTGCCACCACCCGTCGGTCCGACGAGCGCGATGGTCTCGCCGGCTGCGATGTCGAGCGAGATGTCGTGGAGGACTGGGCGAGTGGCGTCGTAGCCAAAGGTCACCTCGTGCAAGGTGATCGCACCCTCGACTGCCGGGAGGTCGATCGCATCGGGTGCGTCGGTGACCATGGGCTCGGTTTCAAGGAGGCCTCGGAGCTTGATGATCGACGACTGGCTCTGTTGCAGGGCGTTGTATTGCTGGACGAGCAGCTGGATTGGCTGGAAGAAGCGGCCCAGATACAAGAAGAAGGCGACCAGCGCTCCGAGCGACAGGTGGTGGTTGAGGACCATGTCACCACCCACGCCGAGCAGGACTGCCTGACCGATGACGCCGATGGCCTGGGAGCCAGGTCCGTAGATGGCGTTGATGCGACCGGTCAGCACGTTGGCGTCTCGATACTCACCGACCACGTTGCGGTGGTGGAGCGTGTTGTGCACCTGGCGGTTGTGGGCGGCGACCACACGGACTCCGTGCAGCGATTCGGAGAGGTCCGAGAGCACGCCGGCGATGCCGTCGCGCACGGCCTCGTAGCCCCGCTCAGATGCGCGGTGGAACCACAGGGACAAGATGAATAGCGGCGGCACCACGATGGCGACGGTCAGCAGGGCGAGCGTCGGGCTCATCCAGAACAGGATCACGGTGATGACGACCATGGTTAGCCCTTGGAGCGCGAACTGGCTGAGGCCATCCTGGAGGAGCTGCTGGAGGTTGTCGACGTCGCTGGTCATGCGGGTCATCACGACCCCAGCCTTCTCATCGGTGTAGAAGTCGAGACCGAGGCGCTGGAGGTGGGTGAAGACCCGGATGCGAAGGTGGTGCATCACCTTCGACGCCAGTCGCCCCGAGGCTCGAACCTGGCTTCGCTGGGCGAGCGACCCGACGACCACAGTGACGAGGTAGGCGCCAGAGGCAGCAGCCACGACGGGGAACGAGAGGTGCCCGGGAGACATGCCCTTGTTGATGGCCAGCGCCACGAGCGCCGGACCGAGCTGAGTGGCGACGGCGACGGCGACGACCAAGAATGCGGACCAGCTCATCAGCCCGGGGTGCTCGAGGAGCAGACGGCCGAGTGTCAGGCGACGACGCTCGTCGTTGTTCGGCGTCATTGTGAAGGAGAGGTCGGACGGTGTGCGGACGGGCTCGGCGGCGACGATCTTGTCGACACCCTCCTGGAGCTCCGAGGGGATGCCGGCGAACGGGAGGCCATTTGCCGCGTTGGACTGGCTCGAGGCCATCGGCATCGCTCCGCCGAAACCGCCGCCGCCCCAGCCCATCAGAGTGCCTCGCTCGGGAGGTCGGCGACGTGGGCCAGGACCTCTGCGTACGCGGGGCAGGTCTCGAGTAACTCGGCGTGGGTGCCGGTGGCGGTGATCGCCCCGTCATCGAGCAACACGACTCGGTCGGCGAGCGAGATGGTCGACAGGCGATGGGCGATGATCACGGTGGTGCGTCCCTCGAGCAGGTGCTCGAGGGCTTGATGGATCTCAGCTTCGACGTGTACGTCGATGGCGCTCGTGGCGTCGTCAAGCACGAGGATCGGCGGATTGACGAGCAGCGTCCGCGCGATGGCGATCCGCTGGCGCTGGCCCCCAGAGAGGGTGTAGCCCCGCTCGCCGACGACAGTGTCGTAGCCGTCAGGAAGGTTGGTGATGAACCCATGGGCGTTGGCGGCGGTCGCTGCTGCGATGATCTCGTCCCGCGCTGCACCTGGTCGGCCGTAGGCGATGTTCTCGCCGATCGTGGTCGAGAAGAGGAATGGCTCGTCGAGGACGACGCCAACCTGCGCTCGGAGTGAGGGCAAGGTCAGGTCCCGCACATCGTGGCCGTCGATGGCGATGCGGCCAGCGTCGACGTCGTAGAAGCGAAGGAGGAGCCTCGCAAGGGTCGACTTGCCCGAACCGGTCCGGCCGACGACCGCGACCGTCTCACCTGGTTCGACCTCAAGGTTGAGGTGTTCGAGGATCGGTGGGTTCTCGCCGTAGTGGAAGGTGACATCCTCGAAGCGGATTCGGCCGTCGACGTTCTCGAGGTCCACGGCACCGGGTCGCTCGACGATGTCAGGCCGTTCGTCGAGGACCTCGAAGATGCGATCGGCGCTCGCGGCGGCGCGCTGGCCGAGCATCACAAGCATGCCGAGCATCATGAACGGCGCCTGGAGCATGAGCAGGTAGGCGTTGAAGGCCAGGATGGCGCCGACGCCCAGGTGGCCATTGATCACCATTGCGCCGCCGAAGAGCAGGACCAGCACCAGCCCGAGCTGGGGGAGATTCTGGATAATCGGCGTGAAGCGGGCCCGCAGGTCTGCATCCTGGATGTAGGCCCATGACAGCGAGTCCGAGGCATCGGCCAGCTGGTTGATCTCACGTCGCTCCTGTGCGAAGGACTTGACCACCCGGACCCCGTTGATGTTCTCGTCCACGATGGTGGCGACGTCGGCCATGCGTGACTGGATGACCCACGAGATCGGGAACATCACCTTTCGCATTCGCACGCCGGTCCAGAACAGCAGTGGCATGACTGCCATTGCGATGAGCGCCAGCGGTACCGAGATCGACAGCATGAAGATGAAGGCGATGACACCGATGGCGCACTGCACCAGGATGAGCGGCGCGAAGGTCGAGTACATCTGGACCGAGCGGATGTCGGCGTTCGCTCGCGAGATGAGCTGACCGGACTGGACCCGGTCGTAGAACGAGAATGACATCGCCGTGAGGTGCTCGTAGATCAGGTTGCGGAGGTCGAACTCGAAGTCGTACGCCGTCCTGAACAGCAACCACCGGGCGAGGAAGCCGGTGATGAGGCCACCGATGGCCAGGATGATCACCATCTCGACGTAGTGGTGGAGCGGGACGGTGTGGTGCTGGAGGGAATTGTCGATCGCCTGGTTGAGCAAGTAGGGGACCTGCACCTGGAAGACGAGGCTGACGAAGCTCAGGGCAATGGCGCCGAAGAAGGCGATCCGATGCGCTCGGAGCAATGGCCAGATCCGTCGAGTCCACTTCTTGGTGGCGTCGGGGTCGACACCCGAGGGAGGTCGTCGGTAGCGAGAGCTGACGCCGACCGGTTCGTAGATCGAGCTCGCCCGATCGGCGACGCCGGTGGCTCTCACGAGGGACGGCTCGAAGCGTGGAACGCCTCGAGGCCGGTGGCCCACCAGGCCAGTGAGTCGATCGACGCTGCCGCCTCGGTGGCACACCGCTCAAGGCCGGCGATCTCGTCGAGCAACGCGGCGATGGCGCGGTCGCCCTCCTCGAGGGCCTGGCTGCCCTCAGGCGTGATTGAGATCGTCACCCTCCGGCGGTCGGTTGCGACCTCCTCGCGCTCGACGAGCGATCGGGCCACCATGCCATCGACGATCGCGGTCACGCTCGGAGGTCGGACGGCGAGCAGCTCGGCTGCCTGTGCGGGGGAGACCCGACCGCTGCCCAGCAGGACGAGGAAGCGATACTGCGGCGGCGTGAGGTCGACCGTGCTGAGCGCCCGCTCCACATTCTTGGCCAAGAACGCGGCAGCACGGGCGGCGGTCACGGCAAGGTCGTGCTCAGGTGGGGTCGAAACGGCCATTCTCTTAGGCTATCGAAGGATCTCTTTTCTCATGCAGGGCAGTAGCGTTGACATTCATGTCGAGCTCCTCTCTTCATGTGGTCGACCATCCGCTTGTCGCTCACCGGGTGACGATCCTTCGCGATGCCGCCACCGACCAGCTCACCTTCGCTCGGATGGCCAAGGAGATCGGGACGTTCCTTGCCTATGAGGCGTTCGGTGATCTCGCCATCGCCTCGACCACGGTCGACACGCCGGTGGTGGCCGCGGCTCGTGGCGCGACGATCCGTCAGGAAGTCGTCTTGGTCCCGGTCCTGCGGGCTGGCCTTGGTCTCACCCCGGCACTCCAAGAGGCGCTGCCGGTCACCAGGGTCTGCCATGTGGGACTGCGACGGAACGAGGCGACCCTCGAGGCCGATGTCTATCTCGATGGCCTGCCAGCCGACATGTCCGAGATGAGGGTGGCTGTGCTCGACCCGATGCTGGCCACCGGAGGCTCGCTGGTCCATGTCGTGGACATGATCGTGTCGCGAGGAGGCACCGACATCACCGTGATCTGCCTGGTGGCAGCCGTGCCCGGTGTCGCCCACTTCACACAGGCCCATCCGAACGTGCCGATCTACACCGCGGCACTCGACGATGCGCTCAACGACGAGGGCTACATCGTGCCGGGCCTCGGGGACGCAGGCGATCGACTCTTCGGGGCCCCGGTGAGGCCCTGATCCTCAGAGGCCGATGTCCTCGTGCCAGAGCTCAGGGTGCTCGGCGATGAAGGTGCCGAGTAGCTCGATGCAGCTTGGGTCATCGAGCACGATGATCTCGACACCGAGCTCCTCGAGCCAGCTGGAACCTCCGACGAAGTTGGTCTCCTCGCCGATGACCACCGCACCGATGTTGAACTGCCGCACAAGGCCTGAGCAATACCAGCAGGGCGAGAGCGTGGTGACCATCACGCAGTCGGGGTAGTCGCGTCGGCGACCGGCCTTTCGAAAGGCGTCCGTCTCGGCATGGATGGAAGCGTCATCCTCCTGCACACGCCGGTTGTGCCCCTGCCCGAGCAATGTCCCGTCCCGGTGGAAGAGCGCGGCGCCGATCGGGATGCCGCCCTCGGCGAGGCCCAGCGCAGCCTCCTGCCTGGCGACGTCCAACATGGCGGCCGCTGCCTCTCTGGTCAGGGGTGCGTTTGCCATGGGTGCCTCTCCTCGGCCAGCGTGGGGGTATGTCCGCAAAGGTTAGCTATCTCACCACCGTCGGCTCCCAGAGCCTTGGTCTGCCCGTCGTCGATCTTTCCGAGTCGCTCTCGATCGCCCTCCTGATCAGCGTCGACCATGGCGTCAAGTTCTCTGAGGTTGCTGGCGCTGAGCTCGCGGCGCTGCTCGAGGATCGCGGGATCGAGATCGTGGTGTCAGTTGCCACCATGGGGATCCCACTCGCGATCGAGACGACGAGGGCGCTCGACCTCGATGACTATGTGATCCTGCACAAGACGAAGAAGATCCACCTCGCCGACGGCGAGGCAGAGCCGGTGCGGTCGATCACGACCGATCAGGAGCAGTCGCTCCTCTTCGACAAGGCTCGGTTGCATGCGGTTCGAGGACGCCGGGTGGCGATCGTCGACGACGTGATCTCCACTGGTGGATCCATTTGCGCTGCGCTTCGACTTGTCCGGCGGGTCGGTGGGATTCCAGTGGCACTCGGATGCCTGGTGACCGAGGGGAGCGGGTGGCAGGAAGCGCTTGGCGACGATGCAGATCTCGTGGTCAGTCTCGGCAAGATCCCCGTCTTCCATCGAGATGATGACGGCGACCTCGTCGAGAACTGGGACGGCTGAGTACCTGCTCGATCGGCCATGAGCGCGACGATGCCCGAGCCGCATGGGCTCGGGCATCGTCGACGTGGTCGTTGGAGCGAGCAGCTCAGCTGGTGACAGCCGACCCGTCGAGCAGCTCGTTCTGCTTGGCCACCTGCTTCTTCACCGATCCGGTGATGGTGGCGAGGATGAAGTAGGCGAGTGCCCCGACGCCCAGGCCCATGAAGACGCTGAAGTCAGCGCCGGTCAGTCCGGCCCCGGTCCACTCGTTCCCGGTCACGACCGTGATCGGGTGCATCCAGCTGGGCACCCGGAAGGTCGTGTTGAGCGCTGACATCGCCGCCAGCATGCCGATGAGCTGGGCCCCGATGGCGGTCCAGTTGATGCCCGCCGTGGACCAGTAGATGCTCGTGTGGTCGGTCTTCTGGAGCTCCAGAGGTGCGTAGTGGTAGCGCCGCATCACCCAGTCGGTCAGGTAGATCGCACACCACGGCGCGATCCAGATGATGACCAGGTCGACGAAGTCCTTCAGGTACACCGAGAAGCTCGAGGAGAAGACGGCGTAGAACGTGATGCCCAGGCAGATGATGCTGTCGAGGAGCACCGCCTGATAGCGCTTGAGGCGCAAGCCGAGGGCCTGGAGTGTCACGCCAGAGGAGTAGAGGTCCAGGCTGTTGATGCCGAAGAGCTGAACGATTACGAACAGCATGAAGATCACCACGAACCAGCTCGGGATCACGTGCTGGCCCTGGAACGCCTGGAAGGGGTTCGATCCGTTCCACGTCTCGACCGCCGTCTTGGGCGAGGTGAGGAAGGTGAACACCAAAGCGCCCAGGGTCATCATGATCATCTCGGGGATCGCAGTGCCGAGGAAGAGCCAGCCCACGACCTTTCCCTTGGGGGCGCCTTCATCGAGGTACCGCGAGAAGTCATTGCCGCACTCGGTCCAGCCCAGGCCAGAGAGAGTGATGGTGAACGCCAGTCCAGCGGTCCAGAGCTTCCAATCGACCCACGGCTGGGCCGGGATGCCGACGTGGGCGTGACCGACCGAGAAGCCGAGCAGCACCAGGTAGATGATGATGAAGGGCACGATCAGCGCCTTCAAGACCTTCACCATCGTGGCGTGGCCGAGGAACGGCATGATGATCTGGATCCCCACGGCGGCGAAGATCAGCACCACCTTGAGCGGCGTGCTCGCACTCACCCCAGCCTTGGCGAAGAGCACGAGGGCCGCACCGACGATCAGGATCAGCCCCTCGACCTCGAAGCCGAGCTGGGTGAGCCAGTTGAAGAAGGCGGGGAACTTCGAACCCTGGGGGCCGAACGCCGCACGGTTGATGCCAAACACCGTCGTGCCGGTCTGGGGGCCCTGGAGCGAGCAGAGTCCCACCAAGAACCACGAGAGGTTCCCGATGATGATCAGGCTGAGTGCTTGCCAGAACGAGAAGCCGAATCCCATCAGGATCGCTCCGTAGATGAAGTACTCGATGTTGACGCTCGCCCCTGCCCACATCCCGGCGATGTCACGGGGCTTGGCCCAGCGCTCGCTCGGGGGGATGTAGTCCACGCCATGCTGCTCGACGTGGAAGGCCAGATCGCCCTCTGGCAGACCCTTTGGGTCCATGGTTGCGGTCACTGCTCCTCCTGCGTGATGGTCGGTGTGCTCCTCTGCATGCCCCGACCCCGGGAGGGGTGCGAGGCACCTGCATCGCGACGCGGGAGCCCGCCAACCGCTGCCGCCGACATCGACCTCGCTCGCGAACCCCGCCTCGGTCCGCACTGCACCGTCAAGCTGGCCTGACGATCTACAGGTTCTAGTCCATCGAGCCCGACGGGGCGAGACCGATATCGAACGTCGCGTCTCCCTCGCTTCTTAGCGAAGCCTTAGCGGCTTCTCGAACTCATCTTCGAGACCGCTGGAAAGGTGATGGGGCAGGCCACCGAGGAGCGGCGGCTGAGCGAGCAGAAGGAGCAGCCATGAACCCTCGATACCTCACCACGAGGACACGGCAGGTCACTGCAGCCCTGGCGCTCCTCGGTGGCCTGACCATCGCAGGCGTCGGTGTTGCAGCGGGTGCCGAGCTCCTTGGGCATCACCATGATGAGGACTCGACAACGCAGTCAGTGACATCGCTCGAGGGCAAGGTCACTGCGGTGTTCGCCAACGCCGTCACGGTGCGAACCGAGGACGGACCACGCCTGGTGGTTGCATCCCCCACGACCACGATCTCGTCCGATGACGCAGTCGTGGGGCCAGGTGCCGTCACCGTCGGAAGCTCGGTCGAGATCGATGGCCGGCAAGCCGCGCCAGGCAACGCTTTCGAGGCACGCCACATCGACGTCCACGCCGAAACGAACGACACCACGGGGCGATGAGGGTGGTCGGCTAGCTCTCGGTCGGGCTCGTCCTCCACTGCTCCTCTCTGGGGGCCGGGCCCGGCCGACACCATCGCTGAGCGGGGCGACGCCAAGCGCGAGGCCGGCACGCCTCAGGTGACCTCCCCCCGACCTCGTGGTGGTGCTAGGAAGGGAGGAGCAGTTTCATCAGATGGACTGTTGAGAAGCGATCTAGGGGGGTATCACGTGTCTCAGGAATTCGACCGGAGGTCGTTCCTTGCCCGAGGAGCCGTCACGGCATCGGGCTTTGTTGTCGCAGGATCGTTGGCCGATGCGATCGCATCGGACTTCGCTGGTGCTGACGAGAGCAACGGTAAGGGGCTCAACGGCATCTCGACTGCCAAGCCCAAGAAGGGCGGGTCGGTCATCATCGGCCTTGACGCCGAGGAGCAGGGGTTTAGCCCGGTCGCTGGTCGACTCGACACCGCTGGCTTCATGTACGCCCGGACCGTGTTCGATCCACTGATGATCATCAACGCAAAAGGCCAGGCGGTCCCGTACCTCGCACAGTCGATGACCCCGAACGCAGACGCCACGGTGTGGACGATCACGCTGCGCCCCAACCTCAAGTTCCACGACGGCACGCCGTGTGATGGTGCCGCGCTCCTCGCCAACATTGATGCGCAGTACAAGTCGCCGCTCGTCGGCGTGGCCATCCGACCGCTCATCAAGAGCTACGCCCAGACGGGCCCACTCTCGGTGGCGGTCACCATGAACAACGGCTGGTGGACGTTCCCGGTGACGATGGCCGAGCAGCAGATCTGCTTCGTGGCCGCGCCGTCGATGCTGAACAACCCCAACGGCAACAGCCACCCGGTGGGCACCGGCCCCTTCGTGTTCAAGGAGTGGGTCCCCAACGACCACTTCACCGCCACCGCGAACCCCAACTACTGGCGGCCCGGTCTCCCGTACCTGAGCTCGATCACGTACAAGCCGATCCCCGACGAGCAGGCTCGCGCCCAGGCGCTCCAGTCAGGCACCATCCAGATGATGCACACGTCGGATGCGACGAACATCAAGACGTTCCAGGGCAACAAGTCCTACGCGTACACCAACAACCTCGGCAAGACGGTGTACGCGCCGAACGTGAACTGCGTGATGCTCAACTGCGCAGCGGCTCCGTTCAACGACATCCTGGCCCGTCAGATCGTGGCCACCGGAACGTCGGCGGTCGCGTACTCGAAGGTCATGGACAAGGGCGTGCTCGCCCCGATCAACGGCATCTACCAGCCAGGTAGCCCGTACTACTCGAAGACCCCGTACCCCGCCTACAGCCAGTCCAAGGCGAAGTCTCTGGTCCAGCAGTACACCAAGAAGCACGGCAAGCCGCTGAGCTACACGCTCCAGGTGGTGGCTGCCCCGCAGAACATCCGCCAGGGCGAGTACGCGCAGCAGGTGATGAAGAACATCGGCGTCCACGTGACGATCGAGGCGGTCCAGCAGAACGAGCTGATCAACAACGCACTCGTCGGCACCTACCAGGCCACCGAGTGGAGTCAGTTCGGTGGCGTGTCGCCGGATCAGAACTATGTCTGGTTCTCGCCGACCACCGCGTCGAAGACGGGCATCTCGATCAACATGGCCCGCAACATCGACCCGCAGATCCAGCAGGCGTTCGTGACCGGCATGGCCTCGAAGAACACGAAGACCCGCCAGTCAGCGTTCTCCAAGATCAACCAGCGTCTCGGGACCGACCTGCCATATGTGTTCCTTGACCGCACAGGATGGGCTCTTGTCTCCAAGCCCACGATTCAGAACTGGGCGAACCCCAAGACTCCGTCAGGACAGCAGGCCCTCGGCCAGAACCAGGGCACCTGGTGGCCGACGCAAATGTGGGTGAGTTAGTCCGACACGTCCTGATGCCTCGATGCCGCTGCGCTCTTGCGCAGCGGCATCGGCGCGTCCGGGAGTCGTGATGGCAGCAGACGAGGGGTTCGATCCGTGGTTCACCGACCACGACCACCGGTTCCACGCCGCGTATCTGACCGATGAGCGAGCAGACTTCGACGCCGCTGATCTCCTCGGCCATCTCGCCCTGCCGTCGACCGCACGGGTGATCGACGCAGGCTGTGGTGACGGCCGAATGGCGGTCCGGCTGGCGGCATTGGGGATGGACGTGGTGGCAGTGGATGCAGACCCGAGCCAGATCGACCGATGCCGTGACGTCGCCAGTCGTCGGGGCGTCGAACTCGAGCTCATCGCCGAGCGTCTCGAGAACCTGGAGCTCGAGGCGCCTGCGGATGGGGCCTTCCTCTGGTTCAACACCTTTGGCACGTTGGACGACGAGGGGAATGCCGGCGTGCTGGTGGCACTCCGCCGCTCACTCGTCGCCGGTGCACCCCTGCTGATCGATACCCACCGGCGCGCCGCGGTGATCGCAGCGCTCGATGGCGCAGAGGCAGTCGTGGAGGAGGTCGGCGGGTGGACGCAGGTCGACGAGCTCACCTTCGACCAGGCCAGCGATCGACTCGTCATCCATCGTCGGGTCGCGAGCGGCGACCAGGTGCTCGTCAATCGCACCATCCGTCACTGGCTGCCTGATCCCTCGATGTGGCCAGCCATCTTGGAGGCGGCTCGCTTCGAGCTCGTCGAGCTTCTCGAGCGCGGCGACGACGGCCTGTTGGTTCGGGCGATCGCGCGCTAGTTGGCCTCGAGGTTGGGTGCGTGGGCCACCTTGCCCTCAAGTGGCGCCCAGGTGATGATCAGCCCGGCGATGAGCGCAAAGCCGATTCCAGCGGCGACCAGGAAGGGCAGAAACGTTCGGACGCCGAACATTGCACCTGCAGTCGCGGCTGAGATCGTGATGGCACCGGTCTGACACGTTGCATAGAGGCCCTGGACGCGCCCGAGTTCGCGCGGGGATCGTCCCTCGGTCATCATCGCCTGGAGCGCCGGGAGCGCAAGGGCGAAGCCGGCTGACTCAACGAAGCCCATGACCAACAAGATCGGGACCTGGGCGACGAAGGGATAGACGACGCAGAAGCAGGCAGACGTCGCCAGACCGATGGTGGCCATGAGACGTCGATCGGCGTGGTCGGCCAGCCACCCTCCCGCTCGAACAAACACCACGTAGGGCACCGAGAATGCGGTCCACGAGAGGGCCACCTGGAACTGGCTCGCCCCCCGAGCGTTCAACAGGAGCGTCCAGCAGGCCTCGTAGACGCCGATGCCGAGGCCGAGGCACGCCGCCCCGAAGAGGGCTCCGAGCAGTGCGCGCGACATCTTGATGCGCACGAGCGGCTCATGCTCCGCATGCACGACGTCGTGGGCCTTGATCGACGAGCTCAACAGGACCGGGATTGCTGCTGCCGTGCACACCGCGGCTGTGGCGAGGAACAAGAGTCCCATGTGCGCGACGCCGACCACCGCCCCGAGGATGGGACCGATCGCCGTGCCTGCCAGCTGCGCCGAGAAGATCCTCGACATGGCTCGCCCACGTCGGGCGATGGGGACGTTCGAGGAGACGAGCGCGAGTGAGGCGACCTCGACCGCACCGGCGGCAGCACCTTGTGCGAAGCGAAGTGCGATGAAGCCCCACGTCGAAAGAGGGAGGAGAAAGGCGGCCGACGCGACGGCATAGAGCAGGAGGCCGCCGACGAGCACAGGCCGGCGACCGATGCGGTCGGCGAGGCGCCCGGCGGGGAAATTGGCGAGCAGGCCGGCGAAGAAGAAGGCGCTCATGGTGAGCCCGATCAGCGTCGGGCTCGCGCCGTGCTCCTTGAGATAGAGCGGGAACAGCGGGACGATCGCCCCGGCACCAAGCCACTCGAGGAAGACGACGGTGGAGAGGCGACCGACGAGCCTGTCCACCTCAGCCGCTGCTTCGGGGGTCTCGTTCTCCGCTGCGGGGGATCCTTCGGCAGGCACCCGACAACGCTAGCCCTCAGCCCTCGTGAGGGCTCCTCGTGACGCAAACTCACGACGAGCGCGAGGATGAGTCCATGGCGAGACAAGGTCGAGGCTTCCCGGACGTCCGCTGGGGCCGAAGCGACACCAAGCTTGCGAAGGCCGGACAGTGGTTGGTCAGCACCACGCCGGGTTCTCGCTTCGTTCGGGCGATGGTGCCGGTCGATCGCTGGGTCCTGGGGAGGAGCAAGGGACGCTTCACCGCCCTCGGCCCATTCGGCTCGCCACTTCTGCTCCTCACGGCGCGAGGATCGGTGACAGGCCTGCCGAGGACGACGCCGTTGGTCTATCTCCTCGATGCCGACCGACTCATCGTCGTCGGCTCGAACTTCGGCCAGTCGCACCACCCTGCATGGAGCACCAACCTTCTGGCGCACCCCGACGCCCTAGTCTCGATCGCTGGTCACACGTATCCAGTCATCGCCGAGCTCCTGGACGGGGACGAGCGGCAGCGATGCTGGGAGATGTTCGAACAGGCTGCCCAGCCCTATCGGGCCTACAAGCAGCGCACCGATCGAACCATCCGCGTGTTCTCACTGCAGCGGACCGATATCGATGGAAAGGATCAGCCGTGAAGCTCGAGCTCGAGAAGAAGGTGGTGCTCATCACTGGCGGGAGCGATGGCCTGGGCCTCGCGCTCGCCCAGACCCTGATCGAAGAAGGTGCCTCGGTGGTGATCTGTGGGCGCAGCGAGGAGCGCTTGGCCGCTGCAGCCCGCGAGCTCGCCCATGGACTCGGCGAACTCACTGCGCTGTGCTGCGATGTCACAAAGCCAGAGGAGATCGAGGCTCTCGCCACTCAGATCGCTGAGCGCTTCGGCCGGCTGGATGGCCTCGTCAACAACGCCGGCCGCTCGGCAGCGTTCTCGCTGGCTGCCACCACAGACGAGCTCTGGTTCGAAGATCTCGACCTCAAGCTCCACGCTCATGTCCGTCTGATCCGCCGATGCCTCCCGCTGCTCGAGGCGTCGGCGTCGCCGTCAGTGATCAATGTGCTCGCAGTGGCAGGCAAGGCACCCGCAGCGGGCACCTTGCCGACCTCGGTGTCGAGGGCGGCAAGTCTGGCCCTCACCAAATCACTCAGCAAGGAGCTCGGGCCACAGGGGATCAGGGTGAACGCGCTGCTGATCGGGCTCATCCGGTCGGGACAATGGGTGCGACTCGCCGATGCAGGCGACAGCGACGTCGAGGAGCTCTACGCGTCGATGGCGCACGGCGCAGGGATCCCTCTGGGTCGAGTCGGGCTCGCTGAGGAGTTCGCTGATGTCGCTGCATTCCTGCTGTCAGCTCGCTCGGGCTACGTCACCGGCACTGGGATCAACCTTGACGGCGGGATGAGCCCTGTCATCTGAGGTGGAGTTCTCGCTGACCACGCCACCCGTCATCGGGGCGCGCTAGAACAGGCAAGGCAGAACCAGGGGAGGGGCCGTGGCGGCGATCAACGGGACATGTGACGACCGGTTCGAGGCGATCCACGCCGCATTCTCGGCAAGCCTTGACGAAGGCACCGACCTGGGTGCGTCGATCGTCGTCGACCTGCGGGGAGAGCGAGTGGTCGACCTGTGGGGTGGGCATCTCGATGAGTCGAAGACGAAACCCTGGGAGCGCGACTCCCTCGTCAACGTCTGGTCGACGACCAAGACCATGACCTTCGTCGCCGCCCTGATCCTCGCTGATCGGGGCGAGATCGACCTTGATGGACCCGTGGCGACCTACTGGCCTGAGTTTGCCGCTGGCGACAAGCAGGGCGTCCTGGTCCGCCATGTCCTCGGCCACACTGCCGGCCTCTCGGGCCTCGACCGGCCCTGCGCCGACGAGGAGATCGCCGACTTCGATGCCGTCTGTGCATCGCTCGCCGCGCAGACTCCCTGGTGGGAGCCGGGATCGGCATCCGGCTACCACGCTCTGACCCAAGGGCACCTGCTCGGCGAGATCGTGCGTCGGGTCACCGGGGCCGCCACCTTCGGTGAGTGGTTTGGAGCTGAGGTCGCGCAACCACTCGGCGCTGACTTCCATGTCGGGTTGCCCGAGAGCGAAGAGCCTCGGGTAGCCCTGGTCATCCCCATGGATGAGGAACAGCCCAATGCTCCAGAGAATTCCATCGCCATGCGAACGTTCCGCTCACCCGCACTCGATTCGTCGGCACCGACGCACCGGTGGTGGCGAGCGGCCCAGATCCCAGCTGCCAACGGACAGGGCAACGCAGCATCGGTGGCAGATGTCCAGGGCCTCATCACCGGGCGCGGCGAGGTCCACGGGGTGCGCCTGATATCGGAATCGATGGTCGATCGTGTCTTCGAGGTCCAGGCCGACGGCACCGACCTGGTCCTCGGCCTCCCCATGCGGCTTGGGATGGGGTACGGGCTTGCGAGCTCGCTGCTGCCATTCGGCGATCGAGCCGCATGGTGGGGTGGTTACGGCGGGTCCGTCATCTACACCGATCAAGAGCTTGGCCTGACAGTTGCGTACATGATGAACCTGATGCGAAACGGCTTGACAGGGGACACCCGTGGCTTCGGTCACGTGTTCGCAGCGATCGAGGCGGCTCGAGCGTCCTGAGCCAGAGAGGCAAGAGTCCAGAATGGTGGGGTAGCCTGACAGACCTAATACTTTTCCAAAGTCTGGAGCCTCCAGCCAACCCAGTGCGATTCAGCGACGCCGCTGCCACCGCTCTGGGAGACTGGCAACGTGGGTGGCTTCGACATCATCGGTGACATCCACGGCCACCACGCCAAGCTGGTCGAGCTCCTTCGGCGCCTTGACTACCTGCCAGGCCAGGACGACGGCGTGTGGCGGAGCACCAACGGACGAACAGCGATCTTCGTCGGCGACCTGATCGACAGAGGGCCCGAGCAGCGTGCTGTCCTCGAGACGGTACGTGGGATGGTCGACCACGGAGATGCACTCATCGTCATGGGCAACCACGAGTTCAACGCCATCGGGTGGGCCACTGAGGATCCTGGACGGCCTGGTGTCTCGCTTCGGCCGCACACGGCCAAGAACTTCGATCAGCACGCCGCCTTCCTGGCGCTCAGCGATGCTGAGCGCGCATCGTGGGTTTCGTGGTTCGCCACGTTGCCGCTCTGGATCGAGATCGATCGCGACTCGGGCGGCCCGCTCAGGGTGGTCCATGCCTGCTGGAGCTCATCGGCCGTTGAGTATCTCCGCCCCCTGCTCGACGCCGAGCACCGATTCACGAGCATCGAGCAGATCCGACTCGCGCACGTGCCGTTCCGGGTGGATCGGTCACGAGGTGTCGCGCTCGTCCCCAATCCCTTCTTCGAGGCGGTCGACACACTGCTCAAGGGCCCCGAGGTCGACGTGCACGACTACGGGGCGAAGGAGTTTCGTGACAAGGCGGGGATCACCCGTGGCTTCGCTCGTTTGCGGTGGTGGCGGGCGGGCGAGACTTCCTTCGATCAGCTCGCCGAGATCGACCCAGCGGGGCTTGACGGGAACGGTGAGCCCTATGGCGACGTGGTGCAGGTCGACCTGACGCCGCATGATCGGCGCAAGATCTACGCCGATGACATCCCGGTGGTCTTCGGGCACCACTGGCGCACCTGGAGTCCGACGCTCAAGGTCGACTTCACTGACGTCGCTGCCTGTGTCGACTTCAGCGCCGCCAAGGATGGGCCGTTGGTGGCATATCGGTTCGACGGACCGGGCCCGATCGATCCCCGGCACTATCTGACAGCCGACGGCCCGGTTGCCCTCCCGTCCTCAGCGGATTCTTAGGAAAAGTTCACCTTCCTCTCCCGCCGCCCTTCGACTCGGGTCGTAGACAACCCTCATGACAATCGATGCACTGCTCCCACCTCCGCCGATCGACGCGACACCAGCACCACCTGAGGGACCTCGCCGGTACCTTCGTCTGACCCTCGAGGCATGGCTCGCCATCGGTGCCTTCGCGATTCTGTGCATCGTGGTCTTGGCCACCACGCCGTCGATGCTCGAACCAGATGACTATGCGTACCGAGCCTCAATCATCGCTCTGAGCCACGGGCACATCTGGCTCTCGGCGTCCCAATATGCGTCGCTGGCACATCAGCTCGTCCTCTCTGACGGCGGCCACTCCTCGGGGATCGTCCAGTGGGTGCATCGTGCGAATGGGACATGGATCAGCGAGAAGAACCCTGGCTACCCATTCTTCGCCGTGCCCTTCTTCGAGGTGGGCCTGCTCCGTGTCGCCCCCCTGTTCTACGGCGGCCTGGCCTCGATCGCCCTCTACATCGGTGGGCGTCGCTGGTTGGGACGGTGGGGTGGCACCGCTGCGGTGGCGATGTTCGTCTCCTCAGGGGCAGCGATGATCTTCGCCTGGCGCTCGACGATGCCGACCTTCACCGACGCGTCCATGGTCGCTGCGGGGTGTGGTCTGCTCATCTGGGCACTGCTCAACGACGAGGCGACGGAGACCCGGCGAACCGTGGTCGGCCTGCTGGCATTCCTCGCCTTCGATGCGGCGGTGTTCATCCGCTACACCAACCTGGTGGCGCTCGGTGTCGCGGTGGCGGTCACCGTCCTCGTGTGGATCTTCGCTCGTCGGACGATGCCGACCAAGCGGGCCGCCATCCTGCTCGGGAGCCAAGCCCTCTTTGCCGTGCTGATCGCTTCGCTCAATGCCTGGCTCTATGGCGGCGCGACGTCGACGGGGTACTCGACCGGCGAGATCACCTTCAGCCTTGGCGCCTTCAGCGGCAACCTCCATGTGATGCCCAAGCCTCTGATCGAGGCCATGCCCGTGATCGCTCTGGCGCTCATCGCTGTGATCTGGATCGTGGCAAGTTTCGTCCGAGGGCGCGTCACTCGATCCCCTCGTGCGGGGGCAGGGCGAGACCTGGCCGTGGCAGCTGGGCTGACCGCCGTTTGGCTCGGAGTCTTCGGCCTCTACTTCTTCTACAACTGGACGGCCCAGATGGGCGGCGGCGGTGGCGCCATGGGCGGCGGCCACCTGCCCTCGGGCTTGCACCTGCCCTCTGGCGGCCACCTGCCTTCCGGTGTCCACTTGCCAACCGGAAGCCATGGCTTCGGCGGCAAGGGCGGCATCGGTGGCGGCGGCGGTGACATCGTCCACATCGTTCGCTTCTACGTTCCAGCGATCGGGCCGATGGCATTGCTCGCGGCATGGCTGCTGACCCGCATCAAGATCAAGGCGATCTCGATCGCCATCGTGGTGGCCGTCTTCGCACTTGGCTTCTGGGGCTTCTCGACGATGTCCTCCTCAGGGGGTCTTGGTGGTGGCTTTGGTGGTGGCTTCGGGCCGGGCGGAAACGCGCAGACCGGATCGGCTTCGTCAAAATGCCACCTCCCCGCCGGCATGTCTCTTCCTTCTGGGGTCCCGAGCGGTGGATTCCCGAGCGGTGGCGCACCTCCGAGCGGCTCGAGCGGGGGCTTCGGGCCACCGAACGGGGCCAAGAACTCGCAGGGTTTCATTCCTCCGAGCGGTGGGTTCCCTGGAGGAGCCGGACGGTGTACGCCAGCGAATTCGAAGGCAAAGGCGACCTCGACCACGACTACCACCACCCTCGGCTGAGTTCAGCCGGCCGAGGGAACTCAGCAGGTCGCTGGAGGCAACTTGGTGGCGAGGTTGGAGGTGTTGGCGAGGTCGTGGTGGACCTGTGGCCAGGAACCGTTCGCCTGGCAGCCCTTTGACCCCGTCGACCAGGCCCACAACTGTCCCTGGCGCGTTCCGACCATGACGACGCCCTTCCCGAGACCTGTGAGCTGGCCTTCCGCGGCGCCGGCGACGACCCACCCGCCAGTGAACTTGGGCCACCCCTCTGGGACAGCGCCGGCCTTGCCATAGGCGCGCAGGTCGCCGAGGCCGCTGCCCTGGATCACGTAGCCACCTGCTGCGGGGCCCGCGACGTTTGCGACTATCGGTGACGTGAGGAACTGCAGGTCATTCATCAGACCAGGGAATCCCGATGCCACCTTCCCAGAGCGCGCGTTCCATGCTGTGATGCCGTTGGACGATGGTGTTTGCAACCCGGGATAGCCCTGGTCGAGGAGGCGACCCAAGGTGGCCGTAGCGGCGACAATCGACGGTTTGGCAGACGGCGACCCGACCGGTGCCACGGCGGTTGCACCGAGTGCTGGGATGACCAGGTTCGCCAGCCCCGGCGTGTTCGGCGTCTGCGAGAGCACCTTGTCGAGGCCACCTGCGCTGCCAAGCGCCGAGGTGCCGTCCGGCTGGAGCTCATAGATCGGTCCTGCGGTCGAGCTGGTGATCACGGTCAGGCGCTTCGATGTTCCGAGCCTTGCAAGGGTTGGGCTTGCAGTGGCACCGTCGCCGATGGTGGGAAGCAGGCCTGGTTCGAGGTCTCCGACCTTTGCTGGCCACCCTGGAAGGTAGGCGCCCGAGGTCGGGACCACTCCTTGCTGGGTGCCGGCGCCCGACCCCGATGGATCGAGCGCATAGACCCGTGCGTTCGCCGTGTTCTTGAGATAGCCCGCTGCGCTCAGGATGGTGGAGAGCAGCGGATCAAGGCTCGCATTGAGCGGCTCGGCGTACTCCTCGTCAGAGGCCACGATGACGTCGGGGCTCCCGGAGCCACTGAGGGCGCCGATCGCAGGGGTGTCGAGCAGCTCGGTGCCCTGGTCCGGGTTTGCGCCTGCGGCAAAGGTCACATGGTTGGTGGTTGGATCGACGGCAGACACCTTGGAGGGATCGATGACCAGGACCGGCCAGCCTGCGACGGCGGTGCCGCCAGGGGAGAACGCGTAGACGTGTCGATCCATGCCGGATGCGATCACGTCGAGCTGACCGCTTCCCGTCAGATCAGCGAGCGACGGCGCGCCGAGGAAACCTGGGAGGAGGCGGTTGAAGCGATCACGAGCAGCAGGCGCTGAGTAGCTGGCATTCGAGCTGACAGGCCACCCAGGCAGGAGTTGTCCCGTTGCGTCCCATGCGTAGATCTTCCCTGTGTAGTCGGTTGCCACCACATCGGTGGCGGGTCCAATGCTGCTCGAAAGGTTCCCGACGGCGATGCCGCCGATGATCTCTCCGTGTGGTGTCGTGATTGCTCCGCTCTCGAACGCAGGCTCGCTCGAGTGGACGGGCAGCGGGTCGGTGTGCACCGGCCAGCCAGGCAGCTCCGCGCCGGTCGAGGTGAACGCATTGATGGTGCCATCCGCCTCAGGGACGATGGCGACCTTGGTCGGGCCGCTGGCAGTCGCCAGTTTCGCGATCCTCACTGGGGCATCGAGACTGCTCGGCAGTGACATGGTCAGCGCCGGGACCGAAGTGGCGTCGTGGTGCATCGACACCGTGGAGCGCGACATCCCGATCTGACCGCTCTGGTCTCGCACGACGAGTCGCAACGTATAGGAGAACTTGTCCTGTGCAGGATTACCTGCGTTGTCGGTCGGCGCTCCAGAGAGCGCTGCCGTGCCGCCGGGGAAGAGCGATGCGATGTCGGCGAGGTTGACCGTGGCGAGGGTGCCTGAGAAGGGCTGTGTCTGGTTGTCTGCGGCTGCGATCTGTCGCCAGGCGCCTTCCGCCGGAGCGGTGCCCGGTGCTACCTCGAGCTGCCAGGAATACGAGGGAGACCGAACAGCGGCGACGGACCCGGTGATCTGGAGAGTTCCCGTCGTGTCGGTGACCGTGCCGAGAGTGGGTGAGGTGAGCGCCGCCTCTGGCGGGATTTGCCCGGCGGCGATTCGCTGGACGATCCGTGCTGCATCGATGCGGCCGTAGCCCGAGTAGATGTCGTAGCCGGGCTTCGTCGGCGCCCGCTTCGACGTGACGCCAAGCAGGGCGAAGTCGCTCGGCGAGCTGAGCGCGAAGTTGTTCCGTTTCGCTGGCGGGGATGCGGCGGGTGCTGCGGTCGAGAAGTCGATGTCATCGGCCGACATCGTCACAAGCTGGAGGATCTCGTTCGAGCTAAGCGAGACTGGCTGGCCGGTCGCCGAGGTTAGGCCTGGATAGGGGGTGATGGCGTGATCGGCCATTGCTTGGGATGCTGTGGTCTCCGCGAGGCCGACGATGCCCGCGGTCTTTCCGGTCGCCTCCGACGAGCAGCTGCTGGATTCGACGGTGACCGAGAGCTGCGGTCCGTAGTTGGTGCAGCCGTTGATGAGCAGCGAGCTGTTGGGACCGATGCCGTTCTTGGCCCTGGTCGTCGAGTTGACATCGATGACCTCGTTCGAGATGGACGACGGGAGGTTGGCGTGCTCAGACTCCTCGTCCGCAGAAGAAGCGACAACTGGGACGCCGTGGTCTGTGGCGTATTGGATTGCCTGAGTGGCCTGCTCAGTCGTGTCCATCGCTCCCAGCGCCTCAGAAACGATGCTCGCCCCGGCGTCCACGCTGAACGCGACTCCCTGTGCGAAGGCGTTGGCCGAGGCGATGAAGCTGGTGCCGACACGAACCGGGATGATCATGCAGCTCGGGCAGGCGCCAACCCCTCCCCCTGAGGCGTCGGCTGCACCAGCCATGTCGCCGGCTTCGCCGGTGCCGTGGCCGTAGGTGACGTCATCGATCGGGTCGTTCGTGTTGTCGACGAAGTTCCAGCCAGCGATGGCGTCGGTGAACCCGGCGGGTGACTGCACGTTGAGATAGTTGGGATTAGGTGATCCTCCCGGCAGCATCGCTGTCCCGAACGTCCTGATGAGGTCCTCAGGGGAGATCCCGGTGTAGCTCGACCTCTCAGCGGTGTCGGTCGCGCAGAAGGCGCCGCCGTAAGCAGCGTCAGTGGCCGCAACACGGGGATCATCGGCGTATTGCGCGACGTTGAGCACGCCATTGCCAAGGAGGTCGTACGGGTCCGCGTCGCTCGGGGTTCCGCCGAGCTGTGCCTTGGTCTTGCCGGCTGCATCCTCAGGGACGGGCAGCGCAGCAGAGTTCAGGGCGATCTTGTCGACGATCGTGGGATCACACCACTCGATGCCTGAGTCGAGGATCGCGATGGTCGTCGTCGGGGCACCTGTTGTGGTTTGCCACGCGGTGTCGACGCTGTTCCCCTCGACGCCGCAGAGCTCCTGGGGGTTCGACGAGATTGCGGCGTCAGCGTTGCGCTCGGCGCCAAGGATCCAGTCGCTGTTGTCCAGGGACCAGTTCGATGGGACCTGAGCGGGAGAGCTGGTTGAGGTGTGGAGATAGGACGCGTAGTCCTCGGGGTTGCCGGAGGATGCTGCCGGCCACGGCACCGTCCCTGTCGCGACGTGAACGTTGTCACTCGGGCTGATCGGATAGGTGGTCGATTGGGTGGTCGGGGGGCACGAGGCGGGACGCGTTGGACCGAGCCCTGTGGACGCCGACCACGTCGGGGCGACTGGCCACGACGTGGCGTGGGATGCCGTCGCGTCGACAAGTGGCAGACCGAGCGCGAGAACAGCGACACCGAACAGGCGAGCGCGACGACGGATCATGGGACCCCCCCAACGAGATGCAATTTCGCCATGGTGCCACAGGGGCGATGGTCGGTGAGGGGCTGACTCTCCTAAGGGAAGATGGCCCAGGTCCAGAACTCGTAGAACGAGAGCCATAGCATCACAGCGCTGGTCACGATCAGTAGGGCGATCCACCACCTTCCCTTCACGGTGGCGGCCCATCCGGCTAGGACTGGGAACGCGAACATGATGAATCTTGGCCTCAGCCCGACTGGCTGGGACACCGCAGCCAGCAGGACCGCCGCGATGCCATAGGTCAACACCGCCACAGGTGGTCTGCTGCGCCACAGGAGAACAAGACCGACCACGGCGACGACGGTGCCGACGACGAGGAGGATCGTCGTCTCGGTCTGCCCTGCCGGGTTGATGAGCAGCCGACCGATCTGGCTGAAGGTGAAGGTGGCCGATGGTGTGGATCGCCAGCCATGGAGCTCGGCGTAACGCCACGCGCCGAGCATGCCGGTGTGGATCCACAGGTAGCCCATGTAGGCAGCGATGCCGAGCGAGGCGAGCAGAGGTGCCGCGAGCGAGCGCCATGTTCGCCGGGTGACGATCTCGACGACGGCGACGAGGGCGCAGGCGGCCACGAAGGCGAGCGCGACCGGTGAGGTGAAGGTGGCCAGCGCGCCCAAGAGACCAGCCGCGATCCACCGACGATCGAGCAGGCAGATCAGACCCAGTGCGACCGCGGTCAGCACCATGCCTTCGGCGTAGATCAGGCTGAAGATGAAGGTGGCCGGGAAGAGGACGAAGAGCACCGCGGTCTTGGTCGCCACCTCCTCGCCGGCGAAGCGACGCACGAGATGGGCGATGGCGATGGTTGCGGTGAGACCCGTGACTGCGCTCAGGACCAGCCCGACAGCGACCGGTGAGACGAAGCCGTCGAGCGAAATGACCCGGATGGCGAGCGGGAGGCCAGGGAAGAATGCGACGGTCGTCTCGGCCGAGTACATCCAGCCGGCCGGCAGATGACTTGGCCAGCCATGTTCAGCCGCAGCGATGAACCAAGCGCCGTCCCAGCGGCTGAACTGGAGGCTCAGGTGCGAGTGGAGGTGGGGGTCGAGGAGGGCCAGCGCGCCAAGGAAGAAGAGCCGAAGCCCAACGTAGAGACCGACTGGCCAGGCCAGCCACCGCCAGCGCTCCGTCCACGTGGCGTCGTCGAGGAGAGCTGCCTGCTCAGCCATCGATCCCCACCACCGCGCGCCAGCGACCTCTGGTCGCCACCCAGCCGAGACCAAAGAGCACCAGTGGACCACTGATGATCCATGCTCGAGCTTCGAGGACCGGCGAACCGCCAGGCGTGACGAGGCACATCCCGAGACCCGCAGCCACCATCAGTGCGCGGGACCGCTGGGCCGGCGTTGCTGCGAGCAGCACCAAGCCCCAGGTCAGGTACCACGGCCAGAAGGTTGGGCTCATGAGAGCGAGGACGAGGAGCGCGATGCCAGCCGCCCGGACTGGATCGACACGCCTGATGTTCACGCAGAGCCATGCGATGGCGCCGATGGCGATGACCTCGAAGATCGGCTGCACGATCCCGATCACCGTGGCAGTCGCAACCTTGATGCCGACGACATGGCAGAGACCGGCGATCAGGACGGCCACGCTGACCGAGGGGGTGAGCAAGATGTGCAGCTCGGTCGGGATCTTGAGGGCCGAGGGGGAGAGCCACGCGAGGCCGTGGCCGCTGAGCGCGCTCAAGCCGACGAGGACAGCCAGCGGAACACCGAGGACCACCAGCGCGGTCCGCCATCGTCGATCTCGTCGCTCGAAGATGGCGTCGAGGCCCAAGAAGCCCGGCAGCGCGAGCGCGGGGAGCTTGAGGGCACCGGCAGCAGCGGCGACGGCCATGCCCCCAGCCAGCCGGCCGGACACGATGAGCGCCCCCCCGACGGTGACCAGGCCGAGCATGATCGCCTCGTTGTGGCCTGACGCCAGAAAGCTGAACAGGCCGAGCGGGCTGAGCACTCCCAGCCAGATGGCCACGCCCGGGTCGGCGCGACGGCTGCGTGCGATGACTGGCAGCGAAGCCATCATGGCGACCACGCCGATGATCTCGAGGCAGCGGAAGGTGATCACCTGTCGCACCAGCGTGCTGCCTGCGACGGTGGCTGCGCCGGAGCTGAGCGTGACCCACAGCGGCCCGTAGGGCGACGGTGTCGATCGCCAGACGCTGGCGATCGACCACCACTGTGCGACGTGGCCGAGGGTGGCGGGCGACGTCGTGTAGGGGTTGTGGCCATGTGAGGTGAGAAGCCCCTGGACGACGTAGCTGTAGAGATCGCGGCTGAAGAGCGGCGGGCCGACGACGAGCGGAGCGCCCCACAGCGAGAGCAGGATCCAGCACCTCGCCACACTGAGCTCACCTTCGAGTGCGAGACGGCCGACAGCAGCCCAGCTAACGAGCAGCGCCAGCAACGACAGGTAGAACCCGAGGTAGGCCACCCACGACGTGACATCGAGCCGGTACCACCAGCTTGCGTGGATCGGGACAGCACCGACAACGGAGCCGAAGATCACCAGGCCCAGGCTGGCGACGCAGCCCACCACGGCAGGGACGGCGATCGATGGGTGGGCCCTGTCAGGGCTCGTCACCTCACTCGCTGCTTGTTGTCCCACATCGCCCTCGCACGCTCGGCCACGACGTCGAGGCGGTCCGGCCCAACGGCGAGATCCTACCAATGGACCTCTCCTCGCCTCGGCTCCTGGGTGAACTCTCAGGAAGTCGAGCCACGTTGGCCAGACCCCGACATAGCGTCTCGCTCTAAGAGCCCACAGAGAGGAGGTCGACCATGATCGAGCGACTGCTTGGGTTCGCGAAGATCGACTTCGCACCTGATCACCGTCAACCTGCCCTCGTGCGGTGGATCATCGGGACCATCGTGGCCGTCGTCGGCTCGCTGGTCGCAGATCGCCTGATCGTTGCTGGGGCGACGCACCTGTGGCCGCACACCCGCCACTACTCGCACTTCGTCTTCTCGGACTACGCGAAGCTGACCATCGTCGGCGTGCTCGGCGCCTGTGTCGGGTGGCCGATCATCACGCGGATCTCCTCAGCACCAACGTGGCTGTACTCGCGACTCGCAGTCCTGGTGACCTTGGTCCTGCTCCTGCCCGACGTCTACATCCTCGTGCAGGGGCAGCCGGCGAAGGCAGTGGCCTCGTTGATGGTCATGCACGTGGCCATCGCTGTAGTGACCTACTTCTCGATGGTGCTCATCGCTCCCGTGCGAAGCGCTCGAGGCAGTCACCTGCGCCGTTGACGTCCATCCTCGCGATGGGGTGGCTTCCTCGGTACGCTCATGCTTCGGAGGGGAGGGCGCATGGACATCATCATCATGCTGCTGTTGTGCGCGACGGCGATCTGCGCCTATCGCGGGATGTCGAGACGCCTCGTCATCGGGCTCTGGGTCGTCGGGCTCGTCTGCATGCTCGGCCTGTTCAAGTACCACGTCACCAGCTCGCTCCCGCTCAACTTCTGATGACCCTCGACGACCTGACACCACCGCCGCTTGAGGCTGAGCTCGATCCGGTTCCCAACCCGACTGCCAGCAGGCTGGCCTTCTGGGCGATGGTGCTCTTCATCGTCGCCTACTGCGGTGTGCTCCTTGGTGCGATGAGCGTCCAGCTGCTCCAGCACGAGGACCCATGTCCCCTCTGCATGCTCCAGCGCTACGCCATGATCCTGGTCACGATCCCTGCGCTGTGGATCGTGGCCGACGCGCTTCGAGGGCGGCTGACGAGATCGAGGTATGCCGCTGGTCTCGGCATGTCGATCATCGCTGCGGTGGCGGGAGGGACTGAGTCGACCAGGCAGATCCTGTTGCACATCGCCTCGAAGACGGACCCCGGCTACGGCTCTGCGGTGCTCGGCCTCCACCTCTACACCTGGGCTCTGATCACCTTCGTCGTGGTGATCGTCTTCTGCGGCGTCATGCTGATGCTCTGTGGGTCGGTGGTCCCCCTGGCACCGCAGACCCCGGGGATGCGGACGTTGGCGAAGGCTGGCCTCTGGCTCTTCTTGGCGGTCATCGTGGCCAACGTGGTCCTCATCATCCTGCTGGAGGGCTTCAGCTGGGTGCTGCCCGACAATCCCACGAGCTACCGATTGCCGCACGAGCTCGTTGGCTGAGCAGAGGCCGGTAGCCTGAAGTCCACGTCGCCCGGTGGGCGGCACCTGCTGAAGGAGCACGAGATGCGAACCGTCCCTGCCTATGCCCTCAAGGAGAAGGACGGTGGCTTCCAGCGCACCGAGATCGAGCGTCGCGACGTCGGTCAGAACGACGTGCTGATCAAGATCGAGTTCGCCGGCATCTGCCACTCCGACATCCACACTGCTCGGGAGGAGTGGGGATCGATCAACTATCCCCTCGTGCCTGGGCACGAGATCGCGGGTATCGTCGAAGAGGTCGGCGCTGGCGTGACCCGCCACAAGGTGGGCGATCGCGTCGGGGTGGGCTGCATGGTCAACTCCTGCAAGTCATGTGAGAACTGTCTTGCGGGCGAGGAGCAGTACTGCCTCAAGGGCAATGTCGGCACCTATGACTCGACCGACGTCGACGGCACCATCACCAAGGGCGGGTACTCGACCCACGTGGTCGTCGATGAGGACTTCGTGGTGACGATCCCAGAGGGTATCGAGCTCGACGAGGCCGCCCCGCTGCTGTGTGCGGGGATCACGATGTTCTCGCCGCTCAGCCACTGGGGTGCAGGGCCGGGCAAGCGTGTGGCCATCGTCGGGCTGGGGGGTCTCGGCCACGTCGGGGTGAAGATTGCCGCAGCGATGGGTGCTGAGGTTGACATCTTGACTCGAAGCGACGCCAAGCGAGGCGATGCGGCGCGTCTTGGGGCGACCGGCTTCCATGCCACTGGCGACCCGGAGGTCCTCAAGTCGCTTCGCAACACCTATGACCTGATCGTGAACACCGTCTCAGCTGGGATCGATGCCAACCGCTACCTCGGACTCCTTCGCCGCAATGGGGTGCTCGTGAACGTCGGCGTCTCCCCAGAGGGCTATCGAGTGACGTTCCCTGCGCTCGCCACGAATCGCCGGAGTTTGGCGGCATCGGGCATCGGGGGCATTGCCGAGACCCAGGCGATGCTCGACTTCTGTGCTGCGCACGGGATTGGGGCGGACATCGAGGTGATCGATGCCAGCAAGATCGACGAGGCGTACGACCGGGTGGTGGCCAGCGATGTTCGCTATCGCTTCGTCATCGACACAGCGACCATCTAGCCCCCGGGTGCGGCGGGCCGGAGCTCTCGTCGACCAAGCATGATCACGACCAGGCTGCTGGCGATCACCAGCAGACCGACGAGCTGGTAAGCGTCGACAAACAAGAAGCCCGACGTTGACGTGACGACGACCTCGCCGTGCGAGCGCGTCACGTAGGCGCCGACGTGGTTGTAACCCTGCCGGAAGAAGACGAGGGTCGACAGCACGAGGATGACCCCGAACGCTCGATGGCCAGCGCGATATGCCTCGACACCGGCGAACGGCAGCCAGAGGACCACCCAGACCCAGTGGTGCTGCCAGGCGAACGGCGATGCCTCGACGGCGCCGATGGAGAGCACGAGGAGTGGGCACATCACAAGGCCGAGCTTCCAGAGCCCCCATGCGGCCAGGAGCGTGACGGCAAGCAGCACCACGAAGGCAACCAGGAAGGCCGGACGCGTGGCTAGGGACCCGCCGAGCGGTGGCCTGGTGAGGATCCCGTTGATCGAGTCGTTCCACGTCCCGGCGAAGCCGCTGACCGGCCACGAAGCGGATGAGTTCACCCCTCGGCTGGAGACCTGACCGCTCGGGACAAGGTAGGTCCAGTAGCGCCACGACGCGGCCGGAGCGAAGGCGACACCCGCAAGGACGCCGACCACTCCGCCGATGAGGGCCCGCAGGAGGCCGCGCAGTTGGCTGCGCGCCGCGATCGCCAGAATGAAGATCGCGGGCCACAGCGACAGCGATGCCACGAGGCCGACGAGGAACCCGGCCCGGCGTTTCGGAACCCACAGCAGATCGACGGTGACGAGGGCCAAGAACCACAGCTGGTCCTGTCCGGTCGAGAGAGCAGCGGTCACCGGGAACACCAGCACCGCGCAGATGGGCAGCGAGACCAGCGATGCTGCCACGAGAGCGACCGACCGCCGGCAGCCCACGACGGTGCTGGCTGCGGCAGCGATGATGACCGCCACGCTGGCGAGCGAGAGCCAGCAAGCGATGAAGGCAGCAGTCTGCGGGCTCACCCAGGTGAGGGGGAGATGGAGCAGCGAGACCGCAGGGGGCACATTGTCGGAGATGTGCTGTCCGACGAAGTACGGGTCGTGCCCGTGGAGAAGCAGACGAGTCTCAGCAAGTCGCTGGAAGAGGTCCCCGAAGCGGTGGGTGCTGGTGACCCAACCGTGGAAGAGGTAGCGGTGGAGCACGAGTGCCCAGATGGTCGTGAGCACGAGCCAGGCGCCGACCGCAGCGAGGATCCTCGCCGGACGTGCTCTCCACACCTGCGATCCGCCCCCGCCAGCAGTCATAGGCGAAAGCCTCCCACAAGGGCCCTCTCGATTCGCACGTGGCAAGCGTAGGCTCGACTCGTGGCGTCCTGGAGAGCTGGTCGGGTCGATGATCCGGTGTGGCGGTCGGTTGATTTCCATGACCCAGTGCGACGTCGTGCTCGACTCGACCGCCGCCGAGCTGTCGTTGGGTGTGTGCTGCTCGTGTGCTCGCTTGGTGTCTCCTGGCTGCTCTTCTCCCTGGGTGGCTTCGATTGGGCGATGGTGCTGACAGCCGCAGCGGTGCTCACCACGCTGTTCTTCATCGGCAGCTACCGCCCGCTTCCGACCCTCCTCTTCGCTGCGGTCGCCCTTATCATCGGGTTCGGTTGGCTCGAGACGGTCAATGCGGTCGGCTACCACACGCTCGATCTCACGGGCCCACCGCCCAAGGTGGTGGTCTGCGGTCGGGACTACCTGCTCGACCCCACGCCGGTGGCATCGTCGGCAGCAATCCTCGCCGTCGACCAGCGGTTCGTCGGGGCCTGGTCGACCCTCATCACGCCGTCGGGGACGAAGGTCGGTGTGCCGTCGTGCTCGATCGGTGTGACGGCGACGGTGCTCCACACCCCGCCGGTCGATGGGCGCTGGTTTGAGTACTCCCTCTCGGGCGGACCGTGAGGGTGGTCGATGGCCCTCGAGCTGATGACTGCCCTGTCAGGCGATCCAGGTTGCGGTCATCGAGGTGACCGCCGAGCCATCGAGGTCGGCGAGCTTCGTGGCGACGAACTCTGTCGACCACGCGGAGGTCTGATAGCGGAATGCTGGTTGGTCGGCTGCCACGATCTCGACCAGCAACGCGGCGACCTCGTCAGCGCTCTGCGCGTTGGCGAACTGGTTCCCTGCCCTCGAGAGGTAGCCAGCCTTCTGTGACGCATAGGGGGCGGCCGCATCCGCATCCATCATCCCCTCGATCCCCGCCACGTTGGCGATGAAGCTGGTCGCAACCGGACCCGGCTCGACCACAGAGACCGAGATGCCCTTGGTGGCCGCCATCGGGGCGAGGCTCTCCATGAGACCCTCCACGGCGAACTTCGCCGCGCAGTACGCCTCGTTGAAGGGCTGGCCGACGATGCCGCCCACGCTGGTGACCGTGATGATTCGGCCCTGGCCGGCGAGACGCATGGCGGGCAGGACCACCTTGGTGGCGTGGGCCACGGCGAAGAAGTTCACCTCGAGCGCGTGGCGCAGCTGGTCCATGCTGAGCTCCTCGAGGGTGCCGACCACCCCAACCCCAGCATTGTTGATGAGGACGTCGATCGGTGCTGACTGTGCGATCTCGTCGAGCGTCGACTCGACTGCGGCCGCGTCGGTGACCTCGAGCAGCACGACCTCGAGCTCGACCGAGTTGCTCGAGGCCCGCTCAAGCAGCGCAGTTCGCGCCTCGTTGGTCCGGACGGTTGCGACCACGTCGTGGCCGGCCAGAGCGAGTGCAATCGCTCCAGCCTCACCGATCCCGCTCGATGCTCCCGTGATGACGATCCGTGCCATGGTCCCCCCTGCGCTGCGTCGTGATGGCCTGACCCTACCGGGGACCTCCACCCGCAGCATCGGACCTCCGTTGCTCAAGGTGGCAGTGGACCGTCGCGTCGCGGCTGCTCGCGCCCCGGGGCACGTTCACGTGATGGCGAGGTTGCGCTCCACCAGGGTGACGAGTTCGGTGCTCGGGACACGAAGCACCTCGACGAGTGCGAAGGCGCCCATCGTGCAGGCGACCATGATGTCGGCAACATCGTCCGATTGCCACCACCAGTTGGGATGCGGTTCGGCCTCGATCCCTGGTGGGTTGAAGCCGGCATCGAGCAGTCTCATCTCATCGTCGAGATCAAGCCGGTAGTCGTCATCGAGGTAGCGGTTCGAGATGCACTCGACGACGAGCTGCTGATCCTCTCGAGCGAGGAACTGCACGTAGCGGTCGCCGGAGACCTCGATGATGAGGGCGACACGCTCTTCGGAGAGAAGGTGGCGGAGCAGCAGCTCAGGCAGGTTGGCGATGACGGAGCCGAACTCGAGGTTTCGATAGGTGCGGTCCACGGTTCGTCTCCTTCCGGTGCGTCCACATCGTCGCAGGCGGGTGTGACGTGGCTCGGGGCTGCTTGCCGGCGGAGCGACGGGAGAGCCGTTGCTCACCAACAGGGCCATGATGGGTGGGTGAGGAGGCTGCAAGGACTGCTGTCGGCGTGCCACCTCGGACCGACTCTCGCCGTCACCGCAGCCACGACTGCGTTGGCCGGTCTGGTCGGGCGCGGCTGGGGGTGTGTCGCGGTCGCGCTCGCAGTCCTTGCGGGGCAGCTCTCGGTCGGGTGGAGCAATGACTGGCTCGATGCTGCTCGGGACGGTGCCACGCGCCGAACGACGAAGCCGATCGTTGCCGGTCTCGTGAGCGCGCAGGAGGTGAAGGTCGCCGCGCTGCTGGCTGCTTTTGCTGCGGTGCCGCTGTCGCTCCTCTCAGGATGGCGTGCAGCCGTGGTCCATCTGGTGGCGATCGCCTCTGCATGGGCCTACAACGCTGGCCTCAAGGCCACCCGGCTGAGCCCGCTGCCGTACGTCATCTCCTTCGCGCTGCTGCCAGCGTTCGTGACCCTTGGGCCGCCGCCATAAGCACAGGCCTCGGCCACGTGAAGGTCGGGCGCCCAAGGGTCACGACCGCTGGCCGCAGCGCGAAGGGGATG
>Ga0118677_10001408_pt1 | contig 51101 bp, 45 predicted proteins | sample AliMusrvi5mmetaG_FD_86154 | JGI IMG/M metagenome (GOLD analysis project Ga0118677, IMG submission 86154) | reverse complement strand
TGGTTTTGGGCGCTTGAGTATAAGAAAACTCAAGGCAAGTAATTGACACCATCACTTTCGCAGACGTTAATAAAATATACGCTATCAATTACAATTGGAATTTTAAAATATATACTTACTTTTAGATGATGCAAATTTCATATTAAGTTCAAAAAAATAAGGATCATAAAAGTTAAAGCTTTGGATATGAATTATATACTTCAATAATCTATTTTGATGTCCTGAATCAAAAAAGAAATAAAACAGAAGCCATGAACCTAAAAAGGATCAATGATAGATATGGATTCGATTTAATGACCGGACTGAAACCGATCGAGGGCATTTCTTCCTATTCAGACATAAAAGCCATTGAGAGTGGTTCTGTAAGTAAATTATTCATTATCATACTTTTCGCTGCAATACTTTTAATTTATTCAAGTGATATTTATGCTCAGGACAATCCGAAGCAAACGGCTATTGATCCTTACGAACTAAGTCTTGAACAATTGGGGAAAATCGTTATTACTGCTTCAAAATCTCCTCAATATGATTCAAAGGTGGGCGCAATGATGATGTTTTAGTTTTATTATTCATCTTTTGGACAAGGTATATGAAACAAATAGTCCGAATCATCTTTGTGTTGTTCATTGGTCTGACTGGTCAATCCTCAACCCTTTCCGGCCAGCCAGGGCAAGGCCCGATAGCCTTGCGTGCATATCCTACAGAACTCCGGAACAGTCAGGACAGTTTAAAAAACCCATCAGCACAGCTTCAGGATCAGCATAAAAGGGAGGTTACAAGCCAATCAAAGATCCTTGAAGAACAAGGCATGAAAATTCACAGGCAGCGCAATTTGGTTTATCTGCTGGTTATCATCATCCTTCTGGTTATCGTTCTTGTAGTATCAATTTACAGAGGATATAAGAGCAAGCAAAAATTGAATAAAGAGCTGGAAGACAGGGTAGCCGATCGTACCATCGATCTGGACACCACCAACCAACAATTAATGATCGAGCTAGCCGAACGCAAATATGCAGAGAAAAGACTATTGGAAAGTGAAAACAAATACCGCACACTGCTTGAAAATCTGCCTCAAAAGATCTTTTTCAAAGACAACGAGTTGTTCTTTGTGTCGTGCAACGAAAATTTTGCACGGGAATTAAATATTTCTTCATCGGAAATTCATGGAAGAACCGATTATGACTTTTTCTCCCAAGAATTGGCCGAAAAATACCGAAAGGAAGATTCTGATTTTTTGAAATCCGGAAAACCATTGGAGCTTGAGATTGCTGAACTGCGCGACGGACAAACTTATTGGACTCAGGTGGTCAAAATTCCTGTGAAAGATGAAGCGGGTGAAATTATTGGTGTTCAGGGTATTTTTTGGGACATCACAGAGCGCAAGCTTGCTGAAGAAAAGATTAAAAAGTCAAACCGTGTTTTTGCTTTTATCAGTGAGGTCGATCAGATGATTGTGCATGTCAGGGATAAAGAAGAAGTGCTTAATGAATCGTGTCGTATCGCCATTGAATACGGCCATTTTCAAATGGCATGGATAGGAATGGTTGACGAGGATACAAAATTGATTGAACCGGTTGCTTTTGCCGGACATGAAGATGGTTATCTTTCAAAGATTACAAAGATTTCCTTGAGTAAAGAGCTATCAGGACAAGGTCCAACCGGGACAGCAGTGAACGAAGGAAGACATTTTGTTTGTGAGGATATTGAAAATGATCCGCTTATGAGTCCATGGAGAGAGGAGGCCTTAAAACGCGATTATCTTTCATCTATTGCTCTTCCAATTAAAATGTTTGGGAAAGTGATTGGGGCATTTTCGCTTTATGCAAAGACGCCTCATTTCTTCGACCTTTATGAAACCAAACTTCTGATTGAAGTAGCCGGAGATATCAGTTTCGCCCTGGAATCAATCGAGACAGAAAAAAAGCGGGAACAAGCAGAAGAGGAATTAAAGCATAATAAGGATAATTTAGAAGTAATTATTGCAGAACGAACGGCAGAACTAGAATTAAAGAATACAGAATTGGCCAGAATGAACAAAATGTTTGTTGGTCGTGAAATCCGAATGGCAGAATTGAAAGAACAACTGTCTGCGTTAAAAAGAGAAAAGAATAACCTATGAAAAGGAGAATTTTATCGATCATTCTTATCGCATTTTTCTATCTGATAGCTGCCAGATTGGGACTATTGCTTGCTTATCCGGGGACTAATGCAACACCTATATGGGCTCCTACCGGAATAGCATTAGCCGCTGTCCTTATTCTTGGGTATCGTATCTGGCCGGGTATCGCAATCGGAGCGTTTATCGCAAATTTTATTTCGCTGACCGCTCTGAATTTGCCTGTAATCCTGTCAATTTCGGCCTCACTGGCTACTGCTCTTGGAAATACATTCGAAGCATTGATTGCTGTTTTTTTAGTCCGACGGTTTACAAAATCGGAAAATGTATTCGAACAGACTGCCGATATCATTAAATTCATCCTATTTGGTGCATTTCTAAGCACTCTTATCAGCGCAACGATTGGTACTCTTACCTTAAGCATGAGTTCGGGTGAATGGGTCCATTTCGGTTCGATATGGCTGACCTGGTGGTTAGGAGATGCTATGGGCACTCTGCTAATTGTTCCTTTGGTAATGTTGTACAGTAAAACGGAACTTTCGAGATTGGTCTCTTATCCCATTGTCTTCAGAAACTTATTGCTAATAATAAGCACATTAGCTATTTGGCTTCTGCTTTATATGAATAGTTTTCCGCTTGTTTATTTGCTAATCCCCATATTGGTATTGGCAGCATTCTATCTTGGTCAATTCGTATCATCGGTGGTCATATTCTGTATATCCATATTCTCCACGCTTATAACCATTAATAATGGCGGCCCTTATGCTTCTTATCCATTAAACGAATCACTCCTTCTGCAACAGACGTTTATTGGGAGTATTGCTATTACTACAATTATTTTGTCAGCGCTTGTTTCCAATCAAAAAAAATCAGAAAAAATATTACGGGCAAGAGAAGAATACAATCGGCTGTTATTCAATACTTCTCCTGTCGGGTTGGCACTTTGTAAAATGGACGGAACGCTACTTGATATTAACCAGGCTTATGCCAAAATTATTGGTAAAACAATTGAAGAAGCCCTAAAACTAACCAATTGGGATATCACTCCTGTGAAATATTCCACCAAGGAAGCTATGCAATTAAAAAGTCTTGAAGAATCCGGCCGTTACGGGCCCTATGAAAAAGAGTATATTCATGCCGACGGCCATCAGGTTCCTGTTATTCTGAATGGAGTGCTCATCGAACAGGAGGGTGAAAAATATATATTGTCGAGTGTTGAAGATATCACTGATCGCAAGCATATTTCTAAAGAATTGGAAAACAAAACGGACTTAATAGAAGCACTGATTCATTCCATCCCCGATTTAATCTGGTTAAAGGATACGGAAGGGGTATACTTAAAATGCAATTCAAGTTTTGAACGGCTATATGGAGCAAAGGAATCAGACATTATTGGGAAAACTGATTATGATTTTGCGGATAAAGAATTGGCCGATTCGTTTAGAAAAAATGATTTAATTGTACAGCAAACCAACCAGCCAAGAACGAATGAAGAATTCTTAACATTTGCTGACGGGAACTATCAAGGCTGGTTTGAGACTACAAAAACGCCTATGCTCAACATGAAAGGGGAAACTGTTGGTGTTTTAGGTGTTGCCCGAGATATAACCGAACGCAAAAAAGCAGCTAATGCGGAGAAAGAAAGCCGGGATCGTTTCTATTCACTGTTTGAATATGACCCTGACGGCATTTTTATTTCTTCACCCGAAGGAAAATACATTGATGTAAACCGTGCAGGAACTGAGTTGCTCGGATATTCCCACGATGAACTGATAGGGATGCATATTACGGATATTGTCGATCAGGATCAGCAAATGATTACTGAATTTAATAGAAATACAATACTCAACCGCGAGAGGAACTTCAAACGGAAAGACAACTCAATTTTTACCGGTGAAATTTACACCACCATTTTGCCGGATCATAATGTACTGGGAATTTTACGCAATATTACAGAACGAAAGGATTCAGAAAAGAAACTTCAGGATTACCAGGTCAACTTAGAGAAATTGATTGAAGAACGAACTTCTGAAATAGAAAAGAAAAGCTCAGAACTGGAAGAAAACCAGGAAGCTCTTTTAAACTTAGTGGATGACCTCAACCTAAAATCGATTGAACTGGAACAAGCCAAATTGAAGGCAGAGTCGGCTGATCAGTTAAAATCCGCATTTCTGGCCACTATGTCGCACGAGCTTCGTACCCCTTTAAACTCGATTATTGGCTTTACCGGCATGTTGCTTCAGGAACTGCCCGGAAAACTGAATGACGAACAGAAAAAACAATTGCGGATGACTCAAAAGAGCGGTCGTCATCTGCTTTCACTCATCAACGACATCCTTGATTTATCGAAGATAGAAGCCGGACAGCTTAAACTAAGTGTCGATCGGTTTAAAATTTCCGATGTCATTAAAAATGTTCTGGATCTCTCGAATCCATTTGCTCTTAGTAAAAACATACTTCTAACGGCTACAATTGAGCCTGATCTGCCTGAAATCACAAGCGATCAGTTTAGGATTCAGCAAGTCATTATTAACCTTGTAAATAATGCCTTAAAATTTACTGAAATAGGCTCTGTTGAAGTGAAAGCTTATAAAAGGGGTAAGTATTTGGTGGTTGATGTAATTGATTCAGGGATAGGTATTGAAGCCGATCAAATTAAAACTTTGTTTAAGCCATTTATTCAGATCGACTCCGGTATTGCCCGCAAACACGAAGGTACAGGATTAGGACTGTCAATCAGCAAAAAACTAATGACCATGTTGGGGGGAACGATCTCCGTTAAATCTGAACCTGACAGGGGAAGTGTTTTTAGCATCGGATTGTCTCTTGAAACTTTTTAAAAGGAATACAATAAGCCTGGAATAAATTATCAAAACATAGAACTATGAAACTAAAAGCTTTAATAATCGAGGATAATGAACAAAACATGTATATGCTCAGTTTCTTGTTGCAAAGCAACAACTATGAAGTTTTACAGGCCTTTAACGGCCTGGAAGGAATCAGAACTGCAAAGGAAGGCTTGCCTGATGTAATCTTGCTTGACATTCAACTTCCTGAAATGGATGGATATCAGGTCGCCCGTGAATTAAGAAAATATGAAAATCTAAAACATATCCCCATTGTAGCCGTAACTTCACATGCCATGGTGGGCGATCGCGAAAAGGCCCTGGAATCGGGAGCTACCGGTTACATCGAAAAACCTGTTGATCCGGATAATTTTATTCAAAAAATGGAATCCTATTTTAATGAAGAACTGACAAAAAGGAGAATAGAATCATGAGAAAAGCCTTGATTGTTGATGATATAAAAGAAAACCTGTATCTGCTCGAATCCCTGCTGAAGGCATACGACTTTAAAACCATAAATGCAAACAATGGCGCTGAAGCTCTGGGACTTGCGCTAAGAGAACATCCTGATATTATTATTGCAGATATTCTGATGCCGGTTATGGATGGCTATACTTTTTGTCGTGAATGTAAAAAGGAAGCGACCTTGAAAGATATACCCTTCGTCTTTTATACCGCTACCTATACCCATCCGAAAGATGAAGAATTTGCCATGAGCCTTGGAGCCGATAAATTCATCATTAAACCGCAGGAACCTGAAGATTTTATTGCAATGATAGAGCAGGTTTTATCCGAATTCAGAACGGATAAGCTCATCATCCCTAAGCATTCTGAATCCTCTGAGATCTCTCTGCTAAAGGAATATAACGAGACTCTGATCCGTAAAATGGAGGACCGGATGTTAAAGAGTGAAGATGCGGAGAAAAAAGTCAGGATATATGCCTCCCAGCTTGAATTGGAAATTGAGCAACGAAATCAAATTGCCCGGGCACTGAAAGAAAGCGAAATCCTATTCAGAAGTGTGGTTGAAAATGCGGCAGAAGGTTTTTCAATTGCTGATGAAAATGGCCGGATAATCATCTGGAATGATGCCATGGCAAGGCTTACCGGAATATCTCAAAGAGAGATGATTGGAAAATTTGCCTGGGATCTTCAATTTCTACTGATTCCTGAGAAACAGCGTACTGAGGTGAAACGATCAGCTTTCAGAAAATTAATTACAAATTTTCTTGCAACAGGCGAATCAACTTTTGCAGGCAAACTGATGGAAAGGAGCTATAAAAGGCCTGATGGAACAGAAGTCTATATTGAAGGGCGGATAATACCCATAAAAACCGACAAAGGTTTTATTCTGGTATCAACTGTTGATGAGATCACTGAAAGAAAAATTTTCGAAGAGGCGCTTAAAGATAGCGAACATCGTTTCAGGGTACTGGCAGAATCTGCCCCTGTAGGCATCTTCAAAACTGATGCCCGTGGCGCTACAATTTACGTTAATCCACGCTGGTGCGAAATATCACAATTAAGTTTTGAGGAAGCCATGGGTGATGGCTGGCTTAATGCCATTCATCCTGATGACAAAGATAAGCTATCTATGGGTTGGCAACAAACTACCTTTGCCCACACGTCTTCAAAGGCAGAGTATCGTTTTGTTCATGTAGATGGTTCAATTGCCTGGGTTATCGGGCAGGCTGTCCCTCAGCAGGATAAAAACGGCAGAATTGCAGGCTATATTGGTACGATAACCGACATCACCGAGCGTAAAAAGATGGAAGCCGACCTGATTACATCCAAAGAGAAAGCTGAAGAAAGCGACCGGTTAAAATCAGCTTTCCTGGCCAATATGAGCCATGAAGTCCGCACGCCGTTAAACAGCATTATCGGCTTTTCCGAATTACTGACCGATGATGACTTTGATAAAATACAGAAGAACGATTTTATTCAAAGCATCATTGTCAATGGGAACAACCTTTTATCCATTATCAGTGATATAATGGATATCTCAAAATTGGAATCCCATGAAATTAAAATCCGGAATTGTCAGATTAATGTGCATAAGTTTTTATCAGACTTTATAAAACAATTTGAATGTAGTGTACAGGAGAAAAAGCTTGAGCTTAGACTCAACTTCTCTGATACTGTTGAAAATGGAGATACTGTTATTTTTGCTGATGTTGACAGGCTAAAACAAATATTCAATAATCTGGTTGGCAATGCCTTAAAGTTTACAGCCAATGGCCAAATTGAAATTGGTTATCAGAAAAAGGGAACAGGTATTAAATTTTATGTCAGGGATACCGGTATTGGGATACCTGCAGAATATCATAATAAAATATTTGACCGCTTCAGGCAAGTTGATAATTCAACCACCCGAAAATATGGAGGTAATGGTCTTGGTTTAGCTATTACCAAAAACCTGGTTGAGTTAATGGGTGGCACAATCTGGCTCGAATCAGAACCAGGAAAAGGCTCAACATTTTATTTCCTCATGCCCTGCGGGGAAAGCCCAAAGTAGGTTTATTGGATCCGACAGTCGGCTGAAAATGAGAATATTCTGATGATCAGGTCCGTCAGGCTATAGCCCAGTTTGCTCCGTGCAGTTCTTTCCTTTTTCCTTTTTTCTCTATGCCCCATGCTCCATGCCCCAAGCTCCCTGCTAATAAATCTGAAAACATACACTTTCCGAATAATACCTTTGGTCAAGGGATTCAAAAAATAGGTAGATATGGGTGGCGGGCGAAGCTAATGCAGGCAGTTCAAAGGTACCGTCAAGAGTTCCCCGGATCAAGCCGGTGGCCTTCATTTCCGAATATTTGCCTTCTCCTGCACTGATAACCATCAGCGGTTGTTTTAAAGTTAAACCACCAATTTTGATTTCTTTTTCCCATTTTACCCGGATGGTGGACCCTCCCGATGAAGTCCGTTGGGCCTGCATACCATCAGGCAAGGTAAGTTTTCCCATCGACAAACGGATTTTCATTGGATCAGCAAGAATTCCATCCTGATCGAAGGCCGGGCTGTTGGTCTTCATAAAAAGGTGATAACCGCTCGAGGTCGTTGCCAGGCCATTCCAGATTTGCGGAATAACGATTGCCTTAAACAGGCCGCAAAACTTTCTGATTTCCTGGAATCGGTGCTGGTTACGCAACTGGTTTTCAGTCATTTGACGAACCCTTTTGCCGGGCAGACTGCGCATAATGGTCTTGCCCCTTGAAACATAAAACGAAACCGTTCCTACTTTGCCGGTGATGTTCTTTCCATAAATGTCCTGTACTTCTCCCATGGTATAGATGTATAAATGATAAGGTTGACGCTTTAAATTATTAGAAGCTTATTAGAAGGTTATTCGAAACTTACTCGTTGATATTTCAATTTTATACGAATAATCAATGAATAGGTTTCTAATAATTAATGAATTATTTTCTAATAATTTAAAACTCTGGTAGCTGGGGATCACATTACAATATTGTCGGGAGATCGAAGTCAATGGTAATTTTTTTTTTAATCTTACTTTTTTAATTAAATCCTGGTAACCCTGCAATTACCCCAAAATCTCAATCTTATCTGTCTTATAATCGTTGTCATTCTACATCCCATAAAGTGGGTGCTCTATACACAAGAAAGTGTTACTTTTCGGGCTTGACATAAATGGGTTTATGGACTATTTTTATAAGATAGATAAGATTAAGGCTGATGGGGCTGATCTATGTTACTAAAATTATCTCCAAAAAGTAAGATTATCTCCCCAAAGACAACCCTGAATATGGGTTTTGATCACGGCTAGCCGGGACCCCACAACAAGGTCATGTGATCTCTGGCAACAGTAATCAGCAAAACAAAAGAGGTCGCCTCCCTCGTGGGAAACGACCTCTTCAAAAGGAAATGTGAATGGGCTTACTGCAGATTGGCCACCTTGGTCAGGCCGGGAACATTGATAAATTTAATCTTTCGTCCCTGCAGATCGATTAGTTGGTCCTGTTTAAACTCGGAGAGCAGCCGGATGACACTTTCGGTGGCCGTACCCACCATGTTGGCCAGCTCTTCGCGGGTGAGCGAAATCTGGAGCGTATTGGCATTGTCGAGTTCAAAGTTTTCCTTCAGGAGCAGGAGCACTTCAGCCAGACGTTCGCGCACGGTCTTTTGTGCGATGTCGGTGATGTAATCGTTGGCTTCGCGCAATTCCTTGCATACAATCTGAAGCATGTGATGGGCAAATTGCCAGTTGTTCTGAATCAGGTATAAAAGGGTCTGATAAGGAATATGGCTCAGAACTGCCTCTTCGATGACTTTAGCTGTTGTACAGGCCAGTTCCTGGCTGAGCAGCGAACGGTAAGCAATGATATCGCCCTTTTTGGCAAAGCGAATGATCTGTTCCTTGCCGTCGATACCGGTCTTGAATATTTTTAAGATACCGCGGGTCACACAGAAGAAACCGGTCAGGCGACTGCCTTCACGATAAATGATGCTTCCCTTTTTATACAATGAACTGGTTTTATCGTAATTGAGCTGGGCCATTTCATGTTCGGTCAGTTTCTTGAAAAGCTGGAACCCGCTTAAATCACATTCGTCATCACTAGGTCGTTTTATTGAACTTCTCATCGGGTTGTTTTGTTTGTAAATGAATAAATCAAGATTCAGGACTAAAGCGATATGGCTGCTTTCAAGGAAAGAGCAGATTGTTACACTTTGGTCACTAAATTTCAACGTAAAATTAGAACTATTATTCAAATTGCAATACATTAATCCTTTGATATGAAACATGTACTTGACCTGGCGTGGAAACAAAACTTAGCCTTCGAATGTGAAATGGACGGACATCACCTGGTAATTGATGCTTCGAAAGAGGGTGGGGGGAATGATTTGGGTCCGCGGCCCAAGAAGTTAATGCTCACGGCGCTGGCCGGTTGCACGGGTATTGATGTAATCTCTTTGCTGAAAAAGATGAAGGTGGAGCCAGAATCCTTTCATGTGATTGTTGAGGGGGATTTAACCGAGGAGCATCCGATCAGGTATCGTAAGATGAAGGTCATCTATCAGTTTAAAGGGAAAGATTTACCCCTGGACAAGATCGAAAAGGCAGTGAAGCTATCTGAGGATAAATATTGCGGTGTTTCGGCGGCTTATCGCCTGGCAATGGAACTTTCGTCAGAAATACGCATCATCGAGTAAAAGAACTTCCATGACAATCCTAATTTGACATGCAGGAGAATGATTACAAAAAACAATAAATAAATGAAAAATAACCACATAGACACATAGGGCACATAGAACTATTTATAGTAACATTTAAACTATGTGTCCTATGTGTCTATGGGGTGTACAACAAAATTCCCTTTGTTGTGTTTTGTTGTGTTTTGTTGTCTATTATAATTCAACTCAGTAATCTATGTACAATTGTGTTAAAAAGTTACACAGAGAGCCACAGAGGGAAAAACACAGAGTTACATGGAGAAAAAAGTCTCTGCGTAACTCTGTGACTTCTCTGTGTAACTCTGTGTAATGATTTGCAGCAATAAAGGAGTTTTGTCGTACACCCTGTCTATGTGGTTTAAAAATTAAACAGATAAAAACATTAACTTGCACCTTCAGAAATAGCATGATTTGAAAAACAATACCCTTTTTGGCGACGACAGCGGAAAGATCTTTACCATTCGGAAGATCTGTGATCTGGATGAGGCGGAATTTGAACACAATATGATGCCCCATCTGCATGATTTTTATTCTATTTTCTGGATCGAATCGGGGGAGGCAATCCATGCTACTGAATATGTGGAATACAGTCTGAAGGCGGATACCATCCTGTTTGTTCCTCCGGGTCTGAAACACCGGTTGTACCTGGATAAGTCGGTCGGGGGGATCTATATGCTGTTTAATGACGATTTTATACGCTATAATCTCAAAAACCATATACCACTGAAGGATTACCGCCTGTTCAATAATCCTGACTTTAAAAGCCTGATTACCGTCAATCCTGAAATGAGGGAGAAGTTAAGGAACATTACCAACCTCATCTTTACAGAAATGCAGGCACCGGATGAATACAGCGAGGACATCGTGATGAATCTGCTGCACCTGTTTTTACTGGAATCGAGGCGCATTTTTGATCACCAGTATCAGGAAACGAAAGTTGAACCCGATTCGACACCTGATGCGACGATCATCCGGTTTAAGCAACTGATCGAAGAACACTATACCACGGAGAAGAGTGTATCGCCTTACGCCGAAATGCTGCACATCAACCCTTCCTGCCTGAACGAACTCACCAAACGTACCACGGGCATCACGGCCGGAGAACTGATCCGTAACCGGGTGATCGACGAAACCAAGAAACTTTTATATACGAGCAGTATTTCGGGAAAAGAGATTGCCTTTCAGCTTGGATTCGATGATCCTGCTTACTTTAGCCGCTTTTTCAGGAAGTACACGGGCCAGACATTAAAGGAGTTTCGGGAACATAGCAGAGAAAAATACCATTAAATCCTATTTTAGTCCATTTTTTCACCTCTTTCCATCCTTTATCTTTGTAACTGTAAAAAACACTTAAAAATTAACAGTTATGAAAACAACAACATTTAAATCACTCGCCGTATTTGTACTGGCTCTTTCATTGACAACATCCGTATTTGCCGGTACGCAAAAAGTAGATGCTGCAAAAAGTACAGTAAAATGGCTGGGTAAAAAAGTTACTGGTGAACACACCGGAACCATCGCATTAAAAGAAGGAAATCTGGTTTCCGAGAATGGTAAGATTACCTCTGGAAAAATCGTAATGGATATGACATCGATCGTCGATAAAGATCTGACCGATGCTGAATGGAATGCCAAATTGATCGGACACCTTAAATCGGACGATTTCTTTGCAGTAGCAACTAATCCTACTTCAGAACTGGTTTTAACCAAGGTTGAAGTCAACGGTAGCAATTATGTCTTTGCAGGAAACCTGACCATCAAGGGAATTACCAATCCGGTATCTTTTAAAGCAACATCTTCAAAGGATGGAAAAAACACCAACTTTGTTGGGAGTCTTACCATCGACCGTACCAAGTTTAATATGAAATTCGGTTCAAAATCATTCTTCGAAAACCTTGGCGACAAAGTAGTGTATGATGATTTTACACTGGACTTTAACCTGGTAGTAGCAGAATAAAACGAATTTCACGAATTAGACGAAATTGCAGCTCATCTCCATCCGTCGGCTAAAGCCAGACGGCAAAAGTTAACGCTACAATGATCAGTAGGGATATATCATTTGCCGTTCGGCTTTAGCCAATAGGGAAAGGGAGTGATGGGGCAAAGAGGAGAAGGTTTTGTAACCTCTTTCACCTTCATTTTCCTCATTCCTCTTTCCCAATGACTATTTTCTATTTACAATTTAGAACATTATTTTTAAAAGGAGAATCAATATGAAACTAACAGTTCATAAGGCAGGGTGCAGGGGACATGCAGATCATGGATGGTTGAATACCTGGCATTCGTTTAGTTTTGCCAATTATTACAATCCAGACCGCATTCATTTTGGAGCACTGCGGGTATTGAACGACGACACGATACAGGCTGGAATGGGTTTTGGAACCCATCCGCATGACAATATGGAAATCATAACCATTGTGCTTGACGGAGAACTTGCTCACAAGGATAGCATGGGCAACGGATCTGTCATCACCCCCGGCGAGGTACAGGTGATGTCGGCCGGAACAGGAATTCAGCATTCGGAGTTTAATCATTCCAAAGTCAATGAAGCCAGTTTACTCCAGATCTGGGTTTTCCCGGATAAGAAGAATGTGGTACCTCGCTACGGACAGACCCGGTTTGCAGAAGAAGAAATGAACGGGAAATGGCGTACGGTGGTATCCCCTGACGGACAGGACGATTCGCTCTGGATTCATCAGCAGGCCTGGTTCTCGCTGGGTGACTTTGAAGCAGATTCTACATTCAGCTATACTCTCAAAAAGAGTGATAACCTCATTTATCTCTTCCTGATTTCAGGAGAGCTTGCGGTAGGATCAGAAACCCTGAATCAACGAGACGCTTTGGGTATCGAAGAAATTGAAGGCCCAATTTCCATGAAAACAAACAAAGCATCGAAAATACTGGTGATGGAAATACCGGCATAGGAAAGAGACATTAGTCATCAGGAAAGAGGAAAGATGAAATAGGAAAGTGGAACGAGGGGACGAGGGGACGATGGGGAGAGTGGGAGAAAATGAGAATGTGCGAACCAGGATTTTCAGGACAAACCAAATAATTTGCCATTGAACCCTAGTAGCAAAGTTAAACTCCATGACCAACAACCTTATTAACCTTATAAGTTATGAGGAGGAAAAGAGGAAAGAGAAAAAAGAATTAAGAAATAAGAGATCGATGGGGACGGTTTCCTTTTTCCCTTTTCCTGTTATTAAAGAGTTGAACTATCCTCCAGGGTTTTTGGTAATTCCTGGGGGATTTGTTTTTTGGGGCAGGAGAGAGGTTGTTTTTTAATCTTTTTGGTTTTTGATAATACACTTAAGGGATAACGAAAATGTTATAACAGATTTGATTGTTTATAACATTTTCGTTATCTTTGAGTCGTTTTTAGTTCATCACATTTCGGGATATTAATCTGTTATATTGAATAGTTTAAAATCAGCAGATGAAGTATAGCGCACTTTTAAAGTTTTTAGAAGATGACGGTTGGTATTTGGTTCGTTCCAGGAAACATCGCATTTACAGACATCCTGTAAAGAAGAATCAACTAACGGTTCCTTTTCATTCAGGTGAAATTCCTACAGGAACGGCAAACAGAATTTTAAAAGATGCAGGGCTTTTATAGATTGACATATTAATGCGGCAGATAGTGCTCTAATTTGCAACAGATAGTTTATTAAATCAATCATTCAGAATACAAATTATATACTCAGAAACAATGAAAAGCAGCGAAAAGGGAAAAGCGATATTGGTTCTTGAAAAATCAGATGATGGATATTGGGTATCAGTTCAAAATCTTCCTGGGTGTTACTCTTTTGGGACAACTATTGAAGAAGCGATATCAAATACCAGAAATGCAATATCAGAACATATTTCAAATATTCCTGATAAGGAAGACATACCAGAGATATTTCGGACTGCGATCTACGATTTACAAATCAGGTACGATCTTCAAACTTTGTTCCAAAGGTTTAAAGAGTTGAATAAATCGGCTCTGGCAGAGCGGGCTGGTATTAATTCAAGTCTGTTAAGACAATATTCCAATGGATTAGCATTTGCAAGTGAAAAGCAAAAAGCAAAAATTGAGAAAGCAATTCATCAAATAGGAACCAGCCTTCTGGAAGTCCGGTTATAAGATTCTTATAATTGGTGTCAATAAAGATGCTTTATTACAGATAATACATTATCAAGAGTTTATATTAGATTTTAAGTTCCCCCTGGAGTTTCCAAACCTGGGGGATTTGTTTTTTGGGGTAGGAGAGAGGACATTTTTTCTAACCGGAATAGTTCGTATTTTTGAGTAAAATATTTGAGCCATGCAATCAGTTAATCCATTTACAGGTGAAGTAATAAATAGCTATGAAGAGTTTTCTACTGCTGAGGTAAAGAGTATCATCCGGGAGGTGGATGCCGCCTATCATCAGTGGAAGCAAAGCAGCTTCGAACAACGTTCTGCGTTGATGGCAAATCTCAAGGCTAAATTGCTTGAACAGAAAGAAGAGCTCGCAGGGATTATGGTTTCGGAAATGGGAAAAGTGAAGCGTGAAGCCCTGGGGGAAATTGAGAAATGTGTCCTGGTATGTGCCTTTTATGCCGCAAATGCGGAAGATTTCTTACAAAGTGAACCAATACAAACAGAAGCTACAGAATCATATATATCTTATCAGCCGATTGGTACTGTTTTGGCTGTAATGCCATGGAATTTTCCCTTCTGGCAGGTATTCCGTTTTTTAGCCCCTACACTGATGGCAGGCAATACGGGAGTTTTGAAACATGCTTCGAATGTGTCGGGTTGTGCCCTGGCCATCGAAAGACTGGTAAAGGAAGCCGGGTTTCCTGAGAACGTATTCAGAACCTTACTGATTGGTTCGGCAGAGGTAAAGGCGGTAATCGAGAACCCACTGATTAAAGCCGTTACTTTAACAGGAAGCACTCCTGCAGGAAAGGCAGTGGCTTCTGTGGCCGGGTCAGTCCTAAAGAAGTCGGTACTTGAGTTGGGTGGAAGTGATCCTTACCTAATTCTGGAAGATGCCGATATTGCTGTTGCTGCCCGTTTATGTGTGACCAGCCGGCTATTGAATGCGGGGCAAAGTTGCATTGGCGCTAAGCGGTTCATTGTAGCGGATAAGATTTACGATAACTTTAAAAAAGAATTTCTGCGCTTAATGGGTGAGGCCGGCTTTGGCGATCCGCTTGATCCGAAAACATCCATTGGACCGCTGGCACGTGCAGATTTGCGTGATGAACTTCACCGGCAGGTGGTGACAAGCCGTAAGATGGGAGCAACGGTTTTGATGGGAGGGTATATTCCGAAAGGAAAAGCTGCCTTTTATCCGCCTACCGTTTTGGAAAATGTAGTACACGGCATGCCTGCTTATCGGGAAGAGTTGTTTGGACCGGTGGCTGTGTTGTACAGGTTCAAAACCGAAGAGGAGGCTATCTGCATTGCCAACAACACGGTATTCGGTTTGGGTGCAGGTATCTTTACCTCTGATACTGCGAAGGGCAAAATCCTTGCCGAAAAGGGCCTTGAGGCGGGTTGCGTATTTGTGAACGACTTTGTGAAATCAGACCCACGACTGCCCTTTGGCGGAGTGAAGGAAAGTGGCTACGGACGTGAATTATCAATAAATGGCATCCGCGAATTTGTGAATGTGAAGACAGTGGTGGTGAAGTGAGCTTTTAGATTGGGATGAAAAAAAAATGGATTAAATCCAAATGATACCTATTGAGAAAACAGAGCAGCAAAATACTTTGTTTTTTTTACCTTTGTATGAAAGGCTAAATGATTCAGAAAAATTACAATATGCAACTTACTTACAGAATATTGATGCATAAGGAACCGGAAGGATCGTATACGGTTAATGTACCGGCTTTACCAGGTTGTATTACTTATGGTGAGAATAAAGAGCATGCTATTCAAATGGCTAAGGAGGCCATTGAGCTTTACATTGCAGAACTTAAGGATAGAGGTGAAGACATCCCTGATGACATTTAATAATTTCTGAATTCAACTTAAACCTTCCAATATTTTATCTTTGTTTTTCATAGTCCAGAAGTCCAATGAGAACCATACAACCCTTATCACTAATCCTTATCCTATTTGTTTTATCGTGTAATCCTCCTAAGATGAAAGCAGACCTGATTGTGACCAATGCTAAAGTGTATACGGTGAACGATTCGTTTGATGTTACTGAGAGTTTTGCCGTAAAAGATGGCCAGTTTGTGGCCGTGGGAACCAATTTGGAGATAAGCACAAAATATACCTCTGATCAAATTATAGACTGTGGAGGAAAGCCGGTGTACCCGGGATTCAATGATGCACATTGTCATTTCTTCGGCTATGGAATGAACCTGATGGAATATGCAGATTTGGCTGGTATTGCCACTAAGGAAGGCATTTATAATAAGCTTCAGGAGCATCATCTGAACACTGTAGAAAAGTGGTTGCTTGGTCGTGGATGGGATCAGAATCTTTGGCCCGAAAAGGAATTTCCTGACAATATCCGCCTGAACGAACTGTTTCCGGACATAGCAGTTTACCTGATCCGGATAGATGGTCACGCAGCATGGTGTAATAAGAAAGCACTCCAATTAGCAGGGATAACCGCTTTAACTAAAATCGAAGGGGGAGAGATACTGCTAAAAAACGATCAGCCAACCGGTGTGCTGATCGACAACGCCAAAGAACTGGTCTTTAAGCGTATTCCTGAACCTGGCATTGATTTGAAGACAAAAGCTCTGCTGGCTGCACAAAAGAATTGCCTGGAGGTGGGTCTTACTTCGGTTACAGATTGCGGACTTCCGAAAGAAACCATCTTACTCATGGACTCCCTTCAAAAGCAAAGTTTACTAAAGATACGCATCAATGCCATGATGGAACCCAGTGAAGCGAATCTGGACTATTTCCTGAAAGAGGGACCTTACATTACCGACCGTTTACAGGTTAATACCATCAAGCTTTATGCAGATGGTGCCCTGGGTTCACGCGGTGCTCTATTGCTTAGCGATTATTCTGATGAACCCGGAAACCACGGAATGTCGATGAACTCTTCCTCCTGGTTTGAATCCATTTGTCAGCGGGCATATGATGCCAATTTTCAGGTGGCTACCCATTGTATTGGGGATGGCGCCAACCGAATGATCCTGTATGTTTATGGTAAAATTCTGAAAGGGAAGAATGACCGGCGTTGGAGGATTGAACATGCCCAGGTGGTTCATCCCGATGATCTGAACTTGTTTGGAAAGTATTCGGTGATTCCTTCAGTACAGGCTACCCATGCTACATCGGACATGCTGTGGGCTGAAAAGAGGTTGGGTCAGGAACGAATAAAGACCGCTTATGCCTATCAGCAACTATTGGCTCAAAACGGCTGGCTTCCCAATGGAACGGATTTCCCGGTTGAGGGTATAAATCCTATGCTGACTTTCTATGCATCGGTATTCAGAAAGAATACTGCAGGCATACCTGAAGGAGGTTTTCAGATGCAGAATGCCCTGACCAGAGAACAAACCTTGAGATCCATCACCCTTTGGCCTGCTATGGCCAGTTTTGAGGAGATGAACAAAGGAAGCATTGAGATAGGTAAATCGGCCGACTTTGTTTTGTTGGACACCGACATAATGAAATGCAATGCAGTTGATATACTAAAGGCAAAAGTACTGAAAACAGTGCTTGGAGGAGAAGTGGTTTACCGTACAGGAAATTAAACTTGAAGGATAGGGTTTATTTCTGCCAGGTTTTGTATCCTATCTTCCTTCGGTTCTTTTGAACTGATTCCTGCTTTCTGGATTGGTCAAGCTGTTTCAGGTATTCGAAGATAAGTATGATTTGTTCATCCTGCTCAAGGTCTTTCCGTTCTATATCTTCAAGTTTCTGCAAAATTTCTTTATTGGTTTGGAGTAGCTCACGCATTTTTATAAATATGCGTATTATCTGAATATTCACAGTTATAGCACGATCGCTGTTTAAAACACTTGATAGCATCGCTACACCTTGTTCGGTAAAGGCTAACGGCGGTTTACGTAAACCCATATTCTCCCGATTGGATATCTCAATTTGTGATTTCCAATTTTCCAATTCTTGCGGAGTGAGTTGAAACATAAAATCTTCAGGGAACCTTTTCTCATTTCTCCTGACGGCCTGATTTAGAATTCTTGTTTCTACGTCATAAAGCTCCGCAAGATCTCTATCAAGCATAACTTTTTTTCCTCGGATTAAATATATTCTGCTTACAATTATTTCTTCTTGAATAATCGGATGTAATTCATTCATTTGATGAACATTTTACTCGGGAAAAGATAATCTTATAACTTTGAAAATGAAAATATTTGCTGTATTATTCTGATTCTGTGATATGGATTATATCAGTCCGTAAGTTTTAATAGCCTCTGGTACTTTGCCAATCAGCCCAGTTGATGGAGGAGAAATAGCTGCGCAACATTCCGTCAAACAATCGAATGGCCTGAATGCGAGTATGAATGGAGTTTATTTTTTGAAGTTCATCCGGCACCTGAACAATCCGTGCATCAAGAAATGTTTGAAGTTCTGTCACAGCTTGTGAATAATCGGGTATAGTTTTTTCCTCCGCAATACTTTGAATATTATCGGGTATTTTAACGTTTTTGATGTTTAACTCAGGCATATACCTGGACAAAACAGTATATGTATTTTGAGTTAACTTTTTTTGCCATTCAGTATAGGGAGTGATTATTTTGATCAGTTCTTCCTTGTTTTCCTGGCCGGACTGAGCCTGAAGCTTTACAAGTTCTTGCTTTTGATTACTTACCATTATACTGAGCGAATCCCACTTGTTTTTGATCACTGTTAGTGCCTCAATGTCGTTAAACGGGTTATTGGTGGGAAGTCCGACAAAAGTAACTTTTACTTTGTATGCAGGATTACTGGCAGTCACTTCATCAATAGTCGATTTGAGGGTGTTGATCGAGACTTGCAGGCTTCGAATGGCTTGCTGAACGGCAGAGAATTTCAATTTGTAAATATTACTTTCAACGCTGTCGCATTCAGCTTTGACGTCATTTAATTTTACAAGAACCTTGTCGTTTCTAATACCATGAACCTGTATATTTTCTGAACTAAACCAAAGATCAGATGATCCTGCAGATTTAAAATAAATGGTACCTTCAGCTAAATTTTCGTCCTGCATTATTATACCTTCCTGTTTGAATTGCCAGGCCGCCTTTACAACAATCTTTAGAGAGGATTGTGAAAACTTTTCATTGGTTACATCTAGCTCGGCGGTGGGTTTATTTTCTGTAGAATTTACTTTTATGTATTCATCAGAAGTAAATTTAGTTTCTTCTGAAAGGAGTTTCCATTCTGATTTTGTGCCATCAACCTGATAGATCAGACCATCCTTCCCCCTCGAAAGGATTTGTGCGGTACCAGTAATGTCGGCATAGGTTTCAGGAAATTTGCAGTAATCTCTTCGGCCTCCCTCCATTTCAACAGTAATCATCATCTTCTGACCGGATGTTATAGTCAGGATGTCCCCATTATTATAACTTTTCCCATCAATCTTGATTTGAATGAATGGTTTACGTGGAGGTTGAACCGCAGAACAAATACCAACCATAAAAACCATAATCAGGATAAAGAAAATGTTTTTCATCGTTCCGTATGTTATAGTCCATGAAGAGGCTTAAAAGTAGTAAAAAACAATTAAGATTGATACCGCTCCAAAAACTATTTTCCCAGCTACCAAAGGCTACTTACCTGATGTCTGCATTTCTTATTTTTTGAATTCTCAGAGCAGGCTCAGGCTTAGATTGCTTTAGTCTTTTACGATTTTTTCAGTGAAAAGTTGACTGTTGGTCTGAACACGCAGAAAATAAATACCTGTTTTCAAATTATTTAAACTAAAGCTGATATTGTTCGTAGCTGGATTTGATTGGTAAACAACTTTTCCATCAATAGAGAATATTTCAATCTCATTAATCGTTACTGAAGATTCAATCTGTAACTTATCGGTTACCGGATTTGGATAAACGTGTAAACCCGATGTAGATAAACTTACAGAAACATTCGTTGCCAGATCTTTGAATGCAGGTAGTTTCTGATCGCTGTACAGTCGATACTCTCCAGGATTAAGAAGAAGATTGGCATTTAAATCAGTTACTGAAAGCTCGTTTCCGGTAAAGAATTCATACCATGTACCGGTATGTTGAAAATTCGGCATGATTGTATTCAGGCTCATTCCAAAATTACCCATCAGGGTGATATTCTGATTGTTTAGGCTTAGCTGAATCTTCTTGATATCCCCGTTTACCGCCAGAGTCTCCTGACCTGATGTAAAAACGTCGAATTGTGAACGCAGGCGTAACATGGCCGAATAGACATCAAACAGTTTTTGCCGGTTTGAATCCTCGAGATAATCCCAATGTAAGGGTTTGGGATAGGTCCGGCAATTGTTGTTAATGGAACCGTCCTGGCAGGTATTAATTGAGAAATCGTATCCCAGTTCTCCAAACTGCCAGATCATTTTAGGACCGGCGAGCGAAAGAAAGAAGGCTGTAGCCATCTTGCTTCTTTGCAGGGCAGTGGCCAGGTCTTTGGTGTTATATGCCCCCAGAGAGTTGCCATAAGTAAGAGTATTGTACATCTGCCTCTCCTCATCGTGGCTTTCCATATAAGCCACCAGACCGGGTTTTGTGAATCCAAGTGCCTGGTATGATGCTCCGGTGAAATCAGATTTATTGGAATCGCTATATCCCATTGCAGCTTCTGAAAAGGCCGAATTAGCATTACCCCAAACCATCATGCCATTACCGTAAGCTGTCAATTCCTGTTCTTCGTTGTTGGCCGTAAAATGTTCCAGAATGACAAGTGCCTTCGGATTAACCTCCCATATTTTACTGGCTATTCGTTCAAGGATGGCAATACGTGAAGGATCATAGGCATAACCATCGCCGGGCGTATTGGTGAAGCCTTTAGAGAAATCGAAACGATAACCGTCTATTTTATATTCAGTCATCCAGTACTGGGTCACCCGGTCGACAAAATCTTTGGTCGCTTGACTCTCGTGGTTAAAGTCGTTGCCCCAGCTATATGCTGTATTTGGTGATGTCTGGTTGAACCAGGGGTTGTTGGCTGCCGGCTGGTTTAATGTAGAGTTCCAATACATTTTCACCATAGGATTCGAATTGTATGAATGGTTCAATACGATATCCTGAACAACTACAAAACCTTGTTTATGACATTCGTCAATCAGGGCCTTCAGGTCGTTTTTTGTTCCGTAAGCCTTATCGGGTGCGAAATAGAAATTGGGATTATAACCCCAGCTGCTGTTACCTTCAAACTCGCTGAAGGGCATGAGCTCGATGGTATTAATGCCCAGCCTTTTCAGGTAAGCCAGATTGTTTTTTACACCAGTATAGGTTTGGTCCGCAGTGAAGTCACGGATCAGCAATTCGTAGATCGAAAGCTTACTATTCTCAGGAATGGTGTAGTTGGTTGTAGTCCAGGTATAAGGTGTTTGTCCGGTTTGAAGTATCGAAGCCCGGTCAACAGCCTTTCCTGCAGGATAAGGAATCAGGTTTGGGTAAACCGATGAAGGAATATATTGATCGTCCGAATCAGAAACCTTGTCGGTATATGCATCGGCTACCTGCAGATTTCCATCAATCAGGTATTGGTAAATATATTCTTTTTGTGGGGTCAGATTTCCAACAGTAAGCCAGAAATAATCACCATCTTTTTTCATTTGATAGTTATTATCCGGATACCAGTTGTTAAAATCACCAGTAACGAATATGTAATTTTTATATGGAGCATAAATGATCAGCGTAGCTGACTGATTGTCGATATAATTTATGCCGGTAAGCAGGCCTGCAGGCCTGCTCTGGTTGGTTGTTGTTTCGCGAATGCAAACATAAACGGAGTCTAGTTTAACGCTTGTACTCTGAGTGGCTTTAACCTTTAGCCAATAATCTCCGGCATTAGGAATGCTTATATTTTGGGTAATTGATGTTCCGGTTTGGGCAGCAATTTGCTGATTGTTCTGATAGAGGACCAGATCAGAGCTGTTTGATACTGATGCTGTGAATACAAATGCCTGGTTTTTCTCAAATATATTGATCCTTGCAGGAGAGGCTATGCTGACGTTTAACCCCTGGGTATAAACATTGACAAAAAGATCGTTGGTTTGCTTGGTACCATCGGCCGAACGAAAGACAAAATTCATTGATGTAACTGTTTCCCCAGGCAAAATGGAATAGTAGGTGTTGATATCAGGGCTGATGACCAGTTCATAAATCCCGTTCCCTTTATTGGTCAGCTTGGGCTGTACGGTATTGTTTCCCCAGGCACCTATCACATGTTGCCAGTTGGTGTTGCCGCTTATATAGACCCCGGTGTGCGCATACAGATCACCGGTAAATAATCCAAGTCTGGATTCTTTTGACGAATCAAAAGTAATGGTTACTCCCTGATTTTGGGCGGGCAGTGCCGGATTGGTTGTAATCTGAGCAAAGCTTATCTGATAAACAGCTACCAGCCAGAAAAGAAGATTGATTCGACGTAACATTTGTTTTTGGAATAAAAAGTAAAGGTAAAAAAGAAATTGCATGATATAGCTTGAACACTTGTCTGGACAGTATAATTTGCAATGTCCATTTGTTCAGAAAATCGGTAGATTGATTATCCGGGTAATAAAAAAAGGCTTATCCGTCCGGAATGAACGGATAAGCCTTTAAGATTCAGAAATTAGTTTTTAGTAACCGTTGCCTTGAGGGCAAAAGGATCGAAAGTAACAGTATAATTACCTGCAACTGCAACTGCAATGTTATCACCACCAGCTGATAGTGCACCAAGGCTGCCGCCATAATTCAAATCCCAGGCATCGTTAGCCCTGAATTTAATAGATCCAACAGTTAAGTTTAGAGTGATAGTGAATACCTTATTTGTGGCGTCCCAGGTCATATTTTGATCAGAATTCCATCCATCAGGAGTTGCATCACCAATAAGACCCCAACGGTTTGCACTGTAGGTGTAAGCATTTGGATGGCTTAAGTCAAGAGTGATGACATAATCGGATTCAACAGTAACAGGAATATTGCTTCCACCTGCATCCAGGGTTGCATTTGCAGCAGTGCTGCCATAATTTACTGCCCAATCGGAGGTGCCTCTGAATTTGAAAGAACCAGTTCCAGCGGTCAGGTGTGCAACCAAAGAGAATGTCAGACTCGTAGGATCATAAACCATATTGGTTTGAGTATTCCAGCCGCCAACAGTAGCATCACCAATGATTCCCCAGGTTGTCAGGGTAATGGAATAGGTCATGGTTCCAATATTAGCTTTGATCAAATAGTAACCGTCAGCAGGGACTACGATATTGCCTCCCGGATTGACTAATTTACCCGAACCGCCATCACCAAATGTAGCGCCATCCGACCAACTGTGATCGGTAGTCAGTTTAAATCCGCCGCTCTTTAGAAAGACGTATCCTTCGGCATCACCGTTGCTGGTGGTTGTTGAAAGAATGAACTTAGCCTTGTCGCTGTTATCCCAACCGTTATAATCACCAACAACCCACAGCTTAGTAATATCAGCCAAAGTTGAGAACTGAACATCTGCTCCGTAAGCTGTTCCGGCGCTATTGGTTGCATAGGCACGAACATGATAAACTGTATTGCTGGTTAAGCCGCTGATTGGACTAACAAAGGCACCAGTACCTGTACCACCGTCAATCTTGGTATTTAATAATGTAGGATTAGCTGTTAAGCTCCAGACAATACCTCTGGCAGAGATAGTACCACCTCCGTCATAAGTCACATTACCACCCGATATGGCAGCTACTTTTGTAATACCTGATAAGGCAGCTGTAGTAACAACAGGCAAATCAACCAATGTGGTGAAAGAAACTTCAGGACCATAACCTGTACCTGCACTGTTTGTAGCATAAGCACGTACATAATAAGTCACATTACCTTTCAGAGATGTAAGTGCACTTACAAATGCTCCGGCCCCTTTTCCATCGCTTGTTTTGGTATCGGTAACAGCAGGATTGTGAGTTAAAGCAAAGCATATACCGCGGGCGGTGACATCAGCGCCTCCGGTAACGGTCACATTACCGCCACCAGCTGCTGAATTACCTGTAACAGCTGTGATAGCAGCGGTTGTGAGGGTAGGAACTACAGGCAGAGTAGTGAAATTATACTCCTGACCATAGATGGTCCCTGTCGAACCCGTTGCATAAGCCCGTGCATAATACTTGGTGGCATAATTAAGTCCACTCAATGCTACGCTGAAAGTTGCTGTAGTGGCTTCGCCGGTATAGGCAACTTTGCTGTTGGCAATTGTAGGTGCAGTTGCGATATTGAAACATACTCCTTTTTCAGTATATCCACTACCTTCAGCAACTACATAACCAACCACAGTGGCTGTACTGGAAGTAACATTAAGCAATTGAGTAGTAGCAAGTGTCGGAGCTAATCTAACATCCGCAGTTTCCTTTGTGCATGCAGCAAAAAGCACGATCACAGTTACGAGGACGGCCAATATTCTATATATGGACATTCGTTTCATAAATATATTTTTTAAACGTTATTTTTATATCCTATTGAAAATTTGCATTTGGCTCACTGTGCTTAAATGAAGCACTGCTTTAAACATGCACAGTGAACCAAACACGCATTTCAAATTAGTTCTTAATAAGCTGACATGAACCGGTAGATCCATCAGAATTTATGAATAACTTAACGGTATAGTTACCGGGAGCTACTACCAGATTGGCACCACCCTGTACCAATTTATCAGGAGTCCCGCCAACATTCCAGCCCCAATCATCATTCAGTCTGAATTTAAGTTCGCATTTCATTACGCCGCCATCGAGACTAGGTTGCAGATCTAAAGTCTTCACCCAACAACCCTGATTGATATCCCAATCCATTTTTGTATCAGGACTATTCCAACCATTAGAAGTTGCCGAACCAACAATTCCGATCATGTAGAGATCCATTTTATAGGTAAGTGCCTTGGTATCTACTGCTAGTTTGTGCCATCCGGTAACATCCTTTGCAGGGAAAGGAATTGCTGATCCGTTTACAGCAAGAATTCCGTTACTGCCACCATATACAATATTGGCATCAGGATCTTTTAATGTAAATGGCTTTGTGATGTCCAGGTTCACATACCCTAAGTAACTGCCATTACCCAATGGGGATTCAATCTTCTGGGCTATACCCGAATTGATTAAGTCCAGACGTGGTAACCCATAAAGAGTCACATCTTTGGTCGTGACGGTTGAACTATAGACATAGGATCCGGTGCCGCTGCTTAAAGAAAGAACTGCACGGATGCGAAAGTCAAGTGAAGATACCTGATCGGCAGGAAATTTCTTCAGCAGTAACCCGTTCAAATCACTCACTGTAATTTGAAAGGATAGATCCTGAACGTCATTCATGATTTGGACTGCATCTACAAAATTATTCCCTTTTGCACAAGCTTCAAGGTAATAAGTTACAGAGGCTTGGTATCCAGCATTAAGAGGAGTACCAACAAAAGTTAGAACACTGGTTCCATTGGCCCTCGTAAGGGTCAAATTCGGAATAGTCTGAAAAGTTGGTGCAATCGGATTGTCAGACAAAACTGCTTTTGTTTCGTCCTTTTTGCAAGAAAACAAAAGTCCGATCAATCCAATTAAAGTCAGATATATAAATAATTTTTTATTCATTGTTCAAAAGTTTTAAGGATTAATAACCAGGATTTTGTACTAATGTTGGATTGGCACCCATATCGTTTGATGGAATTGGATACAAATCGCGGTAACTATCGGTAGCTGTTCCTGCTGCAACTTTTCCTTTCCAGGGCCATAAGTAAGATCCGCCGGTGAACTTGCCAAACCTGACCAGGTCGGTTCTGCGGTGTCCTTCCCAATAGAGTTCGCGTGAACGCTCATCAAGAACAAAATCGAGATTCAACTGTCCGGCTGTAATATTTCCGGTGCTGTTGCCATAAGCTCTTGTCCGAATAGCATTCACATATCCTAATGCGGTACCTGCATCACCAGTGGTTCCCCCCCTGAGAACGGCTTCGGTGTACATCAGGTACACGTCAGCAAGACGGAATACAGGGTAGTCTGTATCCACAAAGTCTGGATGTGCATCAGGTGCAGGAGCCCCTGTGGAGGTTAGATTGGAGAATTTTGTAATGGCCCATCCATCAGTAAACTGACTGATATCATTGATTACGAGGTTTTGACCATCAGTCCAGAACATGGCCCGCTGATCGGTTTTACCGCTTGTATCAGCAAATTTGGCAACAAAAGCAGAAGTAGTGCGAATTCCACCCCAGCCACCGCCAACACCAAACTGAGCAGGTGGCATAGTTCCGCCAATTTCGGCATGGATAAGATAAGTCATTCCTCCGTATGATTGGGTATGCTTTCCATCACAAGTAATCGGGAAAATCATTTCAGAACTTTTGTTATTGTCAGCAGTAAAATTATTTGCGTATTTGGCATTTAAAGTATAACCGGCGGCAATTACCTTATTACAATAAGTGATACAGTCAGTATTTCTATCTGTTCCTACATAGACTTTTGCATTCAGATATAGCTTAGCCAAAAGTGTCCATGCTGCAGCCTGATCGGCTCTGGCATATTCAAATTTTGGAGCACCCAGTTCAGTCTCAATAGCCTTGAGTTCAGTTTCAACATAGGTAAACAATGCTGCACGTGTGGTTTGTTTTGGAAAAAATGCTCCAGGTTTGTCAGCTTCAGTTACAAAGGGTGGATTTCCATATAAATCGATGGCATGATAATAAGCCAGTGCACGAAGAAATCTTGCTTCGGCATGATATTTCATGATATCGGGATCGGTATTCCCGGCAGTTGCCCTGATGTATTCGTTACATAAAGCAACAGTATACATGATGCGCGAATAGAGAGCGGCATTGAATACATCGTTCGGCGCCCAGGTTTGCCAATGGAAGTCTTTAATAGAGGCATCGTTCCAGGCCATAACAGCTTCATCAGTTGATAATTCCTGTAAATTCCAATACTGACGAAGATAATTTCCAAAACCTTCATCAATCCCTGCGATATCCGGTTGTCCGGATGGACCCTGCTGACCGCTTACAGAAAAGGTACCATATAGTTTTGCCAATCCTTCTTTGTAGGCTCCGGGTGTATTATAAACAGTAAGAGAAGTTACGAGGTTCGGATCTTTCGGAGTAACACTCAAATCTTTGACACAAGACGAAAACATCAGTGCGGCAAGGATTACAGCTAATAATTTTATTTTATTATTTTTCATGTCGTATTCTTAATAAAAGTTATAAGGTAAGATTTACGCCAAGTACAAAGACTCTCGGACGGGGATAAAAATTATTGTCAATACCGCCATTAACTTCAGGATCAAGTCCTGTATATTTGGTAATCGTGAAGACGTTCTGTACAGTAAAGCTAATTCGTGCTTTAAGATGTTTTTCGAAATTGTATCCGATACTCATATTATCCATCTTAAAAAAGGAGGCATTCTCAATATATTGATCAGAGAAGTACTGGGTGTTTGTAAACTTTGTGGCGTTCACCAGCGTTGGAATATTATTAAAGAATCCTGACTGATTGTAAACGGTTGAGTACAATGCACCTGAAGCAACATTATTGTAAACATAGTTGCCAATACTTGCCCTTCCCGAGAAGGAGAAGTCGAAGTGTTTATAAGCAAATCGTGAATTAATTCCAATTGTATAATCCGGTGCCGGTTTTTCATCATGGTATTTATTCAGGTTATTGCTTGTAATTGTTCCCCCTTTACCAGTGCGGTCAACATAGAGTCCTTCGATTGGCTTACCACTCGAATCATAAACCTGTTGGAATACAAAAAATGAATTGACAGGGTATCCGACCATTTGATTTTGGATGTAATTTCCAACACCACCACCAATAAGTCCTGTATCGACTCCTGTATAATTAGGATCGTCGGTCTTGGTCAGCTTGGTGATTTTATTCTGATTGTATGCTGCATTAAAGCCCATGCTCCAGGTGATATCCTTTTTCGAAACAATGATTCCATTCAAAGAAAGTTCTACCCCTTTGTTTTCCATATTTCCTACATTCGTAAGTAAGAAGTTCGAGAAATTGCTTCCTGCTGCAATTGGAATAGTATTCAACATGTTTGTTGTATTCCGTTGGTAAACATCCACTGTACCGGTAAGGCGGTCCTTCATAAATCCAAAGTCCAAACCAAGATTGAAGGTAGCTGTTTGCTCCCATTTTATGTTTGCGTCATAGGCATTTGGACGCAAGGTGTTATAAAAGGTATTTCCAAACTGGTATTGAGCTGTTGCGGTACTTTGGCGGTATACAGGCAGATAAGGGAAATCCTGACCTACATCCTGCTGACCTGTGACACCCCACCCCAATCTTAATTTCAAATCACTGACTTCAGAAACATCTTTCAGGAACGATTCTTCCTTTATCTTCCAGGCCAATGCTGCTGCAGGGAAAAGTCCCCAGCGGTTAGCCTTTGAAAAATGGGAAGATCCGTCATCACGAAGGGTGAAGGTTAATAAATATCGATCCATTAAAGTATAATTCATACGTCCGAAGAAAGAGACTAAATAGTTTTCGTTGATGAATTTGGAGCTGTCTGATACCTGGGTTCCGTCACCATTGCGGCTAAAATTTGATCCGTCTTTATAAAAATGCTGCCAGGAGTAACCACCGGTTACATCTATTTTGCTGTCAATCGATTTGATATCTTTCACATAGTTCAGGTAAAAATCCAGCAGTTGAGTCTTTCCGGTTTGTTTATAATCATCCAGTGCGCCAATTCCATTCCTATAGGTAAAAGCAGCATCAATAGGACTATTGTTGTGACCCTTTGTGGTGAAATAGTCATAACCAGCATTCAAATTAGCCCGTAATCCCGGGAGGAAAGGCAGTTTATAATCTAACTGTACATTTCCAAGACTTCTATATACGTTTGAAGTATTGTCAGTCTGGTTAAGTAATGCAACCGGATTGGCTACACCGATGGGGTTTGGACTTCCGTTTGGATTCATGGTCCCGTCGGGTAATACATCCGAAAGATTGATCCAGGTATGATATCCGCCAAATTTGGTATTGCCGTTCATAACCGGTTGTGTAGGATCATAAGCGACAGCAGAACCAACAGCCCCTGTATTGCCAAAATTCTGACTGGTGTAACTTCCTTTCAGGTTGATGCTTACTTTTAAAGTATTGTTCAGAAAAGAAGGATCGAGTCCTATTGCCAATGTTGTACGATCCATATTCGTTGTTTTCAAAATACCATCCTGATTGGTGTATCCGATGGAAACACGATAAGGCATAGTTTTATATCCACCGCTGATGTTGACATTATGGTCATGCGAAAGGGCAGTCTGATAGATTTGTGATTGCCAGTTGGTGTTTTGTGTTCCAAGACGGCTCAAACTACCCATACTTAAGCCAACTGCACCTTGTGAAGCAAGATCATATGCCAAAGAGCGGAATTGATCTCCTGACATAACGTCCATATAGGCAGGAATAGTATTTACAGATACCGTACCGTTATATTCTATTTTCATAGGTTTTCCTACAGTACCTTTTTTGGTAGTAATAAGGATGACTCCGTTTGAGGCCCTGGAACCATAAATAGCAGTTGCCGAAGCATCTTTCAATACAGTAAAAGTTTCAATATCATTAGGATTGATTGTTGATAAAGGGTTTGCCAATCCTGAAATTCCCGAGTTACTTACTGGGAATCCATCAATAATAATTAATGGATCATTGCTTGCTGACATCGATGAACCTCCCCTGATACGGATGGTAGCCCCACTTCCCGGAGAACCATCACTGGATGTGATCACCGTACCTGCACTCTTACCAACCATCAGTTCCTGTGGCGAGCTTATCGATCCATGGTTGAAATCTTTTGAACTCACAGTACTGACAGCGCCCGTGGCATCCGATTTTTTAACCTGGCCATAGCCGATTACAACAACTTCTTCCACTTGTTCAGCATTCACATCAAGGGCAATTGTCAGGGTTTTCTGTCCCTGCATGGTAGCCTCCTGAGTCTTATATCCGACAAATGAAAACTGAAGGACATCGCCCCTTTTTACATTAATTGTAAATTGACCATCCATATTGGTGATGGTTCCGTTGGTCGTTCCTTTAATTGCGATAGAAACACCTGGTAAAGATTCCCCCGTTGATCGATCGGTTACCTTACCCGTTAATGCTGTCTGTTGGGCCATTGCAAAGTTTCCAATCAAAAGCGACAGAATCAGTATTAATACATTTAGGTTTTTGTGAATAATCCTCATGTTTTAATTAATTATTAGTTCAATTACTAAATTTTGATTCATACATCCAAAATTTTCTGTTCATGCCATTCTTGTTATCCGTTTATAACTTCATTTACTATTAATTCCATCTCAAAACTAAACAAACTGTTAATTAATTGTTAAAAGATGTTACAATTCATTTACTGCAATCGTTTGCGGTGACGTTTGCACTCCGTGTGTTTAAAAACAGGTGGGTACTGTGGGGTATGTTTTGAAGCATTTTTTATCAATCTTTGTCAAATTGTAAAGCGTGTAAATAAAATATTAACTTTAGTGGTTGATTAAACCCAAATGACCAAAGACTAACTCAATTATGCGCAGTAATCAGATTACAATTAAAGATATCGCGCGGATACTAAGCATTTCGCCTTCAACAGTTTCACGCGCACTGAAAGACCATCCTGATATCAATGTGGATACTAAAAAAGCGGTGAACGAACTGGCCGGTAAACTAAAATATCAGCCAAATGCTGTAGCCCTTAGCCTGAAAAACAGCCGCAGTTATACCATCGGCATTATCATTCCTGAAATTGTGCACTATTTTTTCTCTTCGGTGATCAGCGGGATTGAAGATGTTGCCTCGCAAAAAGGATTTACAGTCATCATTTGTCAGTCAAACGAAAGTTATGTGCGCGAAGTGGCTAATTGCAAAGCGCTGCTTTCCCACCGGATCGATGGCCTTTTGGTTTCTGTTTCAAAAGAAACTCAGTCTTTCGATCATTTGCTTAATTTACAGGAAAGCGGCATCCCGCTTGTGTTTTTTGACCGAATAGCTTCCGATATCGAAGCCGACCAGGTTGTTATTGACGATCTCCAGGCCTCATACAAGGCAACCCGCCATCTGATTGAAACAGGCCGTAAACGCATTGCCCATTTTGCCGGTCCCCAAAACCTGGTGATTGGCCGCGACCGTCTTCAGGGATACATGAATGCCCTCAACGAAGCCGGTATCCCTATCGACAACCGTCTGATTATGGAAGCCGATACTTTTGAGAAAGCCCACAATACGGTAGTGACCATGCTTGATGCAGGAATAATTCCAGATGGTATTTTTGCTGTGAACGACATGACAGCCATCGGAGCGATGCAAACAATCCAGAAAAGAGGTTATAAAGTACCCGACGATATCTCCATTGTGGGTTTCAGCGATGGATATCTGTCGGGTATTACCGATCCGCACCTATCCTCCGTCGACCAGCATGGTTATGAAATGGGAACCACAGCCGCCGGGATGCTTTTTAACCGGATACTATCAACCGAAACCGAATACATCCCTGAGGTCAAAGTATTATATGCTGATTTAATCATTAGGGGTAGTTCGCTTAAGGAGTAAAGTTTCATTCAATTCCACCTCCTGCATTGGGCAGGATTTTGCTTCATCTTTTTGCTTTAATGTATTCTTTAAAGTGGAAAACTAAAATGGTGGAAAATCGTCATAAAAGTTCTGGCGGGTTCCAAATTTAAGGAACTCAACGGTTCCTTTATCGATTATAACACCAAAACGATACTGACCATACTTTATTTTAAAAAACTTACCACGGCTTTGCAACGGTTCACAGTGTTTTATTTCGGCAATTGTACCGGCATTTTCACAGTTTTCAATAACAGCCAGTATTAAGTCTGAAGTGGTTTTTGATTTAAGTTTCTTAATATCCTTGATAAAGGAACTCCGGTATTAAACTCTCATTTTAAAGCATTTAAAACATCTGCTTTTAGTACTTTTGCTGTTTTACGGGCAGCTTTACAGGCTTTCAACATTGAAATGTTTTCCAATTCCTCACCTGTAGCTAATGTTGCATTGGTTACACCGTTTAGAAGTTTAACAGCATCTAGTATTTGCTTTGCTTTTGCTTTGTTCTTTACATTGATAACAATTGTTTCCATATCGGTAAATTTTACAACAAAGATAAAAAAGCCCCTTAAACTACTGGCCTTTTCTTGTCAATCAATCAACGATAGCTCTTTTCTTTATTAAAAGGAGCAGAAAGTTTTCGTATTTGGTTGAAGCGTTCAGTGAGTGTTTTGTCAGCACGCGCCATTTGCATATTATATCGGGTTTGCATGTTAACCAAAGTATCGGAGTCAACCCCAAGTGCAGCTTCAATGAGGAGTGCAAATTCAGTATTAACCGGGCGTTTGGCGTTTAATATTTCATTTAACATGGTGTGTGATATACCCATATTTGCAGCAAGTTTTCGTTGGGAGATCCCGCGATACTCAATTTCATCTTTAAGTATTTCACCTGGATGTGTTGGGCGAAGTGGTGTCATTTTATTTACAATAGCGTCCATAACTATTCCAAAGATAATACCACTTTCCTTAGTGTTCACAAAAAAGTGAACTTATTTCTGCCTAGGTTGCATTATAAATCTCTTTTATGATTTGCAGTGAACGACATGACAGCCATCGGAGCAATGCAAACCATCCAGAAAAGAGGTTATAATGTTCCCGACGATATCTCTATTGTGGGTTTCAGCGACGGATATTTATCAGGTATCACTGATCCGCACCTCTCTTCAGTCGACCAGCATGGTTATGAAATGGGAACCACGGCTGCAGAGATGCTCTTCGACCGTATCCTGTTGGATGAAACCGAATACATCCCGAAAGTCAAAGTGCTTTATGCCGATTTAATCATTAGGGGTAGTTCGCTAAAGGAGTAGGGTCCATTCCTTTTCCTTCATCCTTAGCGCTTGAATATACTCTTTGCTGTAGGCATCTCCCCGATTAACCAGATATTCAAAATTCACGGTATTGTTTTCAAGGGTAAAAATGAAAAAAGCCCGGAAGTCACCTATCCTGACACGATAAGCATGACTAAAAGTCTCCAGTTTTTTGCAGTCGGTTAATTCTTCAACCGATTGAGCAGCTTTCACTTCTTTGATTTTTTCCTGAAGCGAATTTTTGTATTTACCTGTCAGTTTGGAGGCGGACTTGATGAAAGACTTTGAATAGCTAATATTCATATCTCAAGCCATTTTTCAAAATCCTTTGTTTCTTTTTCCGAGACAATCATTTTTCCTTCCGGATCATTTTTAAGTAGCTCCTGATAGATATCTTCATCACTGATCATCTTAGCCTGTGAAATCAGCATATTTTCTATAAATGCTTTGAGGTTTTTACCTTCAGCCGCAGCCATGATTGATAAGTTCCTAAAGGTATCTTCAGGGATATCAATTATTTTTCGTTTGAAAGTTGTTGTTCCCATGTTTTTTTGGTAAAAGTATATAATATATATACAGCATATACACTAATATTTCCTTTTTTAGTAATAGTACGTACAAATTCTTTAGTAGCTCAGGTCAATAACACTGAGAGATCATGCAAATAGAATAACTAACTCGACTGCCGGGATGCTCTGCAACCAAAGTTATCCCGGAGATCAAAGTGCTCTATGCCGGTTATGTCGGGTTTGCATGTTAACCAAAGTATCGGAGTCAACCTCAAGGGCAGCTTCAATGAGAAGTGCGAATTCAGTATTTACAGGGCGTTTGGCGTTTAATATTTGTAATATACCCATACCTGTTGTGTCGCTTTCAAGGAGCCTTTGACCCTTTAAATTATTAGAAGATTATTCGAAGGTTATTAGAAGATTATTAGAAGATAGTTCAATTTTATTCTAATAATCATCGAATAACTTTCTAATAACTAATGAATAAGTTTCAAATAATTTTAAACCCTGTTGGATGGCAGGTATATGGGAGAACCAAACAACATACGAAACATTCATTACCCGGCCAAGGGCGAATACAGAAGAATAGATCTGTAAACGGGGAGATAGGATTCGTTTTTGAGCGTTCAGAAAAAATAATTCACTTTTTTGAAAATATTTTATCTTATGGTGCAAACGTTTGCAATGCGCTTTTTTCTGCTCAGGAATCAGTTTTAACGGTCTAATCGGGTAGGGTGGCGCTTTTGGAATTTGTTTTTTAATTAAAAGCTTCGTTATATTTGTATTGTTAATTCCGTTTTTTGTTGATTCCGTTTATACTTCATTTGGTTTTCCCGAAAGTTTTCGGGACTTACTGCTATTGATTCCAAACATTTGATAATGGTATTGGGTCGGGTGTATTTTAATTTGCCTGTCCCGTAAAAAGGATGCAACCGATGCATCGGACGAATCTTCCAGATTTCTGAAGATTATTCCCGTTTGGTATCTTTTATCTTTTATCTTGTGTCTTAAATCTAACATCTATTATTCATGAAGAAGAAACCTGCATTAAGTTTTTGGCAAATCTGGAATGTAAGCTTTGGATTTTTGGGGATACAGATCGGTTTTGCTCTGCAAAGTGCCAACGTTAGCCGTATCCTGTCGAGCCTGGGAGCTGACCTCCATTCGCTTTCGTTTTTCTGGCTGGCGGCGCCAATGATGGGGCTGATCGTTCAACCTATTGTTGGAGCGGCGAGTGACCGTACCTGGAACCGTTTTGGACGTCGTGGCCCTTACCTGCTCGGCGGAGCCCTGGTGGCAAGTTTTGCCATGTGGCTGATGCCAAATTCGGCAGCACTGGTATCGGTCATCCCGGCACTTGTATTTGGTGCTATGATGTTTGCCCTGATGGACGGGTCGTTCAACATCACCATGCAGCCATTTAGGGCGCTGGTGGCCGATATGACTCCTGAAGACCAGCGAACTTATGGCTATTCGGTGCAAAGCTTGCTGATTAACGCAGGGGCTGTTGTTGGTTCGGTTCTGCCTTTTGTACTCACCAATATTTTGGGCGTGCAGAATACTGCAGTGGAAGGACATGTTCCACCATCTGTAATCTGGTCGTTTTACATTGGCGGATCAATACTCCTGTTATCGGTTATCTGGACCGTTTTCCGCACCAAAGAGTATCCGCCGAAGGAATATTGTGCACAGAATAACCTCGACTATGAAGCCTGGGGTAAAAGGCAGACGGAGAAAACTTCGGTTGTTCAGAAACTTAAGAATTTCGGTAGCCTGTTTGTCAAAATGCCGCCGATGATGGCTAAATTGGCTATTGTGCAGTTTTTCTCATGGTTTGCCCTTTACCTGATGTGGGTTTACACCACTTCTGCCGTTGCTCAACATGTATATGGCACGGCAATCAACGATTCTTCGTCGGTTAAATTCAATGAAGCCGGTAACTGGGTAGGTATTCTGTTCGGAGCATATAGCCTGTTTGCAGCTATATTTTCGGTATTCATGGCCCGCATCGCAAAAAGGATCGGCCGCAAAACAACCTACTCACTCTCTTTGGCCATGGGGGGCATTGGATTCCTTTCGATGTACGCTTTTAATACCCCATACCTGCTCATCTTTTCGATGATTGGGATAGGGATAGCCTGGGCGGCAATCCTGGCCATGCCTTATTCACTCCTGTCTGAATCGGTACCTGCTGACAAGATGGGTGTTTATATGGGGATTTTCAACTTTACCATTGCCGGTCCGCAAATCATTTCGGGTTTGGTCGGTGGCCCCATACTGCATAGTCTTTTCAACAACCATGCCATTTACATTATGATGGTATGCGGTATATCCATGCTATTGGGGGCATTTTCGGTATTGCTGATAAAAATAAAAAAAATCGAAGCTTAAAAGGATGACAGACAATTCACCACAAAGCCTATTGCCTGTCACTATCCTGATTGGGTTTTTATCAATGCTGGCATGTGTTATAGTTGGATTGCCCGCTTATCTGTTGGGCTGGCCGATAGTGTTGTCAGCATTTGCATTTGTACTGGTTGCTTTTGGGCTGTATTTTTTAATAGCAGCATGGCACATCAGGCAAGGTTTGGTGCATGGACGTTTGGTTCGTAGTGTTGCCAACCTGATTAACTGGATTAAAATGATGAAACAAAAATTAGAACGATGATAGAAGCGTGCATATTTGACCTTGATGGGGTAGTAGTAGATACGGCCAAATACCATTTTATCGCCTGGAAGGCCCTGGCTCAGGAATTGGGCTTTGACTTTACCGAGGAGGATAATGAACGACTGAAAGGCGTCAGCCGGATGCAGTCGCTCGATATTCTGCTCGAAATAGGAGGGAAACAGTTTTCTGAGGCAGAAAAGATGGCGATGGCCGAAAAGAAGAACACGCTTTATGTGAGCTACATCGAAAAGATGAGTCCTGAAGAAACTTTACCAGGAGTGGAACAATTTCTTCGGGAATTAAGAGCAAAAGGAATTAAAACGGCACTCGGTTCGGCCAGTAAGAATGCACCCCTGATTCTGGAGCGTATTGGTCTTGCCGGATGGTTTGACGTGATAGTGGATGGGAACTCCATTTCGGAGGCAAAGCCTAATCCGGAGGTATTTCTTAAGGGGGCCGAAAAGCTGGGCATATTGCCTGAACGCTGTGTGGTCTTCGAAGATGCCATTGCAGGAGTGGAGGCAGCCCGGAATGCAAACATGTATTGCATCGGAATAGGCGTATCAGGGAATCTGGGTTTAGCCGATCTTGTTATTCCGGGTTTTGATGGATTTACCGTCGACATGCTAATGAAAGAACTGAAAGGCATTCTTCCCTCAATGGGATAGAGCCCCCTTCCTGTTTCCCCATGAGGGGGAAAGCTTTGGGTAACGCACCGGGTCAGAAGATCCTGTACTGAACGGATTACAAGTTCAGAAGAGAAAAGAAATAATATGAATTTTACAGCCTGAAAAATTTGTCAGGAAACAAAATAATAAACTATCGTATGAAGAACTACATCATACACGACGAATGGAAGATCATCGAAGAAGGATTTCACAAGGAGGAAAACCGCATCACCGAGAGTCTGCTCAGTATTGGGAACGGACGGAACGGCCAGCGGGCAACTTTCGAGGAGAAATACAGCGGGGATAGTCTTCAGGGAAGTTATGTAGCTGGAATCTATTATCCCGACAAGACCCGTGTAGGCTGGTGGAAAAACGGATATCCCGAGTATTTTGCCAAGATACTGAATGCCACCAACTGGATTGGAATCGACATTTGTCTGAATGGTGAAGAACTGGATATCAACCAGGCAGAGGTTCTTTCGTTTTACCGGGATGTCGATATGAAATCGGGACTGCTGACCCGTCGATTTGTGGTTCAGATGGACTCAGGGAAACAGGTAGAAGTGCATGCCAAACGATTTTTGAGCATTGCCGATCAGGAGATTGGAGCCATCAGGTATTCGGTTAAGGCCCTTAATTTTTCAGGAGAGCTCTCGTTTATGCCTTATGTGGACGGGGAAGTGGTGAATGAAGATTCGAACTATGACGAAAATTTCTGGATTAGTGTTTCACAAAAAATAACCGGCTCAACCGGCTATGTTTGTCTTGAAACGAAAAAGACGGCCTTCCAGGTATGTACCGGGATGGATTTCAGGGTAAACCTTAACGGTGTTCCGATTACTCCTGAACTGATGGCCTTTGAAAAAGAAAAATATGTGGCTTCCGGATTTAAGGTAGAGGTTAAGGAGAACGATGAGGTTTGCATCGAAAAATATTGTGCGATAACTTCTACGCTTTATTATCCCAAGAATAAACTTCAGGAGGCTACCGAAAAAACATTGAAGAGAGCTTCGGACAAGGGTTTTGATGCGCTTTTTACGGATCAGAAAAAAGCATGGGCGAAACGATGGGAGACCAGCGATATCCGCATCGAAGGCGATGCTGCTGCCCAGCAGGGTATCCGGTTTAACATATTCCAGCTCAATCAGACTTACATGGGCGATGATGAACGGCTCAATATCGGACCAAAGGGCTTCACCGGTGAGAAATATGGTGGAGTAACTTACTGGGACACTGAAGCCTATTGTTTGCCATTTACCCTTGGGACTGCTCCTCAAATGGTTTCAAAGAACTTGTTGCTTTATCGCTACAAACATCTGCAGAAAGCCATTGAGAATGCCGGAAAGCTTGGATTTACCGATGGGGCTGCACTATACCCGATGGTTACAATCAACGGTGAAGAATGTCACAACGAATGGGAAATCACCTTTGAAGAGATCCACCGGAACGGCGCGATTGCCTATGCTATCTTTAATTACATCAACTATACGGGGGACAGGGATTACCTGGCACCTTACGGCTTCGAGGTTTTACTGTCCTTGTCACGTTTCTGGAGCCAGCGCATCAACTGGTCGGAAGAGAAAAAGAAATTTGTGATGCTGGGCGTTACCGGGCCTAACGAATATGAGAATAATGTGAACAACAATTTCCACACCAGCTATATGGCTGTGTGGACTTTAAAATATACGCTGGAAGCCATTGATTACATGAAGAAGGAGCATCCGATGCTCTATGTGACTCTGGTGAAAAAGCTGAAGTTGAAAGAACAAGAGGAAACTTCGCGCTGGAAAATGATTATCCGCGATATGTATTTCGCCTATGATTATACCAGAAAGATTTATCTCCAGCAGGATGGGTTCCTCGATAAGGAACTGATCCCGGTCAGCAAGCTCGATCCGAAGAACCGGCCTATCAACCAGAAATGGTCATGGGACCGCATCCTGCGTTCGTGCTATATCAAGCAGGCCGATGTGCTTCAAAGCCTGTACTGGTTTGAAGACGAATTTGACAAGGATAGCCTGGAGCGTCATTTCGATTTTTATGAACCCTTCACCGTGCACGAGTCTTCGCTTTCGAGTTGTATCCATGCGATCCTGGCCGCCCGTATTGGACGTCAGGAAAAGGCTTATGAGATGTATGTGCGTACGGCACGTCTTGATCTGGATGATTACAATAACGACACCTGTGACGGATTGCACATTACCAGCATGGGTGGAACCTGGATGGCTTTTGTACAGTCATTTGGCGGCATGCGGGTCAGAGACGGGAAACTGTATTTCAATCCATTTATTCCGCAGAACTGGAATTCATATTCGTTCAGGTTAAATTTCCGCAATGCGCATCTCGAATTTAAGATGGATAAATCGCATTTCCAGGTGGTGAATCATTCAAAGGTTGAACTCGAGATCTTTGTGAATGACAAGCCATACAGTTTGGCCGCTAAAAAAGAATTAGTCATTGTAAATTAGCACCTTATGAAAAAAATAAATATATTCTTTCTTTTAATTTTATTTAGTATTTCAGTCTTTGCACTGAATGTGGATCGCGTTGAACCTATTTTCTGGTGGATTGGAATGAAAAATCCGACCGTTCAACTGATGGTTCATGGGCAGGACATAACAAGCAGTGAAATCAGTTTGAATTATCCCGGTGTACGGATTACTTCCATTTCGCGTCTTGAAAATCCCAACTATGTATATCTTGAACTGAATATCTCTCCTGAAGCCAAGGCAGGTAGTTTCCAGATCCAATTCAGGAAAAGCAAAAAAGAATATACAAGCTATACCTATGAATTGAAGAACAGGGAGCCTAATTCTGCCAACAGAAAGGGCTTTGATGCCTCAGACGTGATTTACCTGATTACACCTGATCGCTTTGTAAATGGAAATAAGGCAAACGATGCCGTTGCAGGGATGAAGGAATTACCCAACCGGGCGGACAAGAACGGACGGCATGGGGGCGATATCCAGGGAATAAAGAATAGCCTGGATTACATTTCCAGGTTGGGATTTACATCTGTTTGGCTCAATCCTGTGCTTGAAAACAATATGACCCATACTTCGTATCACGGCTATTCGACAACTGACTTTTATAAAATAGATCCACGCTATGGTACCAATGAGGAATACCGGGAACTGGCTCAGACCCTTCATCAGAAAGGGATGAAGCTGATGATGGATATGATCTTTAACCACATCGGCTCTGAACATTGGTGGATGAACGATATGCCTTCGTCGGACTGGCTAAACTTCTATAAGGATTTTAAAAGAAGCAACCACAAACATATATCCATAGAAGATCCTCACGCCTCACAGGTGGACAGGACACTGATGACGGATGGTTGGTTTGATACGACCATGCCCGACCTGAATCAGCGTAATCCTTTTTTAGCGACTTACCTGATTCAGAACAGCATCTGGTGGACCGAATATGTAGGTCTGGACGGAATACGCATGGACACCTATCCCTATCCGGATAAAAACATGATGGCCGACTGGACTAAACGATTGCTGGAAGAATATCCCGGCTATTACATTGTAGGTGAAGAGTGGTCGATGAATCAGGCGCTTATTTCGTACTGGCAGAAAGGTAAGATAAATCTGGACGGTTATGTTTCTTACCTTCCGGGACTTATGGATTTTCCGATGAACAATGCCGTAATACAGGGACTAAAGGAAAACGAAAGCGGGGATAATGGATTAGGCAGGATTTATGAGACATTGGCCAACGACTTTCAATTTCCTAATCCTGAAAAGCTGGTTGTCTTTCCTGACAATCATGATATGTCGAGGTTTTATACACAACTGGGCGAGAACTTTGACTTGTGGAAGATGGGAATTGCCTATTATGCCACAACCCGTGGCATTCCCGAGGTATTCTATGGTACGGAAATCCTGATGACTAATCATGGTCCCAAAGACGACGGGATTATACGTTCCGACTTTCCCGGAGGATGGGATGGCGATCAGGTGAATGCCTTTACCGGGGCTGGTCTTTCGGATCAACAAAAGCAGGCACAGGATTATATGACAAAGGTGCTGAACTGGCGTAAGACCAGCGAGGTAATCCATTCGGGAAAATTGATGCATTTCGCCCCTGCTGATGGGATCTATGTTTATTTCCGATACGATCAGAAAAGTAAGGTGATGGTTATTCTGAATAAAAATACCCAGGAGAAAAGCCTTGATACGAGTCGTTTCAGTGAGATTATGGGGAATTGCACTTCCGGGAAGGAAGTCATTTCAGGGACGATTATCCCGGACTTGAAGAGCCTGAAGCTGAACGGGATGTCGGCTATGATTATTGAATTAAAGTAACGAATTACTCGAATTAAAACGAATTACACGGATTGAGAATATGTCATTGGACATTAGGAAAGTGGAAAAGGGATAATGGAATGTTGGGGTGTCATGACGGTATTATATAATATTCAGTTTTTGGTGTAACTTAGTGTCTTAGAGTCTTAGTGGCAGATAGAACAAAATAAATATAATACAATTTACCTATGATGAAGATAACACAAGTATTGATTATTCCATTGCTGATCCTGGGGATGGTATCATGCCAGCCTGGGGTTAAGAAGGTTGCACAAACTGTGAATGCCGGGGTTGCAAATGCACCGGAGTGGAGTAAAAATGCAGTGATGTATGAAGTGAATGTCCGGCAGTATACGCCGGAAGGAACATTCAAGGCATTTGAAACGCACCTTCCCAGACTGAAGGAGTTGGGTGTAGACGTCCTTTGGTTTATGCCCATTTACCCAATTTCGTTAAAGAACCGAAAGGGCAGCTTAGGTTCGTATTATTCAATTGCGGATTACAAGGCCGTCAATCCTGAATTTGGGACAATGGATGACTTTAAGGCACTTGTCAACAAAGCGCATGAGATGGGTTTCAAGATCATGCTCGACTGGGTCGGAAACCATACCGGTTGGGATAACCATTGGATCACGGAACATAAGGACTGGTATACCCAGGATTCGCTTGGTAATGTTATTCCCCCTAATCCGGACTGGAAGGATGTGGCTGACTTGAACTACGATAATAAGGAAATGAGAAAGGGCATGATTCAGGCACTCAGGTTCTGGGTGAAAGACATCAATGTAGACGGCTACCGCTGCGACTATGCAGGGGGTGTTCCTACTGATTTCTGGGAAGCCGCACGTGCCTCGCTTGATTCAATCAAACCGGTATATATGCTGGCAGAAAATGAAGATCAGGCAGACCTGCTGAACAAGGCTTTTACTGTCAACTACGGATGGACCTTTCACCACCTGATGAACGATGTGGCCAAAGGCAAGAGAACGGCACTGGCGCTGGATTCATCCATGATGAAAACCTATACGACCTATCCGGTTGGAACTTATGCTTTGCAGTTCCTAACCAACCATGACGAAAACAGCAATAACGGTACCGAATTTGAACGAATGGGTGATGCGGTAAAGACCATGGCTACCCTTAGCTTTACGGTCCCCGGAATACCATTGATCTATACCGGCCAGGAAGCCGGACTGAAAAAGAGACTTTTATTCTTCGAGAAAGACCAGGTCGATTGGAGCAAACCGGAACTGCAGGCATTTTATCATCAGCTCATCCAATTGAAGAAAGAGCAGCCTGCATTATGGAATGGAATTGCAGGAGGTGCTCCGACAGTTATTCAGACCTCTTTACCAACCAAAGTAATGGCTTTTCTGCGCGAGAAGGACAAGAGTCAGGTTCTGGCTGTTTTCAATATGTCTCCTGAACCTGTAGAAGCGAATCTTGAACTGCCAGCAACGGGGGATTATAAGGAGTATTTTTCAGGAGAATCGAAGACATTGACAAAAGGCAGTACTCTTAAACTGGACAAATGGGGCTATAAGATTTTTATCCGGAATTGAGATCCGGAGGGGTTAGGTTTGGTTTCAGGAAAGCTTGTCCGAAAGGACAGGCTTTTTCTATTGGTGATCCGAGTGATGAATGGTAACAGTTAAGGATTAGGATAAAGTGATGTATAGTTTAAGAACAAAAAAATTTTATTAAAAAGAGCTTTGATTTGTAACCCTAAGGGGAGATTTTTCGAAATAGGATTAAAAGACTAACTTCAAAATAATCTACCATGGAAGAAAGACTCATTAACCTCGCTTCTTTATCTTATCCGAAAGCTGAAATATTACGCTCTCTGCTGGAGGCAGAAGGTATTGAATGTTTTCTTGAAAATGTTGATTTTCTTCAGAATGGGTTGGACATGGGAGTCCGGGTTCGTATCGATGAGAAGGATGCCCGTCTGGCCTTTCCCGTTTTGGAGAAGATGTTGGGAAAGATAACGAGCGATCTTTTCAGGAGAGAAAATTATGTGTTGGTTCCTGTCGATTTTTCAGGCTATTCGTTAAAGGCTGCACAGGTGGGTTTCGACATTGCCGAAAAGCTGGGTTCCAGGATGGTGATTTATCACTCAAGTCCGCGTCCGGAGTATCTAACGATTCCTTATTCGGATGTGATCGTCTATGATTCAGCCCTGTATCTGAATTACGAGTTGACGGAGAAAATCACCAGCCAGAAGTTTGAGGAGTTTTTAAACAAGCTAACCAGCCTGATTGATACTGAGCGCTGGAAAAAAGCGAAACCCGAGTATATCGTAAAAGTCGGTGAAGCTGATGATGATATTCTTTCGTATATACGAATTCATCCACCCAAAATGGTGGTGATGGGCATCCGTGGAGGCGATACCCAGGTAGGAGACCTCATTGGGTCGACCACTGCCGGGGTCATATTCAATACCAATGTTCCGGTTCTTGCCCTTCCTGAAAACACACAAGACAACTGGCTGAAAAACTTTAAGACTGTTGTTTATGCGACCAATTTTGAGGCACACGATTTTATAGCAATGGATAGATTACTCAACCTTGTAAAACCTTTTGAATGTAAAGTGATCTGTTTACATGTAAACCAGGGAAAGAATGGCGAACTGGACGCTGCCATGCTGGAAGGAATGCGTGAGGCCCTGTGTGAAAAGTATCCATTTGCGGCTTTTGATTGCCGCCTGGTACACAGTAAAAATCTACCCGAAGCCATTGATCATTTTATTCAGGAGAATGGCATTGATGTATTAGCCTTAACCACCCACCGGCGCAATATCCTGACCCGTATATTCAACCCTGGAATCGCCCGCAAAATGGTGTTGCATTCAAAGACACCTATATTAGTGTTTCATGAGTAAAATATTTCTATGAATTTAAATTACTCAGGTTAATATAATCAGTATACCGAAAATTCAATACCTTTGGTGATAGTTCGCAGGTGTATGTTTTTTCAAATAATATGCCCATCGGACATTTATAAAATCTATGATAGAAATGGATAATGTTATTTGCACTCATTGCGAAACTGAAAATCCTGTAAGCAATAGGTATTGTTCAAGTTGCGGATATGAATTACCAAAAATCGCTGCAATGATTATTGACAGTCAGGTTCAACCACCTGAAAGAAAAAAGACCAATTCAGGGAAGAAGGCACTAGGTATCATTGTTGGAGTAATCTTTTTTGGACTTATCTATTTTGTTGTTCAGCAACTATTTTTCAATGCACCCCCTTTAGACAAGGCGATGATGGAAGTTGCAAGTGAGATCAATAAATCCTGCCCGATCATGATTGACGCTGAAACACGACTTGATAATGCAATAGCTTTACCGAATAATGTTTTTCAATACAACTATACGCTTGTAAGTATTGACAAGTCATCAACAGACACACTTGGAATGAGGAAAATTCTGGAGCCAAACATTATAAACAATGTTAAGACAAATTCACAGATGAGCTTTCAACGTGACCATAAAACAACTGTAAATTATTACTACAAAGATAAGACGGGAGCATTTCTAATCTTAATTTCTGTGACGCCGGAGAAATATGAATAAAAAATTCCAGCATTAGTCTATGCATAAAGGCAACATCGAAACTACAAATAGAGACCATCATGGAAGGCAGACCAAAAATAAAATTAGAACTCTCATCAATCGACATAGTACTTGAAATGATGGGTTGGATTGCAGTATTAGCCATCTGGGGTTTGATAATTTCAAGTTACTCTCATTTACCTGGCACTATACCAACCCATTTCAACGCATCAGGAAAAGCGGATGGATTTGGCGGTAAAGCAAATATTTTGGCTTTGCCAATACTAGCGACAGTTATTTTTATCGGACTGACAATACTTAATAGATTTCCGTATGTTTTCAATTATCCGACCAATATTACACAAGAGAATGCAACCAGACAATATACCAATGCGACCAGATTGGTTCGTTATTTGAAACTGGCAGTTGTTGTAATATTCGGACTAATTGTATATAAGACTATACAAAGTACTCAAGGACAATCCGACGGATTGGGCATTTGGTTTTTGCCTTTTACCCTGGGAGCAATTTTTATTCCATTTACCTATTTTGCAATTAAATCATTTAAGATAAAGAAATAATATACTAAAAAAGCACATTCCATGAATGTAGTTTAGCTTAAGGCATACTGATTTGGTTTCTTGACAGAAAATGAAATAAATCAATTATCATGGATTTGAAAGTAATATTCATTATTGCATTCACCTATATCTACGCATTCTTTGAGATTTATATGAGTGTTCGTCAACGAGGCAAAAGGACTATTATTAAGTCTGATGATCGTTGGAGTATTTGGATTCTTATATTATCCATAACCATTGGATATTCGCTTTCTTTTGGCATCGGTATAACAAAAACAGGCAGACTTAATCATTGGGATACCTTTTTCATTATAGGAGCAATTCTGGTACTCCTTGGATTAATAATCAGAATAAACTCAATCCTGACGCTTAAGCAGCACTTTACCTATACTGTGACTGAGATTAAGAGTCATGAAATCATTGAAACAGGTTTGTATAAGTATATCAGGCATCCGGGATATTTGGGACAACTGATTATCTTCCTGGGGATATCAACAGCTTTAGCCAATTGGTTATCTGTTTTGTTGATGATTCTATCTGTTTTAATTGGATATAGCTATCGGATAACTGTAGAAGAGCGATTCATGAAACAACAGATGGGACAGAAATATATCGATTATCAAAAGAGAACCAAAAGATTGATCCCATTGATATATTAATAATAAGCTGTCAACAATAGCTAATTGCACCTGGCTATATTGAACAGTCAATCATGATTATAAAAAATCCCAACTTGTTATTAAGCCGGGATTCGTATATAAAAATTTCTGTGTTCCTTTTTAGTTCGCCGATTCAAATTGCTTCAGGAAACGTACATCGTTCTCGAAGAAGTGGCGGATATCTTTGATGCCGTATTTCAGCATGGTAATGCGTTCAATTCCCATTCCAAAGGCAAAGCCTGTATACTTTTTACTGTCGATGTTGCAGGCTTCCAAAACATTTGGATCAACCATTCCGCATCCAAGGATTTCGAGCCAGCCGGTATATTTGCATACGTTGCATCCTGTTCCTCCGCAAATCGAACAGCTTACATCCATTTCGGCCGATGGTTCGGTAAAAGGGAAATAAGACGGGCGTAAGCGAATCTGTGATTTCTCTCCAAACAGCTCACGGGCAAAATACAACAGCGTTTGTTTCAGATCGGCAAAGGAAACATTCTCGTCGACATACAATCCTTCAATCTGATGAAATATACAATGTGAACGGGCAGAGATGGCTTCGTTACGGAATACACGTCCGGGGAAAATAGCACGGATAGGTGGCTGTGTCTTTTCCATGACGCGGATCTGTACGCTTGAAGTATGGGTACGCAGCAAGACATCAGGGTCTTTCTCGATGAAAAAGGTATCCTGCATATCTCTGGCCGGGTGTTCAGGAGGAAAATTAAGCGCTGAGAATACATGCCAGTCATCTTCAATCTCAGGTCCTTCAGCAATGGTGAATCCCAGGCGGGTAAAGATTTCGATCATTTCATTCTTGACGATCGATAAGGGATGTCTGCTTCCCAGGCGGATTGGTTCACCCGGCATGGTCAGATCGACTCCCGAAGCTCCCTGGTCGGCTGCCTCAAAACTCTCTTTCAGTTCATTTATCTTGTTGGTAGCAAATTCTTTCAGATCGTTAATTGCCTGTCCCACTTCTTTCTTCAGATCGGCTGGAACATCTTTAAATTCATTAAAAAGCTGACCAAGCAGACCCTTTTTGCTGATGTATTTTATCCGTAGTTCTTCAACCTCTTCAGGGACTGATACTGCAGCTTGTTCAATTTCAGCCTTTAACGCCTTGATTTTATCTAACATTGCATTCGTATTATTGAATTGAGCGCCAAAGATAATGATTAAGGATTTAAAGTGTAACAAAAAAAGGAAAAAGGAAAAAGGAAAGGGGAAAAAGGAGACGGAAGACGGGAGACCGGAAAAGGGAAACAGGAAATAGGAAACAGGAAACAGGAAACAGGAAACAGGAAAGAGGAGCTTGATAAGCATTCTGATAATTCGGGATTGTTTTCCAGAAAATTTAAACAAAGGAAATATTGATACAATTCGGATAAAAAATAATGCGATGGCTAAAAAAAACCTTATTTTTAAGGAAATAACCTCAGTAGAAAGTATATGACCACCAGTATCAAACCTTATTACCTTATTTATGAAAGTTGAATACAACAACCTTTACACACATTTTGTGTTCACCACTTTACACCGATTACCCTTGATTGTTAATCAACACAGGGAGCGTATCGAAAAATACATTACCGGAATAGTGAAAAACAATGATAGTCACCTCTATGCTATTTATGCGAATCCGGAACACGTACACTTTCTTATCTCCCGCTCATCAACCCTTTCTGAAGAAACAATCGCCTCTATTGTGGCGAATAGCTCGGAGCGGTTTATTAATGAAAACAAATTTTGTATGGGCAAATTTAAATGGCAGGATACCTGTTCTGCTTTCTCAGTATCAAAAGGTGATGTTGTAAAAGTCTGTAATTACATCCTTAACCAGCCGGAACATCATCGAAAAATAAGTTATATGGAAGAATATGAGGCATTTATAAAGTTCTATCAAAAGACTATAAAGCCTTAATAAGGTAATAAGGTTTTGGGTTGTGTGCGCAGATTTTCTACTGAGGTAGCCTTTAAAAATTAGGTTAAAATAACGACCCCGAGTACTCAGGATTATTTGGATACAGGAGTCGAAAAAGATATGGGTACATGGTAGATGCGTCGGGCAGGAAGTTTAGGATGACGCTTCATTGCATCTTTACTCTTTCCTGTTTCCCTTTTCCTTATTCCTATTTTATCAGGTGGATGGTGAATTTAATATCCTTCAATGGACGGTTATTCGGATCAGTTGCCTGTTGGGCGATTTTATCGACAACTTCGAGTCCTTCAGTTACCTCGCCAAATATGGTGTAATTATTATCCAGAGGCGGATATCCCCCAATAGTGGTATAGGCTTTGCGTTGTTCATCAGAAAAGCGGATTGGAGGAAGTTGTGCTGCTTCTGCATTAACTGCTTCTTTTAGGATATTGATCCGCTTCATGATTTCGTCCTGTTTTCCTTGGGCGGCCAGTCCATTCAGTTCAGGCTCAATGGCCTTTACTTTGGCCTGCATCAGGTTCATTTTACGCGTTTCTTCCAGTTTCGTCTGAAGCGTGTCGAGTTCCCCGTTTCGGAATACCTTTCCCTGCATAATATAGAATTGTGAAGCGGACGATCGTTTCTCAGGATTGATTTGATCACCTTCACGGGCTGCTGCCAGAACACCTTTATGATGAAAGAACTTAGGATTGATTTCGGCAGGCAGGGTATATCCAAGTTCACCATCACCCAAAAGCTTACCCGGTTCGGCATTCTTCGAATGGGGATCACCGCCCTGAATCATAAATCCCTGGATCACCCTGTGGAAAAGCAGGTCGGTATAAACACCCTCGTTGATTAGTTTAATGAAATTGTCGCGATGAAGGGGAGTTTCATCATACAGCCTTATTTTAATGTTCCCAAATTCAGTTTCAACTTGAACAAGTCTTTCGGATTGATTGACAGATTGAGCCTGCGACAGGTTATTAACCAATGCCGTTAATGCCAGTAAAAAAACTATTTTCTTCATCACAAATTATTTAGTCGTCAAAGTAGTGTTTCAGTACACTACGATTGGACGATATTGAATCCAAAGATAATCAATTCGGAATCCTGTCAAATAATTCATGTATTTGTTGTAATTTGGCTAAAGCAAAGTAATTGCTACACCTCTAATTTGTTTTGAAGGTCTATACCATGGAAAAACTTATCATCGATGATCATCTGTTTCTTGAAAAGTTATCCCTTTCGCATGTCGAGGCTATCTTTAATGCCATCGATCAGAATAGGAAATTCCTCAGGAGATGGCTGCCTTTTGTGGACTTTACGCACAAGACAATCGATACCGAACGTTTTGTACGTTCAATCCTTGAAAAGTCAACTGCACACCGCGATGAAGTGTTCGTCATCTGGTATAATTATGAATTTGCAGGACTGATCGGTTTTAAAGATATCGACCGCATAAACGATAAGATTGAGATAGGCTACTGGTTAATCGAAAAACTCACCGGCAAAGGAATTGCCACGGCAGCTGCACGAAAAATGGTAAATCTCGCCTTTCGCAACATGGAAATGAACCGTGTTCAAATACGTTGCGGTGTCGGGAATGAAAAAAGTTCGGCCATTCCCCGCCGTCTGGGGTTTCATTTCGAAGGCATCGAACGCAATGGCGAACGGCATAATCATTCGTATATTGACCTTGAAGTATTCAGTCTTCTGAAAACGGAATGGGCCGAAACCTTGTTTTAAACGCCCGGGAACTACCCAGATTAAATTAATGTGATCTTCTTTTGTTAAGCCATACAATATATTAATATTGGCATAAGAGGCAGATATATAGTCATATAAGACAAATTGCTGTCATTATGTTCCTGAATAAGAAGAGAGAAATGTCTCTTTTTGTTAAAAATGTCTTTTTAGACTTAAATGATGAATCGGTCGAATAGTTTATTTCCTACTTTTGCGCCGTTCAATCTGAATTATTACATGAAAACGAATAGTTCGGAGTTAAAGCAGAATTCTATGGAAAACAAAACAATTCAACGCACCTTGTATAAGGTGTTACGTAAAACAGGCGTTCATCGTGATCAAATTAAACTGGACGCTTCTTTTAATGACGATTTAAATTTCGATCAGGTTGACTGGGCCCTTTTTGTCTATTATCTCGAAGGGTTTTTTAAGATTCAACTGGAAGATCAGGAAATCACTAAATTGTCGGATGTCAACGGCACATTGGAAATTGTAAGCAAAAGAGCATTAGTCGGACTGTCGTAAGCGAACCCGACCAATCTTTTGAAAGTAAGAATCAAAAAGGTATTCAGGCAACTGGGTACCTTTTTTAATGCGGTTAAAGCCGATATCAGATAAGTGATCTGAATAGATTGCTTAAAGAATTCAGAGGCTTCCCCGTTCGGTTGTCAGATTATACCATTCGTAAAGAATATCAACCATTCACTTCCCCGCAGGCTATGTAGCTGATCTTATTTTTTTTGTTTAGAGAATATCCCACCTAACCTTTTTAGCCTCAGGGCTATACACTCCCTATACCCGGGCTTTGTTTTGAGTATAAATTTAGTATACAATAAGATTACGATAAGTGTACCTTATTTATTCCTGAACACACATGGTACACACAAGGTATACACAAGGTATACACAAGGTATACACAAGGTGACACTTTGACCTTGCCCGATACCGACTTTAGGGAGAACAGAATCTGGATTTATATACATCTTTTCCGGGGTACAAAAGCGGCAGGACCACCGGAATTTATACCACCCATCCGACCAATAAACTTGGTTAAATAATATATTAGCCGGACAAGCAAAATATTTAACAAAAGCAGTGTATTGCTGAAAAGTTTTCCGTAAGTTTGGAGAACATAACCAACAAAAAACGATAAGCTATGAGATTAGTTTTCCTCCACCCAAGAGTGTTGTTGCCACAAACAAATAAATATCAACAAATTAACCTTTAAAGGTAATACCGATATATATAACTCTTTGTATATAAATGTGTTATGTGGCATTATAACAGAATGGCTATTATGAAAATGCAAATAAAACTAGTACGCTTTGATTATTTCATATCGTATGGATT
>Ga0118677_10001407_pt1 | contig 51103 bp, 49 predicted proteins | sample AliMusrvi5mmetaG_FD_86154 | JGI IMG/M metagenome (GOLD analysis project Ga0118677, IMG submission 86154) | reverse complement strand
TCCATTGAAGCCTCCTTTTCGTGTGCTTTGAGCGGTTCACGTTAAGGAGGCTTCTACATATTTCAGGAACTGTCAAACTCTGTGAGTCCCCCACCAAAGGTGGGGGATTACTCAAAAGAATTTAGCATAATCTGACCTCCTCTGTTTGTACTGCTGTTTTTGGATGGACTGAAGCGTTGATGTATTTTTACACTTCAGTTCGTGAACGATGACCATAAGTTACATAATAATTGTGGAGTAAGTATGAAACAAATGAGGAATAAATAAGGATTTTATTCGAAAAAAGTAAAAAATGCTACGTTCCACTTCCATTATAGAGTTGCCGAACATGTCTGCCCCAAACTCTTTATGTTTCGGTTCAAGAAGGTTCTGTCCAACCAAAGAGAGTTCCAGACTCGGGACAGGTTTCCAGGTGTCCGTATCTCATTTCGGTTGTGCCACGCTCTGATGTTCCGCCGGAAGCGGTTATCAAGCCACCTTGTGTACCCTCTGCCCGAGAAGTGGTGCTTTTGAAATTACTATTCTACTATTGATTTCAATCTATCTAATGTCGCTCTTATTTTCATTTCAAGAAATCCACTATTTGAGCCACCCTTAATTATTTCAAGTTCAGCCTTGTTAAGTAATGTGTTTACTACATGGCTCTTAGAAGTGATTTCAAGCCGATAATCAACACAGGAAGCCTCCAGGCCACCTGTAAATTGTGCTTTAGATATATTGAGTCCAATCCGTTTGGCAATATTTAAAACGTAATCTTTGATCACAGGATTCAGCTCATTTAATATGAAACTTTGATTATCCAGGGATTGTGCGTCAATTACCGCTCTGCGAATTTTGTAAACTAAATTTTCACAAAGATCACCATTGTAAATATCTGCCAGCTCTTCAGGATGAACTCCAACAGAAACGCTCGTCCCACCAATATCAACCCTCATGGTGTGGCAATCCGTATTATCCTCATACACTAGCGTTGCTTGTGCTAATCTTAATCCGGACTTTTTATCAAAATCATAGAAATACGTTTTCATAACAATCCTCCTGAATTTATGCTGATTTGCGTATACAGGAAAATAATTTAATGAGCAACGATTATGATATGGTCAGTGACTCTACCACGTAAAAAAAATCTCAAAATACCATGAGATGTCAGATTACACGCTCTGACTGATTTACAACCTTAATAAATGGGTGGAATTCATTGTCTGTGGAAACCACGGTTGTATCGTTGGGCGAAAGCATAAATTGTGACAGCATCTCGCTGGTGTTACGCAATCGGTAAGACAGGTTCACCGCTATATTAAAAAATAGCTTCGCCCATATCGGAAGTGATTTATTATGAATTTCATTCAGACTTGATCGGGTAAGAGCATAAACAACCGAATAGGAAACTGCCACGGCGCTCGCAGATCGCGGCTGTTCATCAACTATTGTCATTTCTCCAACTGTTTCACCCGCACCAAGCGTAGTAATAACCTTGTCGCCCACCTTAATGATGTGTACTTCGCCGATGACGATAAGAAACAGGAACGCCTCTGCATCACCTTCTTCATATATTCTGGCGCCTTCCCCAAGTTGGTAACACTGAAAAAAAGGAGCAATAAACTGCAACTCAGCTCTATCCATTCCCCGGCAGAGTGTTGATTTTTGAAGAACGGCACGTTTCTCGTTATCAGATACCGCAATTTCGGTAAAACTTGTTCTTTTCATCGGTGCACCCCGTAAGAATTGTTAATAACATAATATAACGTTACTGACTGTCAGTACGTGAAAACGATATCACACTATTTGGTAAAACAAAATAACGAGTATCTTAACCGTTTATGGCATGAGTTTACGCCCGAAACGATCATAAAGAAATTTCGTGAAAATTTAATGTAGCGGTTAGACAAATTACGCTCGCAAAAGAGTAAGTAGCTGTTTTTTCGAGCGTGGAAATGATTCAACAAAAATTGTGGATAACCCTGTTGATGAAGTGGAAAAGTCATAAAAATGTAATATAAACACAGGGGTTTTGTCGGTTTGCTCAGTGAATACTCACCATGTGTAACTACCTGAAATACTGTGTCAATAGTTTTTTTGAACTGCCTGTTTGTTTCATTAACAAAGGCAGGAGACACGCGATTCTAAAAAATAGGCAGATTGCCAAAACTGGCACAAAACCGGAACAAAAAACACTCTTCAGTAATAATCAAAACATACTTTATGCTGGAGCAGGAACCTCAAAGCCGCATTTCTTGTATATTGCTTACTATTGAAACCTGCTATATATTCTGTAAGGATGATTGATGGAATAGTTCTTAACAGATGGTGTCGTGGTGACTGAAAAAAGCGACATCTATTGAGAGTGGTCCGAAATGCATAAATCCCAACCGATAATTCTGATCATTGATGACATACCTCTTAATGCCGTGTTGCTTGAGGTAATACTTCGTCCGGCCGGATATCTTACGTATAAGGCATATTCCGGACGCGAAGGGAGAAATCTTGCCATACAGGTGCAACCTTCTCTGATCCTGCTGGACATTACAATGCCGGAGGAAGATGGCGTTACGACCTGTCGGATTCTCAAGGCAGACCCGCGAACACGTGACATCCCGGTAATCTTCTTATCTGCCCATGCAGATGAGAAAAACAGGGCGGTCGGTTTTGCCAATGGCGCCGCGGACTACATTACCAAACCTTTTGAAAGAACCGGGGTGCTGACAAGCATTGCACACCTGCTCACGAATCACGGCAAAACTTGAATTATCCGGCTGTTTCAGGGAGATCAGTATGGATTTTACAAAAATGCTGCACACATTCACGGTTGTACCGTTACTAACCGAAGAACTGGGAGCGCTCCAGCGTATCGCCTATAATTTGTGGTGGTGCTGGGAGATCGATGCCATCAACCTGTTCCGCCGGATTGATGCCGATTTGTGGCAATCAACTCGCCACAATCCGGTTGAGATGCTTGGTATCCTTCAGCAGACCACACTGGAATCGCTCAAAAATGATGAAGGTTTTATGGCTCACTTGAATAAGGTGGACGAAAAACTGACGGAGTATCTTGAGGCAAAGACATGGTTTCAGAACAGTTGTACCGGTACTCCAACAATGAAGATAGCGTATTTCTCCATGGAATATGGTCTGCATGAGTCACTACCCATATATTCCGGAGGTCTCGGCATTCTGGCTGGAGATCATTTGAAATCGGCATCCGATCTTGGACTTCCACTTGTCGGGGTTGGGTTGCTTTACCGTCAGGGATATTTCCGCCAGTATCTCAATAACGATGGATGGCAACAGGAATATTATCCTGAGAACGACTTTTATAATCTGCCATTGACCCTGGAGCGTGACGAAAACGGTGTGCCGCATTTGTTTGAACTGGAGTTTGGTCCCCGGAAATTCAAGGTGCATATCTGGCGGGTTCAGGTTGGTCGCATACCCCTTTACCTGCTGGATACCAATCTGGAGGTAAACAGTCCGGAAGATCGCCTGATCACGGCACAGCTCTATTTTGGCGACAAGGAAATGCGCATGATTCAGGAAATTCTGCTCGGCATCGGAGGTATCCGTGCCCTCAGGATTCTGGGCATTATTCCTAATGTTTGCCATATGAATGAGGGACATGCCGCTTTTCTGGCTCTGGAACGTATCCGCCTGCTGATGGAAAAACGCGGCATCAGTTTTTCCGAGGCTCGGGAAATTGTCAAATCCGGAAATGTTTTTACCACACATACACCTGTCGAGGCTGGAATCGATCACTTTCCACCGGAACTGGTCGACACGTTTTTTGTAAATTATTTTAAAACCCTCGGGATTTGCCACGACGAATTTATTGCTCTTGGTCGCCAGAATCCGAGAAATGCACAAGAGTCCTTCTGCATGGCGGTGTTGGCTCTCAAGCTGGCCGGTCATATCAATGGTGTCAGTCAGTTGCATGGTGAGGTTTCGCGCCGGATGTGGCGAAATGCGTGGCCGGAATTGCCCTTGGAACAGGTGCCGATTACCTCGATAACCAACGGTATCCACACTCGAACCTGGATGTCCAACCAGATGTCAAGCCTGTTGATACGCTATCTGGGAACACGCTGGATGGAAGATCCGACAAATCATACGGTCTGGCATCGCCTCTCCAGGATTCCGGACACCGAACTGTGGCGAACGCAGCAGAATTGCCGTGAAAAGTTGGTTGACTTTGCCCGGAAGAGGTTAATAGATCAATTGATCAAAGTTGGTGCAACATCTAAAGAGATTGCCACTGCCGAGGAGGTCCTTGATCCCGAGGTATTGACGATTGGTTTTGCCCGGCGCTTTGCAACATATAAGCGTGGCACTCTTTTGCTGCGAGATCTTGATCGATTGGCTGCAATTCTTAATAACCCTGCAATGCCGGTGCAGTTCATCTTTGCCGGAAAAGCTCATCCCCAGGATCAGGAAGGGAAAGAGTTGATACGTCAAATCGTACAAGCCTCTCATCAGGAGCGTTTTCGCCACCGGATTGTGTTTATCGAGGATTACGACATTGAGGTCGCCCGCCATCTGGTGCAGGGTGTCGATGTCTGGCTCAATACTCCGTTGAGGCCCATGGAGGCTAGCGGCACCAGTGGTATGAAGGTCGCTTTTAATGGCGGCCTGAATGTAAGTGTTCTTGATGGCTGGTGGTGCGAAGGGTACAACAGGAACAACGGTTGGGCAATCGGTAAGGGAGAGGTCTACGAGGATATCGAATACCAGAATCAGGTTGAAGGCCGGGCTCTGTACGATCTGCTGGAAAAAGAGCTGATACCGCTTTTTTATGAAAAGGGGAGCGATGGTGTACCCCGTTCATGGGTTGCAACAATGAAGGCATCTATGCAGAGCCTTTGCCCGGTATTTTCAACCGACCGCATGGTGCAGGAATATGTCGGACATTCTTATATCCCGGCGTTTGCACAGTGGCAGAAACTGGTAGATGACAACCTGGCGCTGGCTCTGGATCTGGTGCGTTGGAAAGAGCGGGTATTTAAATCCTGGTCGCAGATACGCATTGTACAAGCCGAAGCCAATGTTTCCGATGCCGTGGCGGTTGGGAGTCTGGTCCCTGTTTCTGCCCGTATCTACCTTGGAGAAATTGCTCTTGATGACGTTTCAGTAGAAGGGTATTTCGGGGTGCTTGACTCCACCGGAACTATTCTGGGAGGTGAAACGGTGCCGCTTAAGGTTACGGGACTACTTGACAATGCTATCTATGAATTCAGCGCTTTTCTGGAGTGCCGTTTCTGCGGACGGCATGGTTTTATGTTACGTGTCGCACCGCATCATACAATTCTGGGTAATATATACGAGCCTGGTTACCTGATGTGGGGATAGCAGGGATAGTGCCATCAGCAGTACGCGGTCTCAGGTGTTTTTTTAATAGCCCAATTTCAGGAGCAGACTTTGGTCAAAGTACCTCCTTCTACTACCATAATTGCTGAAAAATACCGTTTTCCACTCCTTTTGGCATTGATCACAGCCGGTTTGGCCGGCAATTATTTCCAATTTCCGATCTTCCTTGATATTTATTTCATCTTTGGAAGCATCTTTGCGCTACTGGCTTTACAGTTCTTCGGGCTTGGCCGCGGCATCGCGGCCGCCGCCATTATAGCCGGCTATACCTACTTCTCCTGGAATAATCCCTACTCGATCATCACCATGACCGCCGAAGTGTTTGTCGTCGGCTGGCTGATGGAGCACCGAAAGACAGGTCTGGTGCTGGCCGATACGCTCTTCTGGCTTTTGGTCGGCATGCCGCTAGCCTACCAGTTCTGCCATGTTTTCATACATGCCCCTCTCAGCACAACCTACATCATTATGACCAAACAGGCTTTGAACGGTATTGCCAATGCTCTGGTTGCCCGCCTGATCTTTATTGGGTATGCCCACGGTTCGCGCGTGTTTCTCATCTCATACCGTGAAATTGTCTACAACCTGCTGGCATTTTTTGTATTGTGTCCTGCTCTGATCATATTGTCAGTTGAAAGTAGAAACGATTTTACCGTAACGGACCACCACCTCCGTTCAGAGCTGATTCAAGATAGCCGGAGCGTGGATCAACGCCTGGAAACCTGGGTGGAAAACAGAAAATCAGCTGTTGTCAATCTTGCAAATATGGCTGCTTCACTCACCCCGCAGCAGGTGCAACCATTTCTGGAAATGACAAGGAAGTCCGATACAAATTTTCAGCGGGTAGGACTGGTGGACAGAGAAGCAACAATCATCGCTTTCTACCCGCAGTTCGACGAACATGGAGAGAAAAGTATCGGTAAAAATATCGCTGATCGTCCTTACATTCAACAAATCAAACGGACACTCAAGCCGATGCTTTCTGAAATAGTCATGGGGAGGATCGGCACTCCCAAGCCGATTGTCCTGTTGCTTGCTCCCGTAATCATTCGCGGCGGATATGGCGGCAACGTTATCGCCAGCCTGAGCTTGGAACAGATCAGGGATCATCTTGACAAGAGTACGGATCACAAAGATACGCTTTACACATTGATTGATAAAAATGGTACCGTCATTATGACTAACCGCTCCGATCAGGCGGTCATGTCACCCTTTGTACGAGGCAAAGGATCCCTCACTCGTCTTGATGCAAGTATCAGTCAGTGGGTTCCTGCTGTGAATCTCAACACCCCTTTCTTTGAACGTTGGAAGAAGTCGTATTATGTCGCGGAAGCAGTTGTTGGCAGCCTGGCGGAATGGAAACTGATCCTGGAACAACCGGTGGCTCCCTTTCAGAAAATTCTTTACGACTCCTATACCGGCAAGCTGACCCGGTTGTTACTGATTCTGCTCGTGTCACTGCTGGTGGCTGAATTTGTCAGTCGCAAGGTTGTCATTACCCTGGCGCAGCTTCGTAAGCTGACGTATGAACTGCCTGTCAGACTGGCAACGGACGGTGCGGGAATCGAGTGGCCGGAGAGTGGTATCAAGGAGGCAAATCACCTGATTAATAATTTCAGGGATATGGCGAATACATTATCGAAACAGATTGCCGAGACCCGGAAAATTACTGAAGAGATGAGAGAATCGAGGCAACAGCTCCTCGATATCATCGATTTCTTTCCTGATGCAACCTTTGTCGTCAATAACGATAAGAAGGTGATTATCTGGAATAGCGCCATGGAAAAAATGTCCGGGATCAGCAAGGAGGATATGCTCGGAAAAGGGGATAATGCCTATACGATTCCCTTTTACGGTGTGTGGCGACACAGCCTGCTTGATCTGCTGGACGCGGATAATGAAAATCTTGCCTTTGAATACAATGATGTTGTGATGGAAAATACTATTTTACATGCCGAGGCTTTCTGTCCCGCATTGTTCGGTGGAAAAGGGGCCTATGTCTGGGCCTCTGTGGCGTCGCTGTACAACACAAAGGGTGAACGGGTCGGCGCTATAGAATCGATTCGCGACACAACGGAGCGTCGGCAGTCACAGGAAGCACTAAAACAGGCCTATACTGAAATGGAGATGCGGGTTAGTCAGCGGACGGCGGAGCTGGATGCAACCAACAGCGCATTGACCGCAGAAATTGCCAAGCACAAACAGGCGGGGATTGCACTCAGAAAGTCTGAAGCTCTTTATCATTCACTTGTCGAGACGTCGCAGGATCTGATCTGGCAATGTGACGCCGAGAGAAGATACACCTACCTTAATCTGGCGTGGGAGCAAACATTTGGCTATGAACTGGATGAAATGCTCGGAAAAACTTTTTGTGACTTTCAACCCCCTGAGTATGCCGAACGGGACGTGCTCAAGTTCAATGCGTTGATGCAGGGAGAAGTGATTGACCGGTATGAAACTACGTACAGGGGGAAATTCGGAAATGAAATTCATCTGGTATTCAATGCTCTCTTTGTGACTAACGAAAATGGCGATATTGTCGGTGCGAGTGGGACGGCATACGATATAACCCAGCGCAAGCTGATGGAAGAGGAACTTCTTGAGGCCAAAGTTGCAGCCGAATCGGCGAATATCACCAAAAGCCGTTTTCTAGCCACTATGAGTCATGAGATACGTACACCAATGAACGGCGTCATCGGTATGATCGAACTTCTTCAGCATACCGATCTGACTCAGGAACAGCTGGAATACGCAAATAGCGCAAAAAACTCCGGAATCAGGCTAGTACACCTGCTTAACGATATCCTTGACCTCTCCAAAATTGAAGCTGACAGGATAGAGTTGGAAACTTCAGACTTTAGTCTGCATACGCTGATATCAGATACCCTTACTCTTTTGGCACTTCAAGCCCGCGATAAAGGAGTCAAACTCTCTTCAACAATAGATCCCGAAGTTCCAACGGCACTGAGAGGTGACGCTGGCCGACTCCGCCAGATCATCATAAACCTCATCGGCAACGCCATTAAATTTACCGCAAAAGGTATCGTAACGCTCCAGATCCGGAAAGATTGCGAAGATGAACACTCCGTTACCCTTCGGTTTATCGTCTGCGACAGTGGAATAGGTATTCCGGCGGACAAGCTGGAACATATATTCGAACCTTTTACTCAAGCTGACAGTTCTACGACCCGTAAATATGGTGGCACCGGACTGGGATTGCCAATATGCAAACGTCTGGCAGAGCTTATGGGAGGTAGCATTGGCGCCGAGAGTGCCGAAAGTGCCGGGTCTACGTTCTGGTTCACTGTGGCGATGAGAAAACAGACCGAAACCTCCCTCCAAGACGGTCGGAAGGTAGGGGGGGGCAGGAGTAGTATCCCACACCTTTCTACCTCGTATGAGAGGAGGGTGGAGCCGACTTGTCTGTTACATGAGGGCCATGGCGCTACTCCCATCCGTATCCTGTTGACCGAGGATGATCCAAGTGCCCAGAAAATAGTACCCAAACTGCTGAAGAGTTACGGTTATATCGTCGATGTTGCCGGTGACGGCAAGGAAGCAGTGCAGGCGCTTGAGAATAATGACTATGCACTGGTATTGATGGACTGTATGATGCCTGAAATGAATGGCTATGAAGTTACCGCCATCATCCGGAATCCGGCATCAGCCGTGCGCCGCCATGACATACCGGTCATTGCCCTGACAGGAAATGCCATGAGGCAGGATCGCGACATATGTATCGCCGCCGGTATGGACGACCATCTCTCCAAGCCGCTTTTACTACCTGATTTGCTTGCAAAGCTGGAAAAGTGGTTGACGTAGTGATATCGGAAATCATTTTACCACCCTCGATTGATTTTATTTTGTAACCTGCTACTATTATTTATCAGAATCTAACGGGTGAGGAGAAATTGTATGAGCGAATTTATCACGGCTGGATTTATTGGTGAGTCTGCAGCAGATGAGGTCCTTCTGGATTTGGAAAAAATGCAGCAAATACACAAAATAAACCTTGACGACGCAGTTGTTGCCATCAGGAAATTGGATGGGACCATAAAAATCAAGCACAGTAATCTTCTGGTCATGAGCGATGCAGCCAAAGGCGGACAGTTTGGCATGATGTTTGGTGGGCTTGTCGGTCTTCTGGTCGGAGGAGTAATTGGTGCTGCGGTAGGAGAGACGGTCAAGGTCCTGAAGCATATCGGAATTGGTGATGATTATGTCAAAAATGTTGCTGAAATATTGGAGCCCGGGAGTTCGGCCATTTTTATCCGGGTCCATAAATCAATTTCTGAAAGCGTAGTAGAAGAACTTAAAAAATACAATGGGAAATTGTTGCGATCTTCACTCTCCATCAAGGATGAAAAGGAGTTGAAAGCGGCTCTGGGAGAAGCAGTTCTGTTGAAAGACATGTGAGGGGACTCTACGTTGCGTCACCCCCGTGAATGGAAAGGCTCCGGAGCTGTTTCGGGGCTTTTTTTTGTCTGAATCGGTGGTTTTGGAGTGTCTGCATCACAAAACTAGCGACCAGGGTATCCTAAGATGATATACTCAGCAAAACAATTCAGCGGTACGCCACATTACTAAGGGACCATCAATGAATCATCAAGTACTTCCGCTTTACGTTGCCCTCGTTATTATCATGGTTCTGAGTCCGACAGGTGCAAAATGTAACGAATTGGAACTTCACATCGGCAAATTCAGTGCCGGTGATCTAGCCGGCTGGAAAGAAGAGACCATATGGAACACCAGAAAGTCCAGCTACTCTTTTATTAAGGAAAACGGAAAATCTGTCTTGATGGGGAAAAGTGTCAATGCGGGTTCGGGTCTTCTGTACAAATTCAGCCTTGATCCCAAAAGTTATCCTGTTATTTCCTGGAGCTGGAAGATTGATCACACGGTTAAAAAAGGAAATGAGCGGACCAAAGAAGGGCACGATTTTGCGGTGCGTCTGTACGTGGTTTTTCCACGCGGACTTTTTTCACGGACCAGGGCGATTGAGTACGTGTGGGGTAACGTAATGGCAAAGGGTGAATCGCTCCGTAGTCCGTATACAAAAAATGCCATGATGATTGCCGTTAACTCCGGAAATGAACTGGCCGGAAAATGGGTGACAAATAAACGAAATTATGTCGATGACTATCGAATGGTGTTTGGTGAGGAACCGCCGAAAGTTGGAGCTATTGCCATTATGACCGATAGCGACAATACGGGTGAGACCGTCGTCGGTTATTATGGGGATATCGATTTCCTTGCGGCTGCGAAAGAGGAAGAATTGCACAACGGAGAGGGCAAAGCAAAAGATCTGCCCAAAGAAAGCCAACCAAAACTTCAACCGCAGTCACTGCCGGACCATCTGCCGGCAAAGGAGTTGAAGCCGAACGACACCGTCCCGAAAGAAACATCCCCCCGCGGCCAGATATTGAAAGAGCAGATATTCGATGGATCTTCGGCGCCATTGGGAGTGCCCGGAGTCAAACCGGGAGCGCCTGGGAAATAATAGTCTGAGAATGGCAGCTTAGGCGCTTGTTACGAAACAGTATCTGTATTTATGTGCAGTTGGCAGTGGAGACATTTGCGCAAGATGAGGAGAGTCACTCCATGCAAATGAAAATAGTTTCCACATCTTGGACATCTGCTGAGCGCAACGCGAAAAGTGGTACCGATTAAAATAACAACCCAGATACAGAAAACCGTCCCCATGGCTCTGTTTGTGGGTGAAAAATAATGGGTGATTACTATGGCAGGAATATAGATAAGCACCGTAGCAAAAAAAAACCTGCGATCCCGTCGGGTCTTTGTCATGATTTTCGCGTATGATGCCAAGTCAACCGGACTGCTATCCACTCTTCCCTCCGTTGGTACCCTCAGGTACTGATGAATTAATCTTTTTTTCGTAAAAGAAAATACCAGATCGAAAAAACAGACTCTCCGACAGCAATAAACAGAAGGTACGGTATAATAATACCGATGCGATCATCAACAACTAATCTGTATATGCCCGGAAAAAATGCCGGGGCAAGGCAGATACCGATTATGGTTACGCAACAGACAAGCGTGGCTATCGAACCCGCAACATGGCATTTTATAAAAAAACGTTCGGTTGGCTGCCACATGACGAAACCTCTCAATCACCTTTTCATTTTCATTGTACTCAAGGCGCGAACTCCCAGAGAAAACCCGCGCCATACATAGTCTGAAGTCACCGTGCTTCTGTTTTTACGGCGCGCTTGGCAGTGATTCCTTTGACTAATCCTGCAATTAACATGACCGCCGGGATGAGCTGTCCGACAACAATCATTGCGAAGAAACCGAGAAAAATCCAGATAAATATTCCATCGTTTCCTGTTGCGCTATTTTCGGCGGCAAATGCGGTTGCCGGAGCTATTATTCCCATCAGTATTGCCAACGTTTTCATGACGTACTCCTTTATTACGATGTTCTCTCTGCTTGATCTACTAACAGCATTGAGTATGCCAAAACGCATGGTGTGCAATATATTAGAAAATATGTAATAAAATTGGGTTGTTAAAATAGCTCAGGCCATTTATGTTATTTTTTTGTTTTCTGATCCACGCTGAAGGTATAGTAAAGGTATACGTGTACCGGTTCTGCTTCGTCCGGAAAGCCCGGCAGGAAAGGGAATGATCGCTATTACCGGTTGAATCGGGTGTATATATTCCATAAACAGTGATTGCTACCGATAAATCTGAAGGATTACCTGCATGAAAATGCGTATACCGCTTATCGCAAAACTCACGTTTGCAACATCGCTGATCCTGCTTGTTTTTATGGGGGTGCTGGATAACATCAACCTGAAGAACTTCAGAAAAGTCATGGTGGATTATGCTGTTGCAAATGCGGAAGAAGTTGCCGACGTAATCAGCCAGAGCACGTATGACGCCATGATGAAAAATGATAAAACCAGCTTGTATCATATGATCGGAAGAATCGCAGAAAGCAAGAATATTGAACATATACGGCTGATTGATCAAACGGGGAGGGTGGTTTATTCAAGCATACATGAAGAAATCGGGTCTGTGATCGGCAAGCATGCTGATGAATGTATCATGTGCCACAATTCCACACGTTCCGACCTGTCGACATCATCAATGAACCGCAGCCGGATTATTCGCACCAGGGCAGGGAAAGAGGCGCTGGGCTTTACCAAGGCAATTTATAATCAACCGGCGTGTTCCGCTGCCTCCTGCCATTTCCATGGCAAAAACGACATGGTGCTGGGGCTTCTGGATATATCTATTTCCCTGGAAATGCTCAGACAAAAATCCCATGAATATCGCCTGGAATTTGTCATATTGACCTGTATGCTTCTGTTGATAATCGGTATGCTGGTTACCATTCTGACTCATTATCTTGTTGATATCCCGGTGCAGCGACTGGTTCGGCACAGTGCTCTGGTTGCCGTAGGGGACCTCGAATCAAGGGTTCCTGTTTCCAGCAGGGATGAGCTTGGGGAGCTATCCGAATCGGTCAATAGTATGACCGAAAGCCTCGGCAGGGCTGACAAGGATTTGAAAGGGTGGGCTGATAGTCTTGAAAGCAAGGTCGAAGAGCGAAGTAAAGAAATTATGCGTATGGAAGAGCAGTTGCGCCGTTCGGAAAAGCTGGCTTCACTCGGAACTCTTGCGGCAGGGGTAGCCCATGAAATCAATAATCCGTTGACCGGCATCCTTCTGTTCGCCTCTATACTGAAAAGTGACAAAAGGCTTGATCAGGCCCTGTTACCAGATGTTGAAAGAATTATTTCAGAGACGGAGCGGTGCGCAGGAATTGTAAAAAATATGCTGGCGTTCAGCCGTGAATCGCTGCCGCAAAAAGAAAACATAGCCCTTGATGCACTTCTTGATGAGGTTGTGACACTTTTTCACAAGCAACCGGACTTCAGCAGCATAACCATAGGGAAAAAATATGCTGAAGGGCTGCCGCACATTTCGGTTGACCCAAATCAGATTCGTCAGGTGTTCTTGAATCTGGTAATTAATGCAGGTCATGCGATGCCTCGTGGCGGAGAACTGGCTATATCCACATATACGACGGCAGACGGGATGTATGTCTGTGCCGCTCTGAAAGACACCGGTGACGGGATATCCGACGAAAATATCGCCAGGATTTTTGATCCCTTTTTTACCACCAAGGCCGAGGGTACCGGTCTCGGTTTGTCAATCTCGTACGGGATCATCGAAAATCATGGCGGGAAGATCGAAGTAAAAAGCGGGAGAGGAGAGGGGACGACATTCACCGTCATGCTGCCGGTTTCCGGCTGATCCGTCAATGCTCCCCTTTGATCGAGATCCCCAGTTTTTTCATCATCCCCTGGAAATTGGGTCTCAGGATGCCGGTCTCTTCGGCCGCTCTGGTGACATTCCAATTGTTGCGTTCAAGGGCATTGCGCACAAAAGCACTCTCCAACGACTCCATGGCATGATCGCGAATGTGACGCTTCATCTCCTTGAGTTCTTCCATGTTCACCGGGATGCGTTCAATTCTGGTAAGCGGCACGCTGTCTGAACTATCCCAAAGTTCAAGATCTGCGTTGCGGATAATATCCCCTTCCGCCAGTACCACCGCCCGCTCGATCATGTTTTCCAGCTCTCTCACATTCCCCGGATAAGAATAGTTTTCAAGAAACGACATAACATCGGGAGCAACCCCCCTGATTTCCTTGCCGATTTCGACCGTATATTTTTTGAGAAAATGACGAATAAGAATCGGGATATCCTGTTTGCGGTCGCGAAGCGGGGGGAGTTCGATCGGGATTATATTAAGCCGGAAAAACAAGTCTTCCCGAAACGTTCCTTCATGTGACATGGTTTTGAGATTCTTGTTTGTTGCGGCAACAAGATGAATATCTATAGCTACCAGTTGGGTCCCGCCGATAGGTGTGATTTTGCGTTCCTGCAAGGCCCGCAGGAGTTTGGCCTGGGTGGAGAGGCTGATGTTCGAAACTTCGTCCAAAAACAGGGTGCCGCCGTCAGCAATCTTGAATAGCCCGGTCTTTGTCTGGACTGCACCGGTAAATGACCCCTTGACATGCCCGAATAATTCGCTTTCAAGCAATGTCTCGGCCAGGGAAGAACAATCAACTGCTACGAAAGGCTTATCCTTCCGTGGACTGTTTTCATGGATTGCGCGTGCAGCCAATTCTTTGCCGGTACCGCTTTCACCGGTTATAAGGACCGTGCTGTTGGTGGCGGCAACATGCATGATCCGGTGATACACTTTCTGCATCTCCCTGCTATTGCCGATAAACTGATGAAAACCGTGATGCAGGGTGATCTCTTCTTTAAGATGGGTCTCCTCCTGTGATATCGTGCGCTGACTAAGGGCGTTGCGCACCTTTTCCAGTAACAGATCGGGGGTAAACGGCTTTGTTATATAATCTGCCGCACCGTTTTTCATGGCCTCTACGGCCGTATCGACCGAAGCATAACCGGTAATCAGAATTACCGGTATATCCGGCTGTAATGTGCGCACACTCTTCAAAACCTCAATACCGCTCATTCCAGGCATTTTGAGGTCGGTTATAATCAGGTCGAAATCGTGCTGTTGCATGATTTCGATAGCGTGAAAACCGCTTGAACATGTTTCAACATCAAAGGATTCTCCTTCGAGAATCCGCTTCAAGCCATCCCTGATAACGGTCTCGTCATCAACAATAAGAAGTCTGTCATGTCCCATGAGCTTGTCCCTTTTCTGAATATCTGTTGTAAAAGCTACCATGTATTTTATAAAAATCAAATAAGTACCTTCGAATCATGAAAGAATTCGAGTTTTTCAATTTCTGAAAGGGGGTACTTTAAGAAACCGGCTTGCAAGATTAAAAATACGTGTTACAAAGATAGGGAAATTATTTTCTTTTTGTGACCATTATGTCGAAAATCCGCTGCCGGAGAGGGAGTTCAAATCATGCATGCGTATACCAGATCCATGGTTAACAAGATACGGGTGTTTTCGAAGAGAAAAAAATCAGTGAAGATATTTTCCTGTCAACTGACAATGTGGATGTTTTTGACTGTTTCCATGTTTTCGGCAACATCCGTTTTAGCTGTTGCCGATAATGAAAAGTGTCTGGGGTGTCATGGCAGTAAAGAAATTATGCGTCCGGAGGGAGTGAAAAAGTATATAGATCCGGTCAAATTTGCAGCCACTACTCATGCTATCGTGGGATGTACATCATGTCATGACCGGGTTCCGGTTGGTCATCCCGAAGATGGCTATGTCCCTCAGAAAGCAACATGCGGAGATTGCCACGGTCCTGTTTTTGAGGAATATTCAAAAAGCCTCCATGCATCAAAAGCAGGTTGCAACGGGTGCCATAATCCGCATGAGGTGAAGTTGCCGATGTTTATGTCAGGTAACGACATTAACGATAAGTGCGCCCGGTGCCATGACAGCAGAAAGACCATACAAAGCCATTCCAAATGGCTTCCCCAGGCCGACCTCCATATCGATTCACTTCTCTGCATAACCTGCCATACCGGATCAAAAGATTACGTTATTACCATGACTATCGAAAATCGTCTGCCGGGCTCAAAAGAGGACTTCAAAACAGCTACGTTTGGAGAGCTTGTTAAACTGACGCAAGGGGAAGACATCAGGAGATTGATCGATCGGAACGGCGACAGCCTTGTTTCACTTGAAGAGTTGAGGGAATTCAATCATCTGCTCCGCGGGAAGAACATGCGCTTATGGGGCATGATGACACCGGAGGTCGTCACCCACAGTTACCAGATCCTTAATAACCGGTGGGATTGCTCTTTTTGCCATGCATCCGGACCAAAAGCCATGCAGAAGAGCTTTATCGCGTTTCCGGAAAAAAACGGCAGTTTCACCAGGGTTGCCGTCGAAAAAGGGGCAATTCTTGACATTCTTTACGGAACGCCGGACTTTTACATGCTTGGATCAACAAGAAGTACTCCACTTAATATTATTGGTGGTTTGATAGTTTTAGCGGGATTATCGGTACCGATAGGACATGGCTTCTTCCGATTTCTGACCAGGAAAAACAGAAAGGAGAATGATGATGAAGCATAAAGAGATGGTATATGTAACACCTATGCCTGTCAGAATCTGGCATTGGTTGAATGCCTTTGGAATCGTTACACTCTGTGTTACCGGGCTTCAGATTCGTTTTCCTGACCATATTAATATTTTCGGGGCGTATAAAGCGGCTATCCGATTGCACAACACTGCCGGAGTGGTTGTTTCAATATCGTATACACTCTGGCTGGGGTATTATTTGTTTGTGGCAAAAAGCCTGATAAAACAGTATGTGCCAACGGTGGAAGACATTACGTCAGGCATTTTCCGCCAGGCGTTCTTCTATTTTCTTACCTATTTTCTCGGAAAACCCAATCCGCATCACAGTACCCCGGATCATAAATTCAATCCCATGCAGAAGGCTACGTATCTGATGATCATGCTCGTATTATTGCCGCTGGTAATTTTTAGCGGTGCGCTTCTCATGTATGTTGCTCCGTTACGTGAACTGCTCCTCCTGCTGGGTGGGATTAAAACGCTGGTGGGGACGCATTTTCTGATTGCCTGCTGTTTTACCGCATTTCTTTTCGTGCATATCTATCTGGCAACGTTGGGGCATACTCCCCTGTCTCATTTCAAGCCGATGTGGAACGGGTGGGAAGAAGAAATGGTCGAAGATTCCAAGCCTGAAAATACTGTTGGCAGCTAAATGAAACGCTCAGGAGAATATCTTATGAAATGCCGCCATATTTTCTCGGCTCTTGCACTGTTGTTGCTGTTTCTGAGTACATCGTTTGCGGTTACTGTACAGGATGTGGCCTATTCGACCCGTAATGCCGGAAAGGTGGTATTCAGTCATGGCAATCATCTCAACAAGAAGGGAAACGCCAAAAACTGCCGAGCCTGTCACGACGAAATATACGATTTGAAAAATAAAAAACAGTATTCAATGCTCGATATGAGCAAAGGTAAATCGTGCGGCGCATGCCATGACGGGAAGAAAGCCTTTACGCTTAAGGAATGTATCCGTTGTCATCAAACCAGAGACATCGTTTACGCAGTCAAGTCAACGGGGCCAACCGGATTCAGTCATAAACGGCATCTCGCAACATTTCCGGATTGTAGCGTGTGCCACCCATCTCTCTTTGTCGCCGGTTCCAAGAAACATCGTACCATGTCAGACATGGCAACGGGGAAATCGTGTGGATTCTGTCATAATGGCAAGAGCGCCTTTGGTCTGGATTCATGCATTACCTGTCATCCCGTCAGGGAAATAACGTACAAGATAAAAGAGACCGGGCCTACCCATTTCAGCCATAAGTTTCATATTGAAGTTGCAACATGTACTGCCTGTCATCCGAAATTATATGCCCCAAATCAGAAAAACAGGCGTGTCGGTATGGCTGCCATGGAGAAGGGGATGTCATGTGGTGCATGTCATAATGGAAAACAGGCATTTTCGGTAAAAGAGTGTTCAAAGTGTCACCCGACTGCTGATGTGCTGTTTGAAGATAAAAGTGCGGGTAATGTTGTTTTCAGTCATAAATTTCACACGTCTCTTTATACCTGTGGAGATTGTCATTCATCGACATACAAAACAAACCGCAGCACTGTGAAAGTCACGATGCAGAAAATGGAAGACGGGAAATCATGCGGAGGGTGCCATGATGGAAAAACCGCATTCAGCGTAAAGGAAAAGTGCGAATCATGCCATCACATGTAATTGTTGTTCAGTATCTTGACGGTATCACCCTTGTGGAGGAATGATATGTTTGCCACGCTCGTGGGAAAAGCACTGGTCCCGGTCGGTCTTGCCGTAACCGGATTTATGGTGGTATGTTGCCTGATTCTGTACTCCGTTATTCGGGAAGATCTGCATCGTGGCGAAATTGTTCATGCCTCCAATCTTGCCGATACCATCCTTAAATCGGCCCGCTATGCGATGCATAATTCTGATCGGGAAATGTTGGCGACAATTATACGTAATGTTGGTGGACAAAAGGGTGTTGATCATGTCAGAATTTTCAACAAGAGAGGTATTGTAACCTTTTCTGCCACTGCAGGAGAGTTGAACCGCCAGGTTGATAAACATGCGGAAGGGTGTATTGTCTGCCATAGAGGAACCGTTCCCGTTACCACCCTCGGGACGATGGAGCAGGCCCGCTCCTTTATAAATTCCCATGGTATGGGTGTTATGGCAATTACGACCCCCATTTACAACGAGCCGGAGTGTTCATCTGCCGCTTGTCATGTTCATCTTCCCGAACAGAAAATTCTGGGGACACTGGACATAGGGTTGTCACGGACGGAACTTGAAAAGTCGCTTGCCATGCTTCGCATCGAAATGCTCATCTTTACCGTAATGAGCCTCATTCTTACCATCGGCGGAGTAACCGCATTGTTGAGAAGAAATGTTTTTCTTCCGCTTCAAAGATTGCGTCATTATGTAGAATTATCTGCGGAAGATGATGATTTTCCCGAACCGCCACCTCACTTGCCGCATGATCTTGATATCATTGCCACAAGCTATTACAACGCGAAAAAGGACTCTGTCGGCAGCAGGCGGAATTCAGAATCGATAGATGTCGTGAATACAGAACATGGCGTATAGGCTATCGGGGATTGCATGACAGACATACGCGAACATCAACTGTCGACCGATGGTAACGAGACCCGGAGTAATGCTGATATACTGCGACAGGAATTAAGCGATGAAATTAACCGCTTGAACCGTTTTTCCGTCCGCGGGATTCTGGCTCTCTCGCTTTTTCTTGTTGTCAGTCTTTTGGCCTGGAGGGGATTTTTCTTTCTTCCCGCTCCTGATACCGTTACCGCCTTTCTTGGTAAACCTCCATCAGCCCGAATTATCGGTATAGTACTCCTGATCTATACCTTCTCCGCATTAATCCTGAGCCTTTCCCGCATGACCGCAGGCGTTGAGCATCGGAGTAGTTTCAGCCATGTGGGATATTTGACGGCGTTTTTTCTCTTTTATTATTTTGGCAAGTCGCTTGAAGATAATTACTGGGCGGTATTCGGCGCCGGTATAACAATTCTGGGCGTTGAAAGCTACCGGATCTGGGCTTTTTGTTCCGAGGGTATTGCCAAAAACAGGGAAGATATAGCGTATGTAACCAGAACAGGCAGACCACCACCCCAAGAATAATGTGCAGATAGTTTTGTGCAGATTATTGAAGGTGTCTGTCACGTAAGGAGTATGACATGGTTCAAAGTGATTGGACTCCCTCCGAGTTGTTGCAACTTTCCGGAGGATACTGGAGTGCCTGTGCCCTGCACGCCGGGGTTAAACTTGACGTATTCACCGCTCTTTCCGGAATCGAAATGAATGCTGCGGAACTGGCAGGCCGTATCGGGGTTGACGTGCGGGGAGGAGGCATGCTTTTCAACGCGCTAACGGCTCTCGGTCTCTTGGTAAAGCGCGATGAACGGTACAATACTACCGTGTTTGCTGCTGATTATCTGTGCCGCACTTCGCCTCAATACCTTGGTCATATTATCATGCATCACCATCACCTGATGGACGGCTGGTCTCGTCTTGATGAAGCGGTTTCGAGTGGTCACGCAGTGCGGAAATGGGTCTCCGATAGCAATGAAGAAACCGTCCGTGAAAGTTTTTTGATGGGTATGTTTAATCTGGCTATGTTACTGGCGCCGAAGATAGTACCGGAAATTAATCTGGAGGGACAGAGACGACTGCTTGATCTGGGTGGTGGTCCCGGCACCTACGCGATCCATTTCTGTCAACATAATTCAGGACTCACTGCAGTTGTCTATGATCTTCCTTCCACCCGAAGTTTTGCTGAAAAAACCATCGAACGTTTCGGACTCTCCGCCCGGATTTCCTTCAATGATGGTGATTTTCTGAATAATGATATTGACGGACGCTTTGACGTTGCCTGGCTTTCGCATATCCTGCACAGTGAAGGACCTGATGGATGTGCTGTCGTTCTGAAGAAGGCCATGTCTGCCCTGGAACCGGGAGGAATGATTCTGGTGCAGGAATTCATGCTTGACGATTCCCAGGACGGTCCTCCGTTCCCGGCACTTTTTTCTTTGAACATGCTGCTCGGTACTCCTGACGGGCAGGCATATTCTCAGGGTGAGTTGCTGAAGATGCTTTCCGATGCAGGATTTTGCAATTTGCAGCGTCTTACGCTGGAACTTCCCAACGGGGCCGGAATTATCGCCGGAAGCGTGCCACTAATTGGTGGCTAATTATAAATTCCGGGTTTTAAAAAAGAAAAAAGGCTTCACAGGAAAAACCCTGTAAAGCCTTTATTTATAACTGGTAGCGGAGGCCGGACTCGAACCGGCATGACCTTGCGATCGGCAGATTTTGAGTCTGCTGTGTCTACCATTTCACCACTCCGCCAGAGCTGTTACTTATAATTCAGACAAAGTCGTACGTCAAGGATTATTGCCGCATTGTGAATAATAATGAAATTAATGTGCAGTAAAACGATTTATTGAGCCGCCACTTCTGATAATAATTCATCATAAACCGCCAACGATTTCACGCGGGCACTCTGTCTACTGGTGAGTTCTTCAAAGTTGTTCAGCTTTCCGTTAAACAGTGTCGCTTTGTTTTTTAACGTGTTGGTGCTCTCGGATATAAAACTTTTTTCCTTCGGATCGACATCTTTTCTAAACAGCCCCTTTGCCTTGTTCCAGTATTCATCGGTACCGCTTATGTAATGGTTGAGGCTTTCCAAAAAGGAGAGGGCGCCTGAAGACAGGTCTGAAACGGTTGCAAGCCTGACTTGAGTATCATTCATATCTTTTAGTAACGTTGTATCGGCGAAGGTTGAAGCATCTTTTACGCCGTTTTGATCAATCGACTTTGATGAATCAATTGCATCAACCATGGCGATGAATTTGTCCGATGAAACCAGATATGAGTTAATAGAGACCGAGGCGTTATTGAGAGCAATCGTAAACTGTGCGGCAAATTTGGTGAATATCGATGCCTGTCCGGCATAGGGAATTGGAAGCATGCGGCCAACAAGTGCCGCGTAGGAGCCGGCCTTGATATATTTGGTATAGCCCGCCAGATTAAGATTCATCCAGCTGACAAACCTTTGAAAATCTTCCATTGACTGTCGTTGCAGTTTTACGTCGGTGCCAATCTCCTTCAGTTGATGAACTTTCTTCTGGAGAAGCCGCTCTTCCGATACGCAGCGGCGTGTTTCCAGTTCCTTTATCCGGGCAATTAACTGACTCTGCTGTTGCTGGATTTGGAGTGACTGTTCTACAACCGGTAACATTGGGCCGCAGGAATCTGCGGCGCGACAGTTGACGGGAGTGCTGATCAGAGAACAGATGAACAGAGAAAATAGATTTAAAAACAAGATCCGGTTTGTCATGTAACAGTGCTCTTTATATAACAAAAATAGTATATTAGATATATATAGGTAAATTTTTAGTTGAAATATATCTACTTGCGTTGATACTCCGACAGAAATCGGGTTTTGTACTCCGGGTAGCGGCCCTCTCCGATGGCGTGGCGAATCTCTGACATCATCGCCAGATAAAAATGGACATTATGGATTGCCGACAGAACAGCCGAAAGAACTTCGTTCGATACAAAAAGATGATGAAGATAGGCGCGGCTGAAATTCTGGCAGGTATAACAGGTGCAGCTCGGGTCAACAGGGAAAAAGTCACGCTTGAAGTTTTTATTGGTCAGGCGAATTCTGCCGCGACGGGTAAAAAGAGTGGCGCTCCTGGCATAGCGGGTCGGAATGACACAGTCGAACATATCGATACCGCGCTCGACACTTTCGAGAATATCTTCGGGGAGTCCGACACCCATCAGATAGCGAGGTTTGTCTTCGGGCAGATGTGGCGTGGTAAATCCGACAATTTTTTTCAGGAGTTCCAGTCCTTCACCAACACTGACTCCACCGATCGCATAGCCTGGGAGATCCAGTTTGCGCATTTCTTTCGCACACATTTCCCGCAGATCTTCAAATACACTCCCTTGAACAATACCGAACAGAGCCTGACCATTGTCCGCCATGGCATCCTGACATTGTTTCAGCCAACGAATAGTTTTTCGGGTTGACTTTTCTGCATACGATCTGTCGCATGGGTAGGGGATGCATTCGTCAAAAGCCATGATAATGTCGGCGCCCAGCTCCTGCTGGATTCGGGTGGCAGCTGCCGGATCAAGATAGATCTCCGCACCGGTTATCTCATGTTTGAAAAAAACGCCATCTTCGGTTATCCGCTTGTTAGGAAGAGAAAATACCTGAAATCCTCCGGAGTCGGTCAGGATCGGTTTATTCCACGCCATAAATTTGTGCAGGCCACCGGCTTTTTTTACCAACCCCTCCCCTGGCTGCAAATGCAGGTGATACGTATTGGAAAGAATGATCTGGGCGCCCGTCTCGGTTATTTGTACCGGTGTCAGCGGTTTCATGGCGCCATGAGTTGCAACAGGCATAAAAATAGGAGTCTGGATGTCACCGTGCGAGGTGCTGACTATTCCAAGGCGAGCCGAACAATTCGGGTCTTTTTTGAGAAGCTTGAATTTCATGAAATCTCCAAAACTCCGATCCGTATATTCTGCCGGAGTTTATTAATTGATGATTTAGTATCAGAACGAACACCAAAATGCAATTTGTGAGTGCCGGATGAGGTTTAAACAGCTCTAAATACACTATGTATACAATAAAATTGTTGCAATTTATTATAACGATGTTTAGTATCGCAACGATTGAATAGTCAACCAGCATGAGTGCGCCACCACTTTGATCGACGCATCCACATAACACATCTATAAGGAGGGTTACGAATGAAAGACGTCTCCAGATTTTGTTGGCGAGGGCCACCGGTGCACGTTTTGAGCGCTTTTCAGGAAGCTGTGTGGTATCAAGAAATTTACTTTGTGAAGTAAAACTACTATCTAAAAAGGAAGGAATGCTATGCAACTCACCTCGTCATCCATCGGCAGGAAAGTTCTGATGGCGATCACAGGCCAGGCTATGGTTCTGTTCGCTGTCGTTCATCTGCTCGGTAACAGCTCCATCTTCGGGTGGCTCAACGGTGGTATCAACGCCTATGCCGAACACCTCCACAGTATGCCGTTGCCGATAATTATCGGCGTTCGTTTGATTCTGCTTGCTATTGTCTGCGTTCATATCTGGTTTGCTATTCAGCTCACCATTGAGAATCGTGGCGGTCGTCCTCAGCAGTACGCTGTCAAGTCTACCCAGAAAGTAACATTTTCCAGTGAAAACATGATCTGGACCGGCGTTATTATTCTTGCCTTCCTGCTTTACCATCTGGCACATTTTACCTTTCAGTGTCTAAATCCTGAAACGGCTGCTTTAAAGAATCTGGTCCCACTGCACAATGAAATGGTACCGAATGTTATGGGCATGGTTGTTTCCGGCTTTAAAAATGTATTTGTTTCGATTATCTATGGCATCGCGATGGCTGGACTGTTTCTGCACCTCAAGCACGGCATCCAGAGCTTTTTCCAGACCATGGGATGGAGCTGCGATAAGTCCCAGCCGGTCATTATCAAGCTTGGCTCGCTGGTCGCTCTCGTTCTGTTCTTTGGTTATGTTCTCATCCCGCTGTCAATTCTTGCCGGCATTCTGAAATAAGGGGGCTATTGTGATACTAGATGGAAAATGTCCAACCGGACCTATTGAAAAAACCTGGGACAAACACCGCTTCGACCTGAAGCTGGTCAATCCCGCAAATAAACGTAAGTATAATGTTATTGTCGTCGGTACCGGTCTGGCCGGTGGCGCTGCCGCTGCATCCCTTGGTGAGCTTGGCTACAACGTGCAGGCGTTCTGCTATCAGGACAGCCCTCGTCGTGCCCACTCCATCGCAGCTCAGGGTGGTATCAATGCTGCCAAAAACTATCCGAATGATGGTGACTCAATCTATCGTCTGTTCTATGACACCATCAAGGGGGGCGACTTCCGTGCCCGTGAGGCCGACGTATGGCGGCTTGCCCAGGTGTCCAACAACATCATCGACCAGTGTGTGGCTCAGGGCGTTCCTTTTGCCCGTGACTATGCAGGCTACCTTGACAACCGCTCCTTCGGTGGCGCCCAGGTTTCCCGTACCTTCTTCGCTCGTGGTCAAACCGGCCAGCAACTGTTGCTTGGCGCTTACTCAGCTCTTTCCCGTCAGATCAAGCTCGGGACCGTCAAGATGTATGATCGCCGCGAAATGCTTGACCTGGTTGTGGTTGACGGCGTTGCCCGCGGCATCACTGTCCGTAACCTGGTAACCGGTGAGATGGAGAGTTATGCTGCTGACGCTGTCTGTCTCGCTACCGGCGGGTACGTCAACGTATTTTACCTCTCCACCAATGCCATGGGGTGCTCGGTAACGGCTAACTGGAAGGCGCATAAAAAGGGTGCTTTCTTTGCCAATCCCTGCTACACGCAGATTCACCCTACCTGTATCCCGCAGGCTGGTGATTACCAGTCAAAATTGACATTGATGTCTGAATCGCTCCGTAATGACGGTCGCGTGTGGGTTCCAAAGAAGAAAGAAGACTGCGGCAAGCATCCAAGTGAAGTTGCTGAAGCGGATCGTGATTATTATCTCGAGCGCAAGTACCCCTCCTACGGCAACCTTGCACCGCGAGATATCGCTTCCCGTGCAGCCAAGGAGCAATGTGACGATGGCCGTGGCGTCGGTCCTGGCGGTCGCGGTGTGTACCTGGATTTTGCCGACTCTATCAAGCGCTTGGGCGAAGATACCATTCGTGAACGTTACGGCAACCTTTTTGAAATGTATGAGAAAATTACCGACGAGAACGGCTACAAGCGCCCGATGCGCATGTATCCGGCCCCGCATTACTCCATGGGCGGTCTCTGGGTCGATTACAACCTGATGAGCAACATCCCGGGTCTGTTCGTACTTGGCGAAGCAAACTTCTCGGTTCACGGCGCCAACCGCCTTGGTGCTTCTGCTCTCATGCAGGGCCTGGCCGACGGTTACTTCGTAATCCCGTATACGATTGGTGGCTATCTGGCCACGGTTAAGCCGGGTCAGGTCAAGGCGGATCATGCTGAATTCAAAAAGTCTGCTGCGGATGTTACGGCGGAGCAGAACAAGTACCTCTCCATCAACGGAAAGAAGACGGTTTTCGAGTTCATGCGTGAAGTCGGTGGACTTATGTGGGAAAACTGTGGTATGGCCCGCACCAAGGAATCTCTTGAAACAAACCTCAAGAAGATTCCTGCCCTTCGCGAAGAATTCTGGAAAAATGTCAAGGTTACCGGTAGCGGCGCGGAACTCAACCAGCAACTGGAAAATGCCGGCCGAACCGCTGACTTCCTGGAATTCAGCGAACTGCTTTGCCGTGATGCACTGCATCGTAACGAGTCCTGTGGCGGACATTTCCGTACTGAATATCAGGATGCAGGCGAGGCACAGCGTGACGACGTCAACTTCTGTTATGTTGGCGCCTGGGAATACAAGGGTGTTGGTAAAGAGCCGGAACTGCATAAAGAACCGCTGAAGTTCGATAATGTACATCTCGCCGTAAGGAGTTACAAATAATGAGCGATCACAAGACCATGACTTTGACACTGATCGTGTGGCGCCAGAAAAATGCCAACGATCCCGGAAAATTCGAGACCTATACCGCAAAAAATATTACTGAGCACCATTCATTCCTTGAGATGCTTGACTGCGTAAATGAAGATCTGATCCACTCCGGAAAAGATCCGATTGTCTTTGACCATGACTGTCGCGAAGGCATCTGCGGCATGTGTTCACAGGTTATCAACGGTGCACCGCACGGCGGGCAGGATCGTACCACCGTTTGCCAGCTTCATATGCGTAAATTCAAGGATGGCGACACAATTTATATTGAGCCGTGGAGAGCCCGTGCGTTCCCGATCATCCGTGACCTGATCGTAGACCGGTCCGCTCTGGATAAAATCACCCAGGCCGGTGGCTATACCTCCTGTCATACCGGTGGCGTTGCCGACGGTAATGCTATCCTGATTCCGAAACCGATTGCAGATGAGGCGATGGATGCTGCCGAGTGCGTCGGATGCGGAGCCTGTGTTGCCGGTTGTCCGAATGGTGCGGCAATGCTGTATACCGGAGCTAAAATATCCCAGTTGGCGCTGTTGCCGCAGGGTAAGGCCGAGGCTGCACAACGTGTTACCAATATGACCAATGCCATGAAAGAGTGCGGTTTTGGTAACTGTTCCAACCATTACGAGTGCATGGCTGCCTGTCCGAAGGGGATTAACGTTAAGTTCATCGCCAGGATGAACCGTGAGTTCCTTAAGGCTCAGTTCGCCTGATTTCGGTAAATGTTTTGTTGAAATCCCGGGGCAGCCTTTTGGCTGCCCCGCTTTTGTTGGAGCCGGGTGCCTGTGGAACTAGATTTCGTTCGAATTGAATGTGATATATCTGCCGATGTTTCTCCGCAATTGATTGCCGGACTCCATGATGGATTACGGAACTTTGAAGCTCAGTTTAGAGCTGCAAGTTGTAAGAGGGGAGGGACATCCTGCATTTCCTGCATTGAACGAATCGGGTGTCCTTATGATGTTGTTTTCGCTCAGCAGTTATCACCGGACCCAGAAATCATTCGATTGCATCAGAAACCATCGCTTCCTTTCTCTTTGTATATTAATTGGTTGAATAGCAATAGTTTGTCATGTACTGCAGGTATGGTCATTGTTGGCACTGCTGTTAATTATCTGGAATTATTTTATTCGGCGCTGCTTAAGATGATTAAAGCATACTTCAGTACCGGTCTACCGTTCTCTCCATATACGCTGAAATGGTACAGCCTCGATTATCTCGGCATTCGCTATGATATTACCTGTTCCGCTCCACTGTCCGAAAGTGTTATAACTCTTTCCGGGCAGCATATACTTCAAAATACCGTTCATTCCGGCCATATCAGATTGTTGCTGAAATCGCCGTTGCGTTTGTTACATAATGGTGTCACTATTCATCGCTTTGACTTTGCCCTTTTTTTCCGCGTGCAATTGAGGCGTGTTTCGTCTCTCTGTGCCTACTACGGATCAGGAAAGCCGGACCTTGACTATATCGGTCTCTCCCGGGACGCTCAAAATGTTGCTGTGCTGGAAGATGAAATAATCTATACTCAATCGCTATCGTCGAAACGTTCGAACGGGGCCGGGTTAACAGGCAGAGCCGACTGCTCCGGGCTTATTGAACCAATGTTTGCCCTGTTGCTTCTCGGCAGCTATTTCAATGCCGGTAAGGGCGCCGCATTCGGCTTTGGCTTTTATCAACTTGAGGTGTTTTGATAGTGTATATGGTAGAGAAGGTGTATATGGTTGCAAAGATGGTAGGGGCACCGGTGTTACTGTTGTTTTTATCTTTTGTTCTCTCCGGTTGTACTGCTTTTCGTACCCCCGCTGAACTGACATATGTAAGCGGCAGAATGGTTGAATCTCTCTCAGGAACTGTTTCGCTTTCCTATACAGCTCCCGGTCGAAGCGTCTCCGGTAACGGATATCTGATGTACCGCAGACCGGATCAGTTACGGATGGTTGTTCTCTCACCGTTTGGATCCGTGCTACAGGAAGTTTACCTGTCCGGTAAAATGATTACGATTATTGATTCCGGTAACGGGATCGCTTTCAGCGGCAGTTTTATGGAACTGCCCGACAAGGGAGATTTCAGTTACTGGCGTTATGTGTATTGGTTGATCGATATTGATAGACCCGATTCATCGCGCAACAGTGCCGTCATTCAACGAACCAACCGATTTGGCCAGCAGGAGAATGCAACCTTTGAAAACGGGCTGCTTGTTTCAAAAACGACTGTGGAGGGGGGCGATGTCACGTACCGAAGGTTTGCCTCCGTACAGGGCACTGCTTTTCCCCTGGAGATCACGTACGATTCAAAGACAAAAGAAAAATGCACTATTTTACTTGAAGATCCCGAGATAAATGTGCCTTTTTCTGATGCCGCTTTTTCGCCGGATCTCAGTAAACTTCGCGTCTATCCGTTATCAAGCCTGAAATAAACCCCTTTGGTATATTTCTTGTGTATATTTCTTGTTGCTATTGAGTAGATGTAGAAACTAAAATATTCTGAAAAAGCTTATTTCATTGTGAAAGGTTTTTATGAAAATAATTATTCTGCTTGGCGACGGTATGTCGGACATAGCCTACAGCCAACTTGGTAATAAAACACCCCTGCAGTACGCTGCAACCCCTCACATGGATTTTATGGCTCAACATGGTCAGGTCGGTCTTGCTCACACGGTTCCGGTAGGTCTCCCTCCCGGCAGTGATGTCGCTAATCTGTCGGTCTTCGGCTATGATCCCCGTACCTGTTACACCGGACGTTCGCCTCTTGAGGCGATCAGCATGGGAGTCCTCCTCGGCCCTGATGATGTTGCTTTTCGCATGAATCTGGTTACGCTCAAGCCGCAGGGAAGTTCAATCTATATGCAGGATTTTTCAGCAGGACATATTTCCTCCGCGGAGGCACGCGAACTGGTTGAAACTCTCCAGAAGGAAATAGGTAACAGCGAAATTGAATTTCACGCCGGTGTCGGCTACCGTCATCTCATGGTCTGGCGTAATGGAAAAGACGCTATGCGCAGTACTCCGCCACACGATATCACCGGTAAGGCGATTCTTGATTATCTCCCGCACGGTGAAGGTTCAGATCAGCTCAACAACATCATGAATCACGCCCAGATGGTCCTTTACAACCATCCGATCAACGTGCAGCGTAAGGAACGGGGAGATCTTCCCGCAAACTCGGTGTGGCTCTGGGGGCACGGCAAGACACCGCGGATTGATTTTTTTCGTGAAAAATTCGGATTGTCGGGCGCGGTCATCTCTGCAGTCGATTTGATCAAAGGAATAGGAATCTGTGCCGGACTGGATATTATCAACGTTGAAGGTGCCACCGGTTACATCGACACCAATTATCTGGGCAAAGGGGAGGCCGCTCTGGCTGCTCTGGAAAATCACGATTTTGTCTATGTTCATGTGGAAGCCCCGGATGAAGCGTCTCATGCCGGCAACATGCAGCATAAGCTCCAGGCTATTGAGGATTTTGATCGTCAGGTAGTCGGTACCGTCCTGGAAGGAATACAGAAGTATGATGATTATGCCATCCTCTGCATGCCTGATCATCCGACTCCGGTAAAGCTGATGACCCATACCTCCGATCCGGTTCCGTTTGTCATCTACCGGAGCGTGACAGGAGAGGGTAACGGTGCTGCTTCGTATGATGAGGTCCAGGCCAAAACAACCGGACTGCTGGTGGACGGCCATGCTCTGTTGCCCAGGTTGCTTTCGCGCCAACAATAACGCATCTGTTTACGTGTGAAGGGCATTCAGATTGGTTGGATGCCCTTCAACTTATTTTTTCCCTTTATGCTCCCTGCCGTCATTTTCCTTCTGATTCTTTTCGTTCACCTGTTCCGTGGTAGTCACCTTCCAAACCTTTTTCTCAGGCTTGTTCAATGGTTTCAATGTATCTTCATGTCGAATGACGTTTGCCGGTGACAGATGGTTATCACTCCTGGCGACAGGCGATTGAATTTTCTGCTCCGGATGATTTAATATCTTTTGCTGTGGTGACGTATGAACGTTTTCGCCCTCGTTCCGATGTACAATGGACGCAGCAGGTGACGTGGCTGTCATCGCTTTTTCATAAGGGACAGTTTCAACGTTTCGTGATGGTATGCTTCGTTGTTTTACAACCTCCCTGGACAATCGCGGAAAACGTGTGCGTAATTCACGGCTGTCACGGTTCGGGACCGCTGGTGGGATCGCTGCCGGCGGTTGCTGCCTGACGACCGGCATACGGGTTTCACGTATCGGTAGTATGCGGGGAGCGCCAAGTGAGACCGATGCCGATATTGCTGCCGAGTTGGTGGGTTTCTGAAATACCGCTCTGCCAATCAAAAAATCGCTTTGCAAAAGGATGGTTAAACCTCCGTGTGCATTCCGGTTTTTATATGGTACAGCTGTGGAATGTGCGGGACTGTCTTTAATATTGATACTATGATATCCGTACTGCCCATGTCCGTAATAAACTTCACCCGGTGCAAGCGGTGTCCACCCGACGTGGTCACCGGATTGATACCAGCCGACAAATCCCGGTCCCCAGTAAACATCACCATGTATTGGAGGCACCCAGCACCATCCGAAACCGCTAAAAAACGCCCACCGTCCAAAATGGTATGGTAGCCACCCCCAGTTCTCATTGGAAATCCAGACATAGTCGTTTCCTTTCCAGATCCATCGGCCGTTGCGATAGGGTGCCCACTCTTCCGATGCAAGCGCAGTCGGGCGCCAGACCATACCATATTCCGCTGAGTATACCCACGTTCCGTTCGTTTCCAATTCGCCGGAATAGGGCGATAATTCGTCCGGAAGGTTCGATTCGGCCGACACTGAACGTGACTGGTTACGATCACGTTCTCTATTCCATTCTTCCCAGTTGTCGGGGGGATTGAGCGGTAATAGTTCACTGTGTCCTTCTTCAAGCGCAATATGTTCTCCCGTTCGTACCTTTGTACGGGCACCGTTTCCTTCGACATATGCCGAACCTTTGAATATTGAAACGTCTTCTTCCGAGTTCGGCAACATGTCGATACGAAGCCGCGTCCGGGCATCCGGGAGAATGGTCGTATCATCGGCATCAATCTGGAGGGAGTTACTTGCCGCATTATTTGATGTTCTGAGGTACAACCTGCCACTGGACAGATGAAGATGTGTAAAACCATCTTCAACTGCTATCAAATTAAGCAGTGATCCGCCATCAACTCTGACTATAGTGCCGTTGGAAAGCTGGACCTCGCTGATTCCTCCAGCCGGAGTCCATAAAGCATCACCTTCGTCAAGCGGTGTGTTGACAGAAACCGGCAACCATTCGTCACCGGCCGGTGAGCGCATCATCACATCACCGCCAACCAGCAGTACTCTTGCCGGAGCAATGATTCCCGCCATTACGATTTCCGGGATACCAAGGGTTACTACCAGTGACAACAGAACTATTATTCGTTTCATTCAAGTCTCCTTAAGGTTGTCGGACGGGGTGCTGTTGAAAACAGTCACAAACGTTCAGCAAAGAGCATGCCGTTGTGTTATTTTATGTAATATTGGTAAGATATGTTTATATAAATCCGGTCCACTGACTCAAATGGGGTAGATTATATGCCATTTGAAGTGGTCGTCATTGCTTCACGGTAACCACTAGGTCTGTCCACTAGGTCTTGACTCCGGATGCAAAACTTACCATAATGTCTCCATGCAGTTATTCATGATATCTACCAAAACCGTCTGTTTGAACGCAGTTCGAGTACTCCTGCTGATATGTCTCAACTGGTACCTACTCTGTCTTTTTTGTTCTCCCGGTAACGGCTCCGTTGTCTGTGATATTTCATTCCCTCCCGGAACAGGAATCCGTAAACTGGCCAACGATCTTAAAGCAGGCAAAGTTATACGAAGTTCGTGGCATTTTGTGCTTATGGCCCGGTTGCGGGGAGAAGCTCATCGGCTGAAAGCTGGAGAATACCGTTTCAGTGATGCCATGACTCCCGACAGGATCCTGGGGAAGATTGCTGCCGGAGAGGTTGATTACCGTAAATTCACCTTGCCGGAAGGGTATTCCATGTATCAGGCAGCCGAATTACTTGAGCAGAAGGGGTATTTTAAAAAGGCTGTTTTTCTGGAAAAATGCCGGGATAAGGCCGTATTAGTTCGTCTTGGCATTAACGAAACCACTGCGGAAGGCTATTTGTACCCTGCCACCTATAATCTTTCGCGCAACGGTAATGAAGAACAACTGCTTGAACAGATGGTAGGGCAGTTTACAAAGTCGTATGCGGCCATACAAAGTGGGGAGGGGACCCGTAGATTAACCAGACATGAAATAATCACTTTGGCGTCGATACTGGAAAAAGAGGCGGTAACTTCGGAGGAAAAACCGTTGATTTCATCGGTATTTCATAATCGGCTACGTATCGGTATGCCGCTGCAGAGCGATCCGACCGCAGTATACGGTGTACGGGCATTTTCAGGAAAAGTGAGCAAAGCGGATATTCAGCGTCTCTCACCGTATAATACCTATTTAAACAGGGGTTTGCCACCCGGTCCGATCGGTAATCCCGGTAGAGACGCTATGCAGGCGGCAACAAATCCGGCAAAAACCGAATTTTTCTACTTTGTCGCACGCCAGAACGGCACACACCAATTTTCACGGAATCTGGCAGAACATAATCTGGCGGTAAGGCGCTACTTGAAAACGGAGAACTAAACTGCAGTTGTTATATGCCCATATCTCCAGCGTCTTCGACAACAATTTCCAATTCAGCCAGAGTAATTTCCTTGAGTCCGAGGGTTTGTACTTCTGGGAGTGATACGAGAGAGATTTCCTCGTCCGGAATGATGTCTTTGCCAACTTTTTTACACGTCATATTTGCGAGCCGTACCGAGACAAGCAAAATATTGCTGTTGTCAAAGTCCTGTTTGTGATGATAAACGGAGATTGCGGCATACGATTCGGGAAGGTTCCAGGAGCGCATCAGATTGTAGCCGACTTCCTCGTGCAGGGAAATGAGGATCTCGTCCACCAGCGCTTCCGCAAGAATTATGCTACTCTCTCCCGAGCGGATGATATCATCCATGACCTTCAGGAGAGCCAGTTTGCCGATGTCGTGAAGCAGCCCCCCCATGAAAGCTTCGGCAGCAATGGCAGGATACCCCGCTTTGCGAGCGATCCACTTCGCTCCTACCGCGCATGAAAGTGCATGCCCCCAGAGTGCAACCATTTTCTGATTCAGTATTTCATTAGACGATTGATACGTCTCATACTGAGAAGCCATCATGGCCATATTTGCTATTTCCTGGGCTCCAAGCCGGACAATGGCATCCTTGATGATTGCAACCTTGGAGAGGCCGGCGTAGTACGATGAATTGGCGACCTTGAGGATTTTACTGGCCAAAGACTGGTCCTCGCTGATAAGTTCAAGAACATCCTCAATGGTAAAGTCATGTCGGGTAAGTGTCTGTTGCAGGCGTACCGCCACGGAATTGAAAACGGGAAGATTTGAGAGGTCTCCGGCAAGGTGCTCCTGAATCAAGGCTATTATCGGCTTTTCCGTTATCATTCAACAACTCCCAAAATTCTGCGCAATTCACTTATTGGCCGTGGTTTACCAAGTTTAGGCAAATCGGTGATAATCTCTTTTAATGAAACTTTACCGAGAGATGCTTTTACAAGCCCATCCTCAAAAAGCGATACCAAACCGGCCGATTCAATACTCATTTTACGTATTTCCAGTGAACTTCTATTTTCAAGAATGGCATTTCTCAAAGGTTCATTTAGAATCAGAAGTTCAAAAACACCGATCCGCCCCTTGTACCCGCTGAATCGGCATGTTTTACAACCACGTCCCTGCATGAATCTGGCTCCGGCAACATCTGTGGACGTGACGTACATTCTGCTCAGGTCAAGCGGAGTCGGAGTATACGGCTCGGCACAGTCGGGGCAAACCCTTCGCAAAAGACGTTGTGCGACAACGCAGGTTAAGGTTGAAGCTATCAGGAACGATTCGATCTGCATGGTCAGAAGTCGGACCAGAGCACCGATACTGTCCTCCGTATGAAACGTCGTAAGAACTTTGTGCCCTGTCAAAGCAGCTTCAATTGCTGTTTCGGCAGAAAACTTGTCCCGCACTTCGCCAAGAACGATTACATCAGGATCCTGACGGACAATATGCCGCAGGGTTTCTTCGAAGGTCACGCCGATCTTGGGATTTATCGAACATTGGCAGATGCCGTCGATAACGATTTCTACCGGGTCTTCAGCAGTAATGATACTTGTATGAATATCATTCATGTAGTCAACGCAACTGTAAAGAGTATTCGTTTTTCCGCTTCCTGTCGGTCCGGTGATTATCATAACCCCTGTCGGAGTATCCACCGCTTCGTAAATAAATCGTTCGAGCATAGTGGGAGCCATGCCGATTTCTTTCAGATCGAGCAGTGTGGTTTTGCTGCTCAGAAGTCGGAGAACAATGGTCTCGCCATGAATGGTAACAAAGAAGGAAACGCGCAAGTCAAGGCTAATGCCATGTTTACGACTGGGAAAGAGAATACGTGCATCCTGGTGCCGGCGCTTTTCGGCAATGTCGGCCTGCCCCATAACTTTAATGCGCGAAGTCAGTTGCGGTGCGAGCGTTTTCGGAAAATCCTTATGGTGCTGCATGACGCCATCCCGCCTGAAACGGATACGAAGGCGGTCTGCCATCGGTTCAATGTGGATATCGCTGGCGCCATCTTGAATGGCATCGTCAAAAAGTGAATTGATGATCCCGATGATGGTACTTTCATCCGATATGACGGTTACGGTTTCAATGCTCTGTTGGCGGGCTGCCAAAGCCTCCTTGATGGACGATTTTGAGACGATGACCGGTATGTACTCTTTTCCGAAAAAACGTTCGGCGGCTTGAATTGCCCTCTGATCAAGCGGATCGGCAAAAGCGACGGTAATTTTATTCCCTTCCTTGCTAACGGGTAGAATATCAAACTCGTCACAGACCGCAACCGGAATAATAGAGAAAAGAGATTTATCAAGCTTACTGAAATTTATCGAGATAACGGGAAAACCGACCTGGTATGAAAGGGTTTCCAGCAGGCGCCGCTCCTCAATAAACCCACCTTCTATAAGAACTTCACCCAACCGTTTATTTTTGCCAAGTTCCTTTTGCATTCCAAGAGCCTGGCGAAGATCGCTTTCCGACAAGTACCCAAGTTCGATAAGCAGATCACCAAGCCGGATATCCAACTTGCCGGAACGAAGGGTATCCCGTATTTTGTCATTGGTCACGTATCCCAGGTCAACCAACGTTTGCAGCATTGTTTTTGGGGTTGCTATTTTTTTTCGAACACGCAGAGCGTAAGAAACCTGCTCCAGAGTTATGACATTCTGATCAAGCAGAATAGATGCAAGTATGCCTGCCTCTTTCAGAGGGGATAACGGTGCTTGCGACGGTTGAGCTGATTGTGTGGGGGGGGGAGTTTGATTTTTCATATCCGTAGTTATAAATATAACTCCCTTAAATTGCAATCGGTTTTATTGCAGAACCGAATGCTCTTTGACACCGCCGAAAGTCATTCGATGAATCGGCGACGGCCCGAGTTTCCTGATTGCATCCAGGTGGGCAGCGCTGCCATAGCCTTTATGGCCGGAGAAACCATATCCGGGATATTTGGAATCCATTTCCACCATTAATCTGTCACGGGTTACTTTGGCGATAATTGACGCGGCGGCTATGGATAGACTGAGGGAGTCACCTTTTTTTATGGTTTTTTGGGGAATTGCGCTATTGATGGTACTGATGCCATCGATCAGCAGATAATCCGGCTGCGGAGAAAGCTGCTGAACAGCTGCCAGCATGGCAGAGCGGGTTGCCTGAAGAATGTTGATGCGGTCAATTTCCAACGGACCTATGATGCCGACTCCGACCGATACGGCTTGAGACATTATTATATCAAAGAGCTTCTCCCGCTTGTCTGGTGACAGCTTTTTGGAATCATCGACATCGTCGAGCGCAAGCCCGACAGGGAGAATCACTGCTGCTGCCATTACCGGTCCGGCAAGGGGGCCTCGGCCAGCCTCGTCTATTCCCGCGACACAGGTAAACCCGTTGAAATAAGCAGTCTTTTCGAACATCAGAGTGTCAAGTGGGGGGAGAGAAAACAGTTCTCCTTGAAGTGTCATAACCGGTCCTGTGCATGATAATGGGATTACTTGGAATACAGAGGCCAGTCAAACAAAAAGCCCCGCTGACAGCGGGGCTTTTTGTTTGACTATTTTGCAACCGGTACGTATTTCTTTTCACGAATTCGAGCTGCCTTACCACGCAATTTGCGCAGGTAGTAAAGTTTGGCACGACGGACGTGACCGCGAACCATGACTTCGATGTTCTCGATGCTGGGTGAATGGAGCGGAAATGTTCTCTCAACGCCGATGCCATTGGAAATTTTACGAACTGTGAACGTTTCGCGTACGCCACCTTTCTGACGGGCAATCACCACACCCTGGTAGGCCTGAATACGCTGTTTGTCACCCTCGACAATTTTTACCTGTACTTTCACAGTATCCCCAACCTTAAAAGGGACAATATTCTTCTTCATTTGATCAAATTCCAAAAAATCGATGGTGTTCATTGGTTACCTTCCTCCTGTATGATGCTCATTTTATGAGTTTTTATTTCTTCGTGGTCAATACCTTTAAGTCGATCAAGCATAATTGCGGCTGCAGAGCGAACTGAAAGATGATTATAGGTACTATTTCCTGCAATTGGTTCAAGTATGAGATCTGCTTTGGAAAAACATTCGTCAGTCAAACCCCACCCGGTACCTAATAGAAGCAGATATGGTTGATCAGTTTCCCGTAAAAACGACCGTAACGTCAGCAACGCCGTCGAACCGGGGCGTCGTACAGCGCCGGTGACTGCAATTTTGACCGGCTTACTGAATTCGCGTTGAAAATCAGTTACTGCAGTCGCTACGGTCGGAACTACCCGAATAATATCGAGAGCATGTTTGCGGTCCGGGTTATAGCCTGCTCCCCACCCCTGTTGCCAGTGGCCGCATATTCGTTCTGCAAGCTTTCGTTGCTCCTCGGATGGAGTCACAATGTAGAAGCGGTCCAGTCCGAATGTTTTTGATGAACGGGCAATATCATGCTGATCAAGGTTCGTCAGTGCAGAGGTGATTACCTCATGGTGCTTGTTGTAAACCGGATAATGAACAAGGGCGAGGGCCAGATTGTTACATGCCACAAACTTCCTCCTGTTCGATCTCCGTCAACATTTTCCGGTCTTCTCGCGTCAGTACTGCAGCTGACAGTAAATCCGGCCTCAGTTTCCTGGTCTTACGCAATGACTCCTTGCGGCGCCATTTTCTGATCAGTTCATGATGTCCTGAAAGCAACTGGTCCGGAACCGTTAATCCTTTAAATTCAGGTGGGCGAGTATAATGCGGATACTCAAGCAGACCGTCACCAAAAGAATCTGATTCGGCTGATTCGCTGCTGCCAAGTGATCCGGGAATCAGCCGTGTTACTGCGTCAACGATTGCCATCGCGGCAATTTCACCGCCCGAGAGAACAAAATCACCGAGCGAAATGTCGTCTTCAGCATAAAGAGAACGAATTCTCTCGTCGATGCCCTCATAACGACCGCACACTATAATAAGTCCTGGACGTTCCGCCAGTTCGCAGGCTATGGTGTGGGTGAGACGCCGTCCGTGCGGTGATGTAAGTACAACCGTAGACGCGGGATTCAGTGTCTTTACGGAGTCAATGCACGCTGCCAACGGTTCGGCTTTCATGACCATTCCGGCGCCACCGCCGTAGGGAGCGTCATCGGCCGTCTGATGACGATCAATTGCCCAGTCACGAATGTTGTAGAGCGAAATTTCAATGAGCTGTTTGTCTTTTGCCCGCTTGATAATGCTTTCATCAAACGGGCCGGAAAACATCCCGGGAAATAGCGTCAGGATGTCAAATTTCATAGATCAAGCAAACCGTCAAGCGGGGTGATAATCATCTTATTCCCCGGAATGTCAACAAGGGAAATAACCTCGCCAATTGCAGGGATCAAATATTCTTTGAAATTACCGCGTACCACGTAAACGTCGTTGCTGCCCGTTTCAAAAATATCGACGAGCGTACCCAGTACAACTCCCTGATTGGTATGAACGGTAAGTCCGATAAGGTCGCGCCAGTAATATTCATCCTCATCAGGAACCGGCAACTGGCTTTGCTTCAGGCACAGATCCGATCCGATAAAGCATTGAACCTGATTTATATCGCTAAAGCCGTTCAGTCCCAAAATAAAGCCGCCGGCATGGGCCGTCACACTCGCGACGTCATGCTCACAAAGAGTACCATCCTTCCCTTTCAGGAACGTGGACCTGGCGTGTTGCAAGCTCTGTATATTTCCGGAATAGGAGTATACCTTCAGTAGCCCCTTTATTCCATGCGTACCGATAATTTTGCCTACCGGAACAAATTCATCCTGATCTGTCATTTATTCTACAATCTTGAGAATTGCCTTCTTGTTGTCTTTTGTTGAAACTGCATTAAGAATTGTGCGAATAGCTTTCGCGGTTCGCCCTTCCTTACCGATAATTCGTCCCATGTCGTCTTTGGAAACGGTCAAACTGATGACCAGAGTGCCTTCTTCTGTCTCCTCGGTTGCAATTACTTGAGTCGGGTCATCAACCAGTGCCTTTGCAATGTTTTCAACAAGAGTCTTCATGGCGGTATCCTCTGCTGCTCATATAGAGTGACCGGCGGACCGGAAGAACTGAATACGTTATGCGGCCGATACCGGTGCCTTGTCAAGAAGTCCGGCATTCTTTAATAGTTGACGAACCGTATCGGTCGGCTGAGCGCCCTTTTCAAGCCACTCGGCGGCTTTTACGGTATTCAATTTTACAACAGCCGGGTTCTTGGTCGGGTCGTATGTACCAACGTTTTCGATGAAGCTGCCATCCCTGCGACTGCGTCCGTCGGCAACGACGATCTGGTAAAAAGGTCTTTTTTTAGCGCCTGCACGAGCAAGCCTGATTTTTGTAGCCATTGGTGTTTCCTCCTGATTATGTACTTCCTGGATTATATTGTGATCGGTGATTCATGTACTATTTATCGGAACGGCATCATTCCTTTTCCCATCCCTCCAAGTCCACCCATCCCTTTGAGCAACCCCTTCGGACCAAGTTTTTGCAGCATCTTCATCATCTTTTGTGCTTCGGTGAATCGCTTAAGTAACTGATTAACTTCCTGAACCGATGTGCCGCTTCCTTTGGAAATCCGTAGACGGCGGCTGCCGTTTATGATGCCGTGGTTGGCACGCTCAGCCGGGGTCATAGACCGGATTATTGCCTCAATACGCTTGATTTCGTTTTCGCTTGGCTGGGCGCCCTTCATCTGTTTCATCATTTTGCCCATACCCGGAATCATTCCCATGATTGATTCCATCGAACCCAGTTTTTTGATCTGTTGCATCTGGGCAAGAAAATCTTCCAGATCGAACTGGTTCTTTTTCAGCTTTTGCTGAAGGAGGGTTGTTTCCTTCTCGTCAAAAAGAGACTGTGCTTTTTCAACGAGGGTAAGAACGTCACCCATGCCGAGAATACGCGAGACCAGGCGATCCGCATGAAATACTTCCAACGCATCCAGCTTTTCACCAAGTCCGACAAATTTTATCGGCTTTCCGGTAACCGCTTTAATGGAAAGTGCCGCACCACCTTTGGCGTCACCATCCAGTTTGGACAGGATAACACCACTGATATCAAGGCGGTCATTAAAGCCACTTGCTATAGTAACCGCTTCCTGGCCGGTCATGGCGTCGGCAACAAGCAAAATTTCACGTGGGCGAACAGCGTCTTTAATCACACTCAGTTCATTCATCAGATAATCGTCTATCTGGTGACGTCCTGCAGTGTCGAGAATGACGGTGTCATAGCCATTCAGTTCGGCAAACTTCATGGCACGGGTACAAATATCAAGCGGTTTCTGATCTGTCGACGAAGCAAACACTTCAAGTCCGAGTTGACGTCCCACTGTTTTCAACTGTTCAATGGCAGCAGGACGATACACGTCAGCCGGTACCAGCAATGGGCGACGTTTCTGCTTCTTGAGCAGGTTACCCAGCTTGCCGCATGTTGTCGTCTTTCCGGCTCCCTGCAGGCCGACCATCATAATTGCAACCGGTGGCTTTGCCGCAAGATCAAGAGAGTTGTCCTCGCCTCCTCCCATGATGGCAACAAGTTCATCATGAACGATCCTGATAACTTGCTGACCGGGAGACAAGCTCGTCATGACTTCGGTGCCGACAGCCTTGTTCCTGACGCTCTCTACAAAATCCTTGACAACTTTAAAGTTGACATCGGCCTCAAGAAGCGCCAGACGAACTTCACGCAACGCCTCCTTGATATTCTCCTCGGTCATCACACCCTGACCGCGAAGCTTTTTGAAGACGGATTCCAGTTTGTCGGATAGGCTGTCAAACATCGTAGGTTATTCTGCCCCGGTACAAAGTTATTCCAAAAGGGGATCAATATAAAGGTGTAATGCCGTTGATGTCAAGAACTATTTGTTTTTAAAGCTGTATTAGACCGGATGCCGATGGAAATATTCACCCTTATCGCTACGCTGCCTGAATCACTCAAGTGTCAGAAACTGTGGAGTCGTCGGCGTGCCAGATTGGTTCATAGCACGATTCGCTTACTTTTCGATAGATTATGACGGGTAAAATATCTTCTGAGGCAAGGGACTGTTGGACCGTGTCATAAAGATCGCTGCTATAGCAGATTGCCAGGCCGCAATCAGTTGACAGTGCACGGGGGGCGGGTATCAGCAGAATTGCCAGTCCGGACTTTTTTAGAATGTTTTCTGCCTTCATGACGCGATGCGCCGAGTTGAATACCGCAAGTAGCTTGCCATGTTGAATCACAATCTGGTATCTCCCGTTAAATGAGCTCTTTGTGCAGATCCCGGTGTAATGCCAATTGACAAAAACCGCGTGAGTTTCTACTATGCCCGGAAAGGAAAAATATATGCAGAGTATTATCTCCATTGTCGGGCTGGTCGGATTTACCTTAATAATCAGTGTTCCGTGTGGTTATATCCGCCAAAATCTTCCCAAATATTCCTTCATGTGGTGGGTTCTCATACATCTGCCGATACCGATTATTGTGCTGCTGCGCATCAAAGCAGGGCTTAACTGGCACTTTATCCCCTTGACATTAGGCAGCTCGGTTGCCGGGCAAATTATCGGGGGTGCAGTAAATCGTCGGAGAAAGCACAATGCTAAAGCGCCCTAGGATGCCTTTTCCCCGTCCGTTATCGGGATTGGTGCAGGAAAATCTGGCCGGTCTCGGGTTGGCTGAACGATTGCGCGAAGCAGAGATCTGGCGTATATGGCCGGATGTTGTCGGAACAGCACTTGCGAGCAGGGCCTGTCCGGTACGGATTATCAACGGTACATTGACTGTGTCGGTTTCCAGTGCACCCTGGATGCAGGAACTTCGTTTCATGACCGACATGATGAAAGAAAAACTCAATAACCGTTTGGGAGCCGAAATTGTTCGTGAAATTGTACTTAAGGCGGGGAGGGTTGAAATACCGGCCCCCGAAGTACCGGAGGAAATTATCCCGGTTCACTCACTTACTCCCGAACAGCTTTCCTCGATAGAAGAGCAATCCGTATCTCTGCACAACCCGGAAACCCGACAGGCTTTTGTCGAGCTGATGCGGGCCAGCATGGAACACGCGCGCTGACTACTCAGCACGCGTATCGTGTCAGGATCGCGTCAACTGGCGATATTTGATGCGGTGCGGGATGTCGGCAGCAGAGCCCAACCGCTTCTTACGATCTTCTTCATACTCCGAATAATTCCCTTCAAACCAGATTACCTTTGAATCCCCCTCAAATGCCATGATATGCGTGGCGATACGGTCCAAAAACCAGCGGTCATGGCTTATAACCACTGCACAGCCTGCAAAATTTTCAAGCGCCTCCTCCAGAGCCCGCATTGTGTTGACATCGAGATCATTTGTTGGCTCATCCAGCAGAATTACGTTGGCACCACTTTTCAGCATTCGCGCCAGATGCACCCGGTTTCGTTCACCTCCCGAGAGCGTCCCGACTTTTTTCTGTTGGTCACTGCCGGAAAAGTTGAACCGGGAGACATAGGCACGGGAATTTACAGCGACTTTACCGAGTTGTATCATTTCCTGACCTTCTGAAATCTCCTGCCAGATTGTTTTGTCGGGATTGAGCGCGTCGCGGCTTTGATCCACGTACGCCAGTTGAACCGTATCGCCAATCCTGAAAGAGCCGGAGTCCGCTTTTTCCTGGCCGGTTATCATGCGGAAGAGGGTGGTCTTGCCGGCGCCGTTCGGGCCTATGATACCGACAATTCCACCGCGCGGCAGGCGGAAGCACATACCTTCGACCAGGAGCCTGTCGCCGTAGGCTTTGACAACGTTGTCAGCCTCGATGACGATATCTCCGAGGCGTGGGCCGGGAGGCAGGTAAATTTCAAGATCACGGGCATGTTTATCACTTTCCTGAGCCACTAGATCTTCGTAGGCGGTGATACGGGCCTGCGATTTGGCATGTCGTCCCTTTGGTGACATCCTGATCCATTCCAGTTCGCGTTGCAGTGTTTTTTGGCGGTCGGACTCCTGCTTTTCCTCATTCGCCAGACGGTTCTGTTTCTGTTCAAGCCAGGATGAATAGTTGCCTTTCCAGGGGATACCTTCGCCCCGGTCAAGTTCCAGAATCCATCCGGCAACATTATCAAGGAAATAACGGTCATGGGTAACGGCGATAACCGTACCCGGATAGTCATGCAGATGATGCTCAAGCCAGGCGACAGTTTCTGCGTCCAGGTGATTGGTTGGTTCGTCGAGAAGCAGAATGTCCGGTTTTTTGAGTAGTAACCTGCATAATGCGACTCGGCGTTTTTCTCCACCTGACAGGACCTTGACAAGCGTATCGCCATCGGGACAGCGCAGAGCATCCATTGCCATTTCAAGACGTGAATCAAGGTCCCATGCATCAAGATGATCCAGCTTTTCCTGAAGGAGAGCCTGGCGATCACATAATTTTTCGAAGTCGGCATCCGGCTCGGAAAATTTATCGGTTATGGCATTAAATTCGGCCAGCAGGTCTACGGTTTCCTGAACCCCTTCTTCGACAATTTGCCGCACCGTTTTGGTCTCGTCAAGGCGCGGTTCCTGCTCAAGATATCCGACAGTGTATCCCTGCGACAGTACTGCCTGCCCGTTAAATTCTTTATCAATTCCCGCCATGATACGGAGCAGGGAAGATTTTCCGGAACCATTCAAGCCTAAAACGCCGATCTTTGCGCCATAAAAATAGGATAAGGAAATATCCTTGATAACCGGTTTTTTGTCGTAGAACTTGCTGACACGCATCATGGAATAAATAATTTTATTCGGTTCTATAGCCATAGATCCCCCTGCTTGCTTAAATGTAATTATTTCCTTTTTACACGCCGGTTACCGCTGATGTCAATCGCTTTGGAAATCACTTCGCAAGCAATCGCTTGACAAACGGCAATTATATGGATATTGGTTCGACACTATTTGTACTATCTACGTGCTACTGAGGAGGGCAGAATCATGAGTATAGATGTTCAAGATGCGATCAAACGCTCCATTCAAACCGAAAAAAATGCAATGAATTTTTACCAGCTAGGCGCTCAGAAGATGGAAAACCCCAATGCGCGACGTACATTTGAACTGCTTGCAAAAGAAGAAAGGGAGCATGCGACTCAATTCTTCAAGATTTATCAAGGTACTGATATTCCTTCTCTTGACGAGTTTCTGGATGCTCCTCTGGACAATGAATCCAGCTGGATTTCCACGATAGGCCGCCTGGTTTCTGCCGATTTCAGCGAGCAGAAAGCGCTTGAACTGGCTATGGAACGTGAGAAAAACCTTGAAGAGACATTATTGGAAACCGCTGCAAAAATGACTGACCCAGAAATAAAGGCGGTATACGTGTTAAACGCGAAGGAAACCCATCATCATTACGAGATTATTGAATCGGAATATGCCCATTTGATGGGCATGGTTCATGAAACCGATATTGATACGTTTGTCCGGGAATAACGTAAATGGGGAGCCGGGGCGCCTCTTGAGTTCCCGGCTCCTTACGGTTCCCATTGACTGTTCCCCTAACGTTTGTACATGAAAAAAGGTTGTGTATGATAGCAGTTCCGCCACAGATATCCGTTCTGGTCCTCGGAATCGGTAACCTTGTCATGAGTGATGATGCTGTTGGTGTTCTGGTTGCACAGAGGATTCAGGAGCAGTACCGGTTTGCGGATAACGTTGAAATTGTGGATGGAGGCACGTTGGGGCTGGATTTACTCCCCAAGCTTGAAAATATAACAAACCTTATCATGATTGATGCGGTCGAAACCGGCCTGAAGGCGGGAACGTGTGTCCGGTTGTGCGGGCAGGAATTGCCTATTGCTCTGCAGACGAAGATATCACCGCATCAGATGGGACTGAAAGATCTGCTGGCAGTATCCGAGTTGATGGGGCATTCACCAAAAGAGATGGTACTGATCGGCGTGCAGCCGGGATCAATTGAAATGGAATTTGGACTGACGGCTGACGTTGAAGCTCAACTTGAAACACTTGTATCTAATGTCCTTGATGAATTGACTAATTGGGGAATTATTGCGACACCTGTCTAAGCAAGTTTCTTTCTCATTTCCAGGATATTGCCGCCATCGGACCGGGTGTAATTAACCGTGTCCATCAGTGATTTAAGAATAAAAATACCGCGACCTTTTTCTTCCATTTCACCGGAAGTAAAGCAGGGGAGTGGTACGGCATCCAGATCAAAGCCCACGCCGTTATCATAGATTCGAACAACAAGAACTTTATTGGAGACGTTGATTCTCACATGAATATCTTTGTCCGGATTGGTGCTGTTTGCGTGTTTAATGGCATTAACCAGTCCTTCCGTCAGCACGACTGCCAGCTGGCTGGATAAGGTTTCACGAACCTCTTCAGGGCAGTCGATTTCATGCGCAACTTTTTCACCAATTTTGCCGATCATACGCAAGTAGCCGGTGTGGCATGGGAGCGATATATCGATGTCGATGTCGTTTTTCATACGTTTCCTGCCACGGTGCCTGTTACCGGATTAATGGAGCGACTTAGCTGTAACTTTGCAACGCGTCATCAACCGTTGTAAAAATATCAAAGACCCTGTGGAGTCTGGTCAGCTCAAACATGGACTTTACTTGTGACTGCAAATTTGACAATTTCAGACTCCCATGTTGGGTAGATGCGTTTTTATACCCGGAAACCAGAACCCCCAATCCCGAACTGTCGATAAAAAGTACCTCTTTAAGATCGATGACCAGATCTTTTGTGCCACTGTCGAAGAGATGTCGCAATTCAATTTTGAGCTCTTCAGAGTTGTTTGCATCCAGACGGTCTTCTCTGACAAACAACACGGTAACCCCCTCCGCATGTTCCGATTTTATTTCCATGTTGATCTCCGTTGCTCAGAGTATTTTTATTATTATAAACGATATATCATCCTGGTGATTTTGAGAACCGGTAAATTCGTGTATCGTGGCATAGAACGAATCGATCATCTCACTGGCTGCAAGATGTTTGCACGTTTTGAGATGGTCGTACATGCCTGTTATACCAAACATCTCACCTTGTCTATTGTATGCCTCAGTCAGGCCGTCGGTGTAGAATAGAAGTACATCTCCCGGAACAAGTTCAATGCTTTTCTCATCAAAAGCGACGACTTTATTAACTCCTAGTATTAACCCTTCTGCATCGAGTTCACGAGGGACACATTCACCTGCGCGGAGAAGAACCGGGTGATTATGACCGGCATTCGCATAGGTGAGTATACCGGTTTCTGCATCATATTTTGCATAAAACATGGTGATAAAAAGTTCGGCCCGGGACAAATCGTCGTATAGTTGAATATTGAGTGTCTCCAGTACGGTAGATGGATTGCGAGCGGAGGCGGCCTCTGCTCGCAATAGCGTACGCACTTCCGACATGATCAGAGCCGCTCCGACGCTATGTCCGGAAACATCGGCAATAACGATATCAACGATCCGGTTACTGCGGAGAAAAAAATCATAATAATCTCCTCCGACATGGGCGGCAGACATACAACGACCGGCAATATCGACACCCGAAATGGATGGTGCAAAAGCGGGCAGAAAGGATTTCTGGATCTGCTGGGCAATTTCCATGTCTCGAGTGATTCTTGCTGTTTGCAGAAGCGCCGCTTCTTTCTGACTACGTTCGAGCTGCTTGGCATCAATTTCCTGCACGATTGTCATCGCCTGGGCAAGCTGACCGGCAAGACTTGACAAAAGCTCGACAAATTCCCTGGTAAAGAGACCGGCAATCGATTTTGAAAAGAGTGACAGGATCGCCAGGACCGGTTCCCCTTCCCGGTAGATCGGTATATGGGCACAGGAAACAAATCCTTCCGCCACGGTCTGATCAAGCGCAGGAGTTGTTCGCTCAAGGCGTAGATCATTGATAAAATGTGCTTTTTGATCATCATACCCTAATACCAGCAACGGTTCATGCTCCCGGCACCAGTACGGTGCTGTGCATATCGGCAAATTTTCCTGCTGACCGCTGATGATTGTAAAAGTACCCGTATCATTTTTTGCACATATCAGTGCAATGTCGAGTTTGAACTCTTTTACCAGCAATGAGAGCAAGTCGTCCATGATTACTTGAAGGTCCAACGTGCGATTGATGATTTCTGACGCCTTCAGGCGTACAAAGAGAGATTCTCTGTTTTGATCCAGATTTGTGCGGATGCTGCTGAATATATCATAGACCGGTTCCATGCTGGAGCCGATGTCCGAAAGGAAGTTATTGACAATTGCCCGTGCTGCTGCACCACCGACAGAACCGGCAAGAGTTTTTTCCGTGAACAGTTTCAGATTCGGAAGTTCAAATTCGGAGACCGCTTCATCTCTGCTGATGTCGCGGCTCTGTGAAAAAAGAACGAGCGCCCGCCGGGCTTCGTACTCACCAATAAATTTGCTCATGAGTGAGACAAATTGTTCTGTGGTAACCGGTTTTGACAGCCGTTTTCGTTCGGAGCGGCGATGTAATTCATTTCGTCCAAAAACCCCTATAAATTTATGCACCTGCTCGCGCTCCTGTTCATTTTGGGTCAGGAGTATCGAACAGATTATATAGGAGCCGATGTTGAACAGCATGCTCCAGAATAAGGAATGGCTCCAAATGTCCAGGCCGGTCAACCCGAATAGTTCGGTCGGTTTAAGTAACGCAATGCCAAACGGGCCGTTTGTCAGCAGAGTGTCCTGAAACCAGCCGGATGTACCGAATGAAGGGAGCAATAAGGTATAAAACCAGATGAGAAAACCGAGAAGGATGCCGCTGATTGCTCCCGCCTTGTTGCCCCGTTTCCAGTAAAGACCTCCCAGCATGGCAGGCATGAATTGAGCGGCGGCTGAAAAGGAGATGAGGCCCATATGTACGAGCGTATATGAGTCGCCAATTACCCTGAAATAACCATATCCCATCAGTACAACCAGGACGATTCCGAAACGCTTGAGGTTTATCAGGAGAATCGGGAACCATGTCCGGGGCGTGCAGCGGATAATGACCGGCATGAAGATATGGTTCAGCAGCATGGTTGATATGGCTATGGATTCAACCATGACCATGCCGGCAGCGGCAGACAGGCCTCCAAGGTATGCGATGAGGGCAATACTCTGATATCCGGCGCGTTGTGGCAGTAACAGAACGAAGTACTCTGCATGGGCACTGCTCCCGGTGGCCAGGATACCGCCGATTGCAATCGGCATGACGAACAGAGTTAACAGGAACAGGTAGGCCGGAAAGAGCCACATTGCGGTAGCTACGTGTCGTTCATCGGAATTTTCAATGACCATCACATGAAACTGTCGCGGCAGGAGCATGATTGCTCCCATGGATAAAAAAAGCAGCGTAAATGTCGGAGTGTCATTGGGATTATTTCGGGAAATTGGCAGCGTAAACAAGTGAGAAAATCGTTCGGGATCGGCGAGCTTGAATTGTGCGAAGATGTCAATAAAACCATCAAACATGCCGTACGTCACAAACAAACCGACTACCACCAGGGCGAACAGTTTAACAAGCGATTCCAGAGCTATCGCGGCGATCAGGCCTTCATGACGCTCTGACGATGCCAGTCTTCGGGCTCCAAAGATTATGCTGAACAGAGCCAGTGTTAAAGCCAGAAGCAGGGCGACTGGGACCGATGTGCCGGATCCGAATGTGACAAACGTGAGAGGGTTTGTATGGGTACCGCTGAGCAGATAGAAGCTGGAGGTGACCGCTTTTAACTGAAGGGCTATATAGGGCATGGTGCCAAGAAAGGCGATGAGTGTTACAAGAGCACCAAGCCAGGGGGACTTTCCGTAGCGTTGACTGAGAAAATCCGCAATTGAAGTGATATTATGTTCTTTGCTTATCCTGACGATACGGCGTAGAAGAAAAAGCCAGGAAAATGCAGTTAACGAAGGACCGAGATAAATCAGCAGGAAATCAATCCCACTTGTAGCCGCCTTTCCAACACTGCCGTAAAAGGTCCAGGACGTACAGTACACTCCTAATGACAGTGTGTAGACAATCGGATTGCTGATGATGCTCCGGCCTGTTTCCTTGCGATGGTGAGCATACCAGGCGATCAGAAATATAAGGACTGTGTAGATAACCGCTATGGTTGCTACGGAGGAGACAACGCCGTTCATGGTTCATACTTTTCATCGCCGGTCTTATTTTCATGACGACTGGCAATCATGAAAATATAGATGACGACAATAGAAATGAGCCAGCCTGCGGTTAAATAGAGAAAAAGCATCGGCATACCGAACAGAAGTATCGGCTTGTTGAAAATATGCAAAAACGGAAAGGTCATCATGATAATGCCGAGAATGAAAAAAATCACCCATGATTCGCGTAATTGCAGACGCTGGAGTATTTGAGTCTTCAGTGTTTTCATGATGAGAGTAATGTTTCGTAAACAGAGGTCAAGGCATGTTCCGATGCGTTTTGCGAATCAATCGAAATAACAATTCCTTCTGAAGCGTCAGGGGGGGTAAATATCCGTATCTGTTGATCCAATAGTTCAACTCTCCCGTCGGAAACAGAGTCACCGCGAGAAGATCGCTCCTGTAATCGTCGGCGTTGATTGTTGCTTTCACACTGCATGAACAGGATGACAAATTTCGCGTGATGTGAAGCAGCCAGTCGGGCATATTTGGCTCGTTCGGCTGCGGATGCGAATGTCGCATCAATCACAACCGAGTGACCCGCTGCAAGTTCAATGTCGGCCAATCGCTCAAGTTCACGGTAGGTACTGTGGCTTATTTCTTTTGTGTACAGTCCTTCTCCAAAGGGCACTAGAACCGTATTGACCGGAGACAGGCCTGCAAGCTGCTTGCGTACGGAATCGGAGCTGAAGGATGCAAGACCAAGCTCAAAGGCAAGCTGATCTGCAAGTGTGCTTTTGCCGGATCCCATTGTTCCGCATGTTATAAACAGGGCGGGTGGGAGCCGACTTCTTATGCAGTATCCGTATGCCAGACGAAAATAGCGGGTTGCACGTTTTTCGGCGGCGGCACGTTTCTCCGGGGTGATGCCGGAATCCAGAAGCTGCATACTTTCAACCTTGCCGCGGACAAAAGCGCGGTAGACTTTGTAGAAAACTATTATTTTTGCAAGGTCTGAGTCACCGGATGCTGCAGTATAGGTGGCAAGTGCAGCATCAGCCAAATCGCTGCGACGGTGGTAATCAAGATCCATAAGCAGGAACGCGATGTCGGCGGCAATATCGGAAAAACGAAAGCGTTCGTTAAATTCAATGCAGTCGAAGATCTGCGGGGTGGAATCGAGAAGGCAGATATTGCCGAGGTGAATATCACCATCGCAATCGCGGATAGAGCCGTTTTTTACCCGTTCGGCAAACAGCGAGCGCAGCTCCTCAAGACATGTTTCAACATAGGAGCGAATGGTTTCGCTGGTAGCAGTCGGGAGTGTCGTAATTCGGAATTGCCGGGTCTGATCAAAATTTTCCTGCCAGTTGAACAGTATCTGCTCCGGAGAGCCGAATTGAGAAATGATGGGCGATGTCTGGGCGTTGGAATGAAAGTCATGAATTTTTCGTGCAACAATCCGTATCTCTTCCGGTGAAATGGTTCCGTTGTCAACGAGCCTGTCAAGCATCCTGTCGGCAGGCAGACGCTTCATCATGACGGCGTATTCAATTGCATTACCATCACCGACAAACGTTACGCCGCTATCACTCTCATGAAGCGCAATAATCCGCTCATAAATTTCCGGGCAGAGCCGCCGATTGAGACGCAGTTCCTCCTGGCAGTAAAAGAGGCGGAGTTCAAGCGTGGAAAAATCGAGAAAACCGAAATTAACCGGTTTTTTAATCTTGAAAACGTGCGTATCCGTGAGGAAAAGCCAGGACACATGTGTTTGAATCAACTCAACCGTACGGGTCGAAACCGGGTAGACGGACGGATTAAGAAGTTGCTCCGGAATATGCTCTTTTATAACGGAAGTTGACATGCGAGTATAATAGCATAACAGACTCTATTCGCAAGGTTACAATGTGACTGCAAGGGATGAGGGACGGAGTGAAAAGGGCTCGCAGAAATGATATCTGCGAGCCCATGTTTCATAAAGAGGCAGGAATTACGCGGCAGTGACAGATATTTTCAATTTTGCCGTCACTTCAGGATGAACTTTGACGGTAGCGGTGAAATCACCGGTGTGTTTGATAACATCGGCAAGGATGATGCTCTTGCGGTCAATTTCGAACCCATTATTCTTTAGAAAGGCGGCGATTTCCATGTTGGTGACTGAGCCGAACAGTTTGCCTTCTTCACCGGCTTTATGCGTCAGAACGATTGCCAGAGCTTCCAGTCGTGCGCCCAGATTTTTAGCCGACTCAAGAGCTTTGTCCTTTTTGTAGGTCATTTGACGTTTTGTGTGCTCAAGTGCCTTGGCATTTTTTTCAGTGGCTACGACAGCAAGTTTTTTCGGGAGCAGATAATTGCGGGCATAGCCGGGTGCTACCTTTACAATGTCACCAATGTGACCCAACGTTTCAATGTTCTCATTCAGAATTACTTTCATC